>Ga0233424_10002126_pt1 | contig 14904 bp, 11 predicted proteins | sample Watercolumn_Towu_FD_181011 | JGI IMG/M metagenome (GOLD analysis project Ga0233424, IMG submission 181011) | Freshwater microbial communities from Lake Towuti, South Sulawesi, Indonesia - Watercolumn_Towuti2014_125_MG | ecosystem: Environmental > Aquatic > Freshwater > Lake | place: Indonesia...
CATGCCGGTCGTGTCGTAGCTGGTTTCGGCAAATCTACATGATCGTCGAGCCTGGCCAAGTGCGCGTTTGTCAGGCCATTGGCGATGCCGAAACCAGCTACGACACGACCGGCATGAGCACCACGAAGCAGCGTAGCGATCTTTTCCGCCACTGGATTCTGGGGCTTGGATCTGGCGACTTGATTGTCAAGACATCGGGGGCCAACCCCGTCGAGATTCACATGAACAACGTGCTCTTCATCGGCCGCAAGCATGCCGAGATCGAAGAGATGCTCCGCGCCAAGGAAACGATCGCCACCGACGGCATTCCGGGGAATTAAGTCAGGCGTGAGTTGCCCCACCAACCCGAAGCGCGAGCTGGCGCTTCGGGTTGGTGTGCTTCAATCGACGTAGACGAACTCGTTGCTGTTGAAGATCGCGCGGCAGAATACCGGCAAACCATGTTCGGCAACCAGGGGCCGCAAGCGCGCGATCTCGTCCTTCGTCGCGCGGCGGCCGTACGCCAGCTCGATCGCCCGAACGATCTGCATCTCTGCGTCGGCGCCGTCTTCCCTTCGCAATCGATCGGCAAAGCGATCCGACATGCGCAACACGAAGGCGTTGTTCATCAAGGCCAGCGCCTGGAGCGGCGTTGTCGTCAGCGCTCGCCGCGGCGCGACGGTCGATGGATCGGGGCAGTCATGCGCGTCGAGCAGGCCATTGCGCCCGCTGCGGGCCCAGGTGCGATAGATGCTGCGGCGATACAGGCTCTTGTCGTCGCTCTCGATCGGGTTGTAATAGTGAGTGGCGCCGCGGATGGTGAGCTTGAAGTCCTGATATCCAGGTCCGCCGCGCTGCAAATTCAACTCGCCCGCCACGGCAAGAATGCTGTCGCGCAGCGCCTCCGCTTCGAGCCGGCTGGGGGACTTGCGCCATAGCCAGCGATTGCCCGCGTCCAGCTTCGCCGCATCGGCACGGAATCGCGACGATTGGCGATAGGTTGCCGAATCGACGATCAGGCGATGTACTTGTTTGACGCAGTAGCCCGAGCGCACAAATTCGTCGGCGAGCCAATCGAGCAGCTCCGGGTGCGACGGCCGACCGCCGTTGAAGCCAAAGTCGCTCGGCGTATCCACGAGCCCGGCGCCGAAGTGGTAATGCCAGAGGCGATTGACGGCGACCCGGGCAAACAGGGGGTTCTTCGCATCGGTGATCCATTCCGCAAGCTTGACGCGACGTTCGGCATCGCTGGCTGTGTCGGCGCCGAAGTCCGCGGGGAGCTTGAGCGACGCCACGCCGCCGGGCGACAGCGACGCGCCGAGCTGGGCGGGATTGCCGCGAATGAGCAGGTGGGTCTTGTCCGGCGTTCGCGGAGCGACCGCGTAGGCTTTGCCGGTCGGCGGCGTCGGCTGATTGGCAATCGCGCCGGCAATGCGTGCAAGCAGACCCGCACGCTTGGCTTTTGTTTCCGCGTCGAGATGCCTGGCAAGTTCTTCCTCGGTGACATAATCGCTGGCGATACCGGCGCTGGCGGCAACTTCTTCGGGCGTCAAGGCCCGATCATAAAGTTCCGCACGCAGCAGCGTGCCGGCGAGGTGCTTGGCCCCGCCAGCCGGCGCGTGGCGCAGGCCGAAGAGCAGCATTGCCTGATTCGCCTCGAACGCTTGCTGCGCTTTCACCTTGTAGGGCTTCCCGTACACGGCGCCATTGCGGTAGGCGGCAATCGTACCGTCCGCGTGGTACGTGATTGCGACGTGGACAGGCTTGGTTTCGGTTTCCGCTGGCCCTCCGAAGTCCTGCGTTCGCACGAAGAAATTGCTCCCCGCGATCCAGCGGCCCGGCTCCCGTTCGCCGAAAACGATGGCGTCGAAAGTCGCGCCGTCGGGCGTCTGCAGGCTGATCGCTGCCCCGCCGCGCTGGGTGATGTCGCTCAGCTTCACGGTTGCGACGAGCGTCCTGGCCCGCGTCGCCTTCGCGATGGGGGGCGTCGATGCATACGACTTTCCGCCCGGCAACAGCAGCCCGTCCGGCCCGAGCTTGGCGCCGTCGTGCAACTTCACCTCGAGTCCGCCGACCTCGTCCTTGCCACCCTTGGTGAAGTCCCAGCGCGCGACCGCGTTCGGCAACTTGACCGGATCGCGTCCCGCGCCCTTCTTGCGATCAGCCAGAGCCTTGGCACGGAACGGCTTCTCCAGCACTGCCAACTCGGCCTGCATCGCTGCGATTGCGACTTGTGCTTCACGCTGTTTCTTCTCGAAAGCAAGTCGCGCCGCCGGCGTCGTGACGTCGCGCTCGCCGTGGCGTACGCCCGCCACGGCTGCGGTCAGGCGATAGTATTCCTCCGTCCGCACCGGATCGAACTTGTGATCGTGGCAGCGAGCGCATTGCACCGTCAGTCCCAGGTATGTCTGCCCGATCGCGCCGACGATGTCCTCCAGCTCGTCCTGGCGTACGACCGCTTTCATCGCGGCGCTTTGCTGGCCTTGCCCGACCGAGTCGTACCCGCCCGCCACGAGAAACCCCGTCGCAACCAGGGCCGATGGATCGTCTTTGCTAAAGGCGTCCCCGGCGATTTGCAGGCGGGCGAATTCGTTGAACGGCATGTCCTTGTTGAAGGCATCGATCACCCAGTCGCGATAGGGCCAGGCGTTCTTGCGCAGTTCGTCATGCTCGAAGCCATGGCTCTCGCCGAATCGCACGACGTCAAGCCAGTGCCGCGCCCAGCGTTCTCCATAATGGGGGCTGGCGAGCAAGCGATCGACGACCGCCTTTGGATCGTCATCGAGGTCCTTCGTCGCCGGCGGCAGTCCGGTCATGTCGAAGTGAAGCCGTCGCACCAGCGTGCGCGAGGCGGCTTCGGGCGACGGCGTCAGTCCCTCCGCTTCGAGTTTTGCCAGGATGAAATGATCGATGGGATTGCGCGGCCAGGCCTTGTCCTTGACGGTCGGGGGCAATTGACGCTTGACCGGTTGCAGCGCCCACCAGTCGTAGCCGGCGCGTTTGGATGTCGTCACGCGAAACGGATCGATTGGATCGGCGCCCCACGCCGCGCCGCTCGCGATCCATGCCTTGAGGATCGCCTTCTCCTTGTCGCTGAGCGGCTTCTTCGGCGGCATTTCGCCGGCTTCGACGCGCTGCCAGAGCGTGCTGGCGTTCACATCCTTGGCGACGATTACGCGGCTTGCCGACGCCTTGCGCGACAGGTCGAGCTTTCCCTTCGGCTTTGGTCCGCTATGGCAGTCCAGGCAACGATCGATCAGCACCGGCGCCACATCCGCGTCAAAGCGCACATCCTGGCAGATGCCCGGCGACACAATTGCTGCGCACAGGATCATCCCAATCAGGAAGGCTAGCCCGCCGCGGTGCGTCATCGGTTCTCCTCGATTCTCTTTCGCAGAATTCTATCAGAGCCTTCAGCTCTCAGCTATTGCCTTGTTCGCGGTTAATTCTGTGCCTGTGTAAGCCATCTCACAGATGAAATCGCCTGGAGCCGCTATGATCCCATTCAAGAAGAACCGAACGGGCGCGCGAAGCGTATCAAACATGGCTCACTGCGCCGTTCCTGGTTTGGGCGATGGCCGAGAAAATCTGGTTCCTCAAAGACTGTGACCTTTTCGAACGGCTCAGCGCGGCCGAGAAGCGGCGTTTGGAGAGCCAGGCTGTCATACGGACTTTCCCAGCTGACGCGTTCATCTACTTTCCGACCGATCCCGGCCAAAGCGTGCTGGTGCTGACGCGTGGCCGCGTAAAGATCAAATACCTGAATCCGGACGGCCAGGAGACAATCCTCGCGTTCATCGGTGAAGGCGAGCTGTTCGGCGAGCTGGCGATTCTCGACACGCAGCCGCGCAACGAGTACGCCGAGGCCGTCGTCGAGACCGACGTCATCGCCATCCCGCGCGACGACATGCTTTGGCTCATGGAGCGGCGGCCGGAAATGGCGCTGCACATCACGCGGCTGTTCGGCTTTCGCCGGCGGCGGATCGAGAATCGGCTGCGCAACATCCTGTTCTGTTCGGTCCGCCAGCGCGTCGTGGCCCTGATGCTGGAACTCATGATGACGCACGGCCAGGTGGACGGCGACCGCTGCGACATCACGCTGCCGCTCTCGCATCAAGACATCGCGAGCCTCATCGGCGCGACGCGCGAGACCGTGACGTTGACGCTCGGGCAGTTGCAGGACGAGAAACTGTTGCGCGTGGAGCGACGGCGGCTCATCGTGCTGGCCCGCGAGCGACTGTTGGCCGAGGGCGGTCAGGTGGATCCCTTGCCCGTGGCGCCGTCCACGGGCATCGTCAAAACGAGGCGAGGAGCTATTCATGGTTCGGATCGCGGCTGACAAATGGTTGCCTTGCCCTGAAGGCGAACTCGACCGCTTGCAGTCCCGGTTGGCGTCGGGACGGCTGAAGCACTTGCTGTGGACGCTCGTCGCGGCGGCCGCAGCTGCAATCTCCGTCGCAACGGCTACCTGGGTTGTCACCGACGCCGTCGCCGCCAGCATGCCGCCATCGTTTCCTCGAGACATCCATCACGGCTGCCCGCCGCCAAAACCCTGCAACCAGTAGCGCCGGGAAGCATTCCGATGAGACGCCAAAAACTCGATCCACTGTCTGTCCTCCGCGCGATGCGCATGCAAATGCCGGTCGTCACTCGCGCTCAACCTCTGGCCGCGATTCCGGTCCACGAAATCTCTGCGTTTGACGCCGTGCATGCCCACTTGCAACAGAGCAAGTTATTGCCGTTGCTCTCAACGACACACACGATCGTCTGCATCACCGATGAGCTTATCCGCCAGCATTATCCCGGCATCGATCCGCTCGCGGGGGGCATGGCCCCGATCGACGCGTTCATCTACGTCTACGAAGGGATGACAGAACACGAACGCCGGCGCGCGTGGGCAAAGGGTGACGTGAGTCAATTCCTGGGCGAGACGGGATTTCGCGAGCTGCTTGTCGAATTGACCCGCGCCTGCCGGATTCATCATTTCTGCAGCCTGAACCTGCGCGGCGATACCGTCGTCACCGAGCCGATCACGAAGAAGCCGACAATCGAAGCACGCAAGGAAGCATTTGCCGTCACTGCGCGGGCTCGCGTCGCCTTTCAGCAGATGGCCGGCAAGATCGAGAAGGAAATCGCTGCGACAGGCGATGACACGCCGCCGGTCTATCGCGACGCCCACCAATTCGCGCGCGCCATGCAGAACGATCTCGCGCCGCTCGCAAGCATTGGCAAGCAGCTTCGCGCGAGCTAGGGCATGAGAGTCGGCTGGGTGGCACGCCCGGAGGGACTCCGAAGGGCGTGGCGAACCAGCAAGCCATGCACGCCCTTCGCGGGTCTACCTATCTAGCCGGCCTTGCGTTCGAACAGATCGCGCAGGGCGGCAAGCTGCTGCTTGCGCGTCGATTCGGGGGCGAACGCGTCGAATGGAATCGGGTGGCTCAGAATCGTCTGAAGCACATCCACGGCGCATTGCCGCAGTTCCGGGTCGCGGCGTTCGAGGGCGGCAAGCAGGGCAGGGATGGCGGTCATGCCTTTCTTGGCCAGTTCGTCGGCGGCGCGGGCGTGATCGTTCGTACGCAAGCTCTCAACGAGTCGCTGAATCTTGTCCTTCTCCAGGATGAGCTGCGCCGGCGTGGCAACTGGCTTCGGCGCCGGCGGCGGTGAGAATTCCAACGTCGGCTTCGGCGCCTCGACGGCTGGCTTGGTGATCTTGCGCGGCTCGTTGGCCGTCGGCGCCGGAGCATGTTCCTCGGGCGACCGATAGTTGTTGTCGCTGAAGCCCGCGCCGAGATATTCCGCGATGGCGATCGGGTCGCGAACGATCTGGGCCGGCGTCCCCTGCGTGCGGACCTTGCCGTCCTTGATGAGGTAGCTGCGCGTTGTGATCTTGAGCGCCTCGTGCACGTTATGATCGGTCAGCAGGATGCCGATGCCTTCCTTGCGCAGTTCGAGAATGATCTGACGAATTTCGGCGATCGTGATCGGATCGATGCCGGTGAAAGGTTCATCGAGCAAGATGAGGAGCGGTTCGCACACGAGGCAGCGGGCAATTTCGAGCCGGCGTTTTTCGCCGCCCGACAGACGCGTGCCGATGTTCGTTCGCACGTGTTCGAGCGCGAATCGCTTGATCGCGGCTTCCATGCGATCGTGGCGCTCGCTGCTCGTCAAGGACCGGCCCAGCGTGCGCGCCATGGGCAATAGCTCCAGCACGGCAAGAATATTATCTTCGACGGAAAGCCGGCGGAAGACCGAAGTTTCTTGCGGCAGATAGCCCATGCCGATGCGAGCACGCATGTACATGGGCAAGCCCGTCACGTCTTCGCCATTGAAGAAGACCGTGCCCGCGTCGGGTTCGATCTGGCCGGTCGCCATGCGGAAGCTGGTTGTCTTGCCCGCGCCGTTGGGACCGAGCAGGCCGACGACCTCGCCGGCGCTGACCTCGAAATCGACGCCGTTGACGACGGCCCGGCTGCTGTAATATTTGACGAGCCCTTTGACCTGCAGAAGCGGCATGCGAACTCCTCCATGAGTTACGGTGGGAATATAGCAAGAACGGGCGAAACGGGTCAAGACGGAGAATTCGTGCTCGCGGTTTCGCGGTTTGCGAAAATCGGGAGTGGGGTCAGAAGGTCTAACGGCTTGGTCGAAATCTCCTCATGGACGAAGTGCATCACCCTCGTTCGAGGAATAACGTCGCTCACCAATCGCAATGTCACGCGGTGAATCGGGCAGGTTCATGTGGCCACTCCAAATCCAATGCGAATCACGACAGCACGAAAGAGCGAAAACACGAAAGTGAATAGAGAGTGGAGGCGCGAATCGGTTCCTCTTTCGTGATTTCGCTTTTCGTGCTTTCGTGATTCGTATGGGAGACTCATCCTCTCGGCGAGGCTTCTTGCCTTTTGCATTGGAGAATCGCTCCGTTCACGATTATCATTCTGGCATGAAACGCTGCCTGCTCTTGATTGGGTGCGTCGTGTTCACGGCGTCCACGGTCGTGTTCGCCTGGGGCCTGATCCCCTCGCACCCGGTCAAGCGCGCGAATTTCGAGCGCATTCAGGATGGGATGACGTTAGAAGACGTAATCGCGATCCTGGGACAGCCCGATGATTGCGCGGTCATGGATGAATCCGCTGTCGAGACAAAACGCTGGTCGGGCGGGCCGAACCTGATTGACATCAATCTGGTGTATGACGAAAACAAACTCGTCGTTCGGGGCAAGATCGGCGTCTTCCCAACATTCTGGGAACGCATCGAGGACTGGTGGAATGGGCGCGACCAATTTGGCGGCAAAAGGCTGAAATCGGCCGAATAGTTTATGGCACTTCGTGCTTTCGCATTTTCGTGAATAGAAATCGCGGTCGCACGCGCAGAACAACGTAGCTTCTGCAGAAATCATTTGAGAGCCTGCGCAAGGTTCGGTTAAGATCGCCGACACGATGCAGTTTCAGTGGAGAATCGCATGGCGAACCTTCGAGGATGGTCGGCGGTATTCGCCGCCATACTTATTGTTGGCTTTATCGTCGCAAAATTCCTTTATCAGAACGGACATTCGAGCCGGGAGTTCGACTCGGGTGCGTGGGACATTCCCGGCGAGCAAACAATGCAATATGAAGTGAAGTCAAAAGCCAGCACCACATTGAAAATGGAAATCACGCGCACGTCGCCGGGCCGCATGCTTGTCTATCTTGTGGACGCTGAAAACCATCAGAAACTCATCGCGCAGAAGCCCGGCGATCCTGGTGATGCACTACAAGAGCGATGGCGCCGAAAGCGTAAGAATCGAACAAGCCGTGAGCAAAGGAAGCTATTTCCTGCATGTCGAGAATCCCTTTCCCAAACCCATCAGCGTCAAGTTTCGAGCATCGGAATATCGCTGAAAACGCCTTTCTCTCACACGGGTAGTCGCAATGCCAAACTATCGCGTCGCTGTCATCGGTCGCACCGGCCGCGGCAACTATGGGCATGGCCTGGATGTCGTCTGGCAGCAGATTCCCAATGCGCAGATCGTCGCCGTCGCGGACGAGAATGAAGCCGGCCGGGCGGCGGCGCAGAAACGGCTTGCGGCCAAGAACGCCTATGCCAGCTATCGCGAGATGTTGCAGAAGGAACGGCCGCACATCGTCAGCGTTGCGGATCGGCATCTCGACCAGCATCGCGACATGGTCATCGCCTGTGCGGAGGCGGGGGCGTCGGTGTTTCTCGAGAAGCCGATTTGCCGGACGCTGGCCGAGGCGGATGAGATGATCGCGGCCTGCGAAAAGCATCACGTCAAGGTGGCGATTGCGCACCAGACGCGCTACAGCCCGCGGTTGCAGCGCGTGAAGGACCTCATCGCCGACGGGCGCATCGGCGACATCCTCGAACTGCGCGGCCGCGGGAAGGAAGACGCCCGGGCCGGCGGCGAGGACTTGATGGTGCTCGGCACGCACATCTTCGACCTGATGCGCTTTATCGCCGGCGATGCGCGGTCGTGCTATGCCAACGTCGCCTTGGCCGGCAAGGAGCGAGCGACGCCGATCACGAAGGCCGACCTGCGCGAGGGAGGCGAAGGCATGGGCCTGATAGCGGGCAACCACATCAATGCCGTCTACACGTTCGACCGCGGTGTCACGGGCCATTTCGCCAGCGTCCGCGCCACCCGCGGCAAGGGGGAACCCGACCGCTTCGGCCTGACGATCCACGGCACGCGCGGCGTCATTCAGGTGACCACCGGAAGCCTGCCTGCGTGCTTTTACCTGTCCGACCCCGGCTGGTTCCCCGGCCGGAGCCGGGCGAACTGGCAACCCATCACCAGCCAGGGCCTCGGCAAGGAAGAGACGCTGAAAGACGGCGGCCTCGGCCAGGGCAACGTCTGGATCGTGCAAGACCTGATCCAGGCGATCGAACGCGACCGGGCGCCGAAAGGGAGCATCCACGACGGCCGCGCGGCGCTGGAGATGATACACGCGGTGTACGAGTCGGCGCGCACACGCGCGGCCGTGGAGGTGCCGCTGCGCAATCGCCGGCATCCGCTGTCGGGGTGGTAGAATTCGATCGATTGAGTTGAAGCTCGCTTGCGGTTTCGCGCACAAAGTCCCACCCGGATAAGGCCCAGACGTTGTTTGCTGAAAGCGGCGGCTGAGCAATTCGTTGATCAGAATCCCGAGCGTGCTTCACTTTAGCTCCATGGGGCGGGTTCAATCCTCCGCGAGGATAATACCGTTGCGAATCGCACGGCTCGCTCATACCATGGCGACATTCACTCTGGAGTATCGACCATGCAGCGTGCCGCGATTCTGGGTCTTGCATTCCTTTTCGCCGCCTCCTCTCTTCAAGCTCAAACCAAGGAAAAGCCGAAGTGGGCGCCGAGTCCGCATATCGCGCCGACCGAGCCGCTGCGGCCCGCGGAGCAGCTCAAGAAGATGAAAGTGCCGCCGGGGTTCGAGATTCAGCTCGTCGCGGCCGATCCGGACATTCGCAAGCCGATCAATATCGCGTTCGATGCGGCGGGGCGGCTGTGGGTCACTGAGACGATCGAATATCCGTACGCCGCAAAGGACGGGCAGGGGCGCGATGCCGTCAAAATCCTCGAAGATTTCGGCCCCGACGGCAAGGCGCGCAAGATCACGACGTTTGCCGACAAGCTCAATATCCCGATTGGCGTCATCCCGGACACCGATGCGAAGGGCGCCCTCATCTACAGCATCCCAACGATCTCGCACATGCGCGACTCCAAGGGGCTGGGCAAGGCCGACAAGCGCGAGGTCTATTACTCGACCTTCGGCGTCGATGACACGCACGGAATGACGGGCGAATTCCTGCGCGGCTTCGACGGCTGGATCTACGCGTGTCACGGCTTTCGCAACGAATCCAACGTCAAGTGCAAGGACGGCTCCACATCGATCAGCATGACCTCGGGCAACACCTACCGCATCAAGGCCGACGGCTCGCGGATCGAAAAGTTCACGACCGGGCAGGTCAACCCGTTCGGCATCGCCATCGATCCGCTCGGCAATCTTTACACCGGCGACTGCCATAGCCGGCCGTTGACGATGCTGCTGCGCGGCGGGTGGTACGAGAGCTTCGCGCGGCCCCACGACGGCCTCGGCTTCGCTCCGCACATGAACACGTTTAAGGACCATTCGACGGCCCTGTGCGGCGTCGCCTATTATGCCGCGGACCAATTCCCCGACACCTATCGCGGCAAGCTCTTCCTCGGCGACGTCGTGCTCAATCGCGTCAACGCCTATCGGCTCGACTGGACCGGCGTCAGTCCCGCCGCGGTGATGGAGAATTTCATCACCAGCCAGGACCCGTGGTTCCGCCCCGTGGACATCAAGCTCGGCCCGGACGGGTGTCTATACATTGCCGACTTCTACAACCGCGTGATCGGGCATTACGAGTTGCCGCTCGACCATCCCGCGCGCGACCGCGACAAGGGCCGCATCTGGCGCGTCGTCTGGCGCGGCACCGGTACCGAAGCTGGGAAGTTCGAGCCGCGACCGTTCACGGACCTCACCAAGCACGATCCCGTGACGCTGGCTTCCTACATTGCCAGCCGCAACTTGGTGACACGCCTTCGTGCGGCCGACCTCCTCGTCGAAGACGGCAGCAGGGAAGTTGTCGAGATCATGCAGCGAAACGTGCGCGATATCCGTGAGGCCCAACGCGCGGACGAAAAGCTCTTAGCGATGTGGGTGCTCGAGCGGCTCGGCAAGCTGAGCCTGACCACGCTCGCCACGGCGGCTTCATCCGCAGAGCCGGCCATTCGCGTGCACGCCCAGCGTATTCTCACGGAGAAAAAGGAGTGGTCGCCGGAGTATTCGAAGCTCGCCATCAGCGGCCTGACCGACGAGAACAGCCACGTCAAACGCGTCGCCGCGGAAGCGTTGGCGGCGCACCCGGCGGGGGACCACGTCGGTCCGCTGCTCGCGCTCCGATCGAAGGTCGATCCCAAGGACAATCATATCGTCTATGCCGTCCGCCTCGCGCTGCGGGAACAGCTCAAGGCCAAGGATGCGCTCTCCGCACTCACGAAAAAATTGACGTCCGAGGACCATCTCGCGCTCGCAGATGTCAGCCTGCCGCTCAAGTCGGAAGCGGCGGCTCAGTATCTCAAGACGGCCCTCGCTACCGTGAAAGACACGCCCGATCGACTTCGCACGATGATGCACCACGTCGTCCGCCACGGCGACGAGGATGCAACACGCTGGGCCATCCGCTATGCCGAGAGCCAGTTCGCGGCCAAGGACGGCTCACAGGGCGAGGCGCTCAAGTCGATTATCCAGGCAAATCAGGAACGCGGCCGGGCGCTCACAGCCGTGGAGCGAACCGAGCTGGAAGCCTACATTCCGCGCTACCTTGAATCGGCGAACGTCAACGTCAAGCGCAGCGGCGCCGAGCTGGCGGGCATGCTGAAGTTCGCCAAGGTTCAGCCCGACCTGCTGACGCTCGTCAAAACCAAGGACACGCCGGAGGCGCTGCGGAAGACGTGCATCGATTCGCTCGTGAGCATCGACGCCAAACAGGCCATCGCCCCCTTGAGCGATTTGCTCCTCAGCGAAAATGAGCCGATCGCGCTGCGAGAGCAGGTCGCCAACGCGCTCGCGGGCACGAACCATCCCGACGCCCATGCCGCGCTGGTCAAGACGCTGCAAAGCTCGCCGGCGCGTTTGCAGACAACGATCGCCCTCGGCATGGCCGGCAGCGCCCAGGGAGGCGAGAAGCTCCTGCAAGCGATCGAGCAGGGCAAGGCGTCGCCGCGATTGCTGCAGGATCGCGCCATCGAGCTGCGCCTGGCGGGCGCCAAGATCGCCAACGTCAAGGCACGGCTCAAGACGCTGGTGCAGGGACTCCCGCCGGCCGACCAGAAGACGCAGGAGCTGATTTCCAAGAAGCGCGACGACTTCGTGTCCTTCAAGGCCGACGTCGACGCCGGCGCGAAGGTCTTTCAGAAGCAATGCGCCATCTGCCATCAGATCAACAGCCAGGGCGCCAAGGTCGGCCCGCAACTCGACGGCATCGGCGTCCGCGGCCTGGAACGCCTGCTCGAAGACATCCTCGACCCCAACCGCAACGTCGATCAGGCCTTCCGCACGACGCAGATCGTCACCAAGAAAGGCCAGACGATCACCGGCCTGTTCCTGCGCGAGGAAGGCCAACTCATCATCCTCGGCGACAAGGAAGGCAAAGAGGTCCGCATCGACAAGTCCACCATCGACGAGCGCAACGTGATCGCACTCTCGCCGATGCCAAGCAACTTCACGGAAACGATCGGCGAGGCCGACTTCCATCACCTGCTGGCGTTCCTTCTGTCGCAGCGGGGGAAGATGCCGTGACGTCCTGTGTGTGGTGAATTGGGAGGGTACAATGGGTGGATTTCCGCCAACCTCTGCAGGAAGCGGCGGGCCACGAGGACCCGATTACCAATTCCCCTTATCCGGAAGTTCGGAAGGTTGAATCCAGCTTATTCTCCGACTTCGTACTCCGGTGTGAAGAAAATCTTCAATGACCTGCCATGAAATCTCGGGGCCCAGGAATAGTCCTGATGACGCATACCAATCTTCGCCACACGTATCCACAATCCCAAGCATTGATGGATCTGCCAGCGACAGCCAGGTGTCAACTACCAGCGCGCCGGAACGCACGAGGTACTTGAGATAAATTCCGCGAGTGAGGTTAGGTAAGATGAGCAATTGAATGACTGTTCCGTCTCCGTGTACAATCTCAATGCTCCCACCCCCGCTGCCGCGATGCCAATACGCTTGGGACAGGTCAAGGACCGCATGTTTAAGTTCACAAGTGTCCGCTAGTTCAACTTTTGGGCCAATTGGTGGCGTGTAGAGTGGCATTTGCAGTCCAGGGAGTAGTAGCGCCTGTTAGCCGAATTTGGCCATACGGAATTCGGCAACCAGGCGATATGGCACGTCAGTTGTGAGCACTCCCAACGTAACTCCTAAGTCCGACACCCACTCGCTCGAAGGCATTCGGCCCACCATTCAGCGTCGGCCTCCGTTAAGGCGCCTGGCGGAGGGCCTTCATATTGAAGCAATTCGGAGTACGGCCCTTCTGCCATGCCAGGTCGAACGCCGCCTGCATGTCAAGCGCGGCGACTTCGTTTTCGCCTCCATAAGGCAAAAAACCCGCAGCCTCATCGGTTGCGGGTTTTGTTTTGGCGTGGAACGCACTATTCAGCGTCTTTCTTCGGAGCGTCCTTCTTCGGCGCGTCTTTGGCGTCTTTGCCGAACGGGGTATCTTTGCCAAAGCCCGGGAACGTCGGCTGGGTGAACTTGAACTCTTCGCCGATGAGAGTGCGCCAGCTGCTGCGCTGGTCCTTGGAAAGGACGGTGTAGATCTTTTCCTTGGATTCCTTGCGGATGTTGTCAGCCTTTTCGGTGCTGCCCTTGCCGAAGCCGCTGAAACCGCCCTTGCCCCTCAGTTCGGCAAGTTCCTTAGTTTCATCTTCGAGAATGCTGGCGATGTTCTTCTTTTGGTCGGCCGTCAGGTTGAGTTCCTTTTGAACGGCTTCGTCCTTGAACGCGTTGTTCTTGCGCTGCTGGAGGTCGATTTGCTTGAAGCGTTTGAATTGCTTGTCGGTTAGGACCTTGGAAATGGCAACCAGCACCTCGGCCGGGAGCTTTTCGAGCTGTTCGTCGGAGACTTCGAGTTCCTTGCGGACGTCCTTGTTGTTGAGGAGCGTGAGCGGCGCCGTGCCTGGTCCACCGAATCCGCCGAATATCCCGCCGAATCCGCCGCCCCCGCCGCCCCCCTTTTGCTGGGCATCGATCGGGCTGTCGAGCAAGGCAACCGCCGCCACCATGAAGACGGCACAAACGAAGAACCATCCGAACGTGCGCATGACACACTCCTGATTAAGTTGAAACGCGTTGTAGACGTTGTGGAAACCAACCCGTCTGACGCATACTTCAATCGCAGGTGGTCCGCAATGCAAGCGAAATTGGGTGAGAAATTCATTAGAGACTGGACGGCGTGCGACGTGAAAACAGCCCGCGAATTGCTTCGCGGGCTGTTCGCTCTCTCTCGCTCCAGAAGGTCAGCGCTTAGCGGCCCTGATACCAGTAGGAGGGGACCTGGTAGCCGTAGGCCGGATAATAGTAGTTCGGGTAGTAGTAACCGTTCTGATAGCTCACGGTCTGGAACGGACTGTAGTACTGCTGCATGGCGTTGTAGTACGCCTGGATTTGCTGCTGTTGCTGCAGGGCCGTTTGCGGCGGCGGCGCGGTTTCAACCGGGAAGCCTTGGGGCGTCTGCGGATTGGTGCCGAAGTACGGGAATCCCTGTGAAGCCGGAGGCATCATCATGCCGGGCGCCATCATGCCTGGGCCGTACGGATGGCCGCCGGGATGACCGAACGCTTCGGGACCTGGAACCTGGCCGTTCTTCCAGGCGCCCCACAGGACGTTGTTGTTCGCACTTTGGAGCTGCCAGTTCAAGCCGACGCTGAACTTGGCATTCACCCACGCGTGGGCCTGGCGTTCGCAGGCGATCAGCGCGCAGAGCGTAAGCAGACCGATGGCAAGGAGCCTCTTCATGGTTCTCTCTCTTCTGGATATGGGACAGACATGCTTGTCCGCTGTCAGTCTCGACTTGAGATTGCTTCAGCTCGGACACTCATACCATTGCCGACGACCGCAAGCGCCGCCAGCCCGAAATGGAATACTTGAGCAAAAGTGTTGGCGAAGGCGTCGTCGTGTCGGGTATTTTTCGGACTCTTGGTTAAAGTCGCGCTTTGATGCAAATGCGCACGCCGCGCTTCTTGCGAATTGTCGCTGCTACTGGCAATCTTGAGCGTCGAACTTAGAGCCTGTTATGCACTTGTGAAGTCCGGACGGGCGAATTGGCTCAGCATGATCACGACGGAGGCGAGCCAGTGCCAACCAGCGAGAGTGTTCGCCAATCGTTCGTAGTCGCGCGCGAGCCGGC
>Ga0233424_10002129_pt1 | contig 14894 bp, 13 predicted proteins | sample Watercolumn_Towu_FD_181011 | JGI IMG/M metagenome (GOLD analysis project Ga0233424, IMG submission 181011) | Freshwater microbial communities from Lake Towuti, South Sulawesi, Indonesia - Watercolumn_Towuti2014_125_MG | ecosystem: Environmental > Aquatic > Freshwater > Lake | place: Indonesia...
AACGCACGGCAAGACGACAACCACCGCGATGATAGCGAAGATACTCATGGACGCGGGGCTGGACACGACGGTTATTCTTGGCAGTTTTCTTCTTGATGTCCCTAGAGGTTCGACCTCAAATCGGGAAAGAGGTCGAACCTCGGAGAAGACGAATTTCGTGGCTGGAAAAAGTAAGTACTTAGTCGTCGAAGGGTGCGAATACTGCCGTTCGTTTCTCAATCTTCACCCAACTATTCTCGTCATTACCAACATTGACGCCGACCACCTTGATTACTACCGCGATATGGAGGATATTGTCTCCGCGTTCGTTGAGCTTTCACACAAACTCCCCAAAGACGGCTTCCTTATCATCGACTCCCATGCGCAAAACGTCCAAGCGGTAGTAAAGCAATCGAAGGTGCAGAACGGTGATTTTGCGGCACTTAAGTTACCGAACGGATTCAAACTACATATCCCCGGCGCGCATAATCTCCTTAATGCCAAAGCCGCGTGGGGAGTCGCAAAAATCCTCGGTATTCCCGACGAGCAAACACTTCGTTCGCTTGAGGAGTTTCGAGGCACCTGGAGGCGTTTTGAGTATCGCGGGAAGGCAAAAAATGGCGCGCTGGTCTACGATGACTATGGTCATCACCCGACCGAGATAACTGCGACGCTTGTTGGAACGCGCGAACTATTCCCGACGCAAAAAACAGTCGTGGTGTTCCAGCCGCACCTCTATTCGCGCACCAAACAGCATCTTGCGGGTTTCGGCGCGGCGTTCAAGGAAGCAAGTTCGGTCATTCTGTTGCCAATCTATCCCGCTCGCGAGAAAGACCCAGGCGACATCACTTCGCAAATGGTGGTTGACGAGATAAAGAAAAACGGCAAAGATGCGTACGTGGTACAAACCTTTGACGAAGCCGCCGCACTTGCGCAAAAACTGTGCGGGGCAGGGGACATCATACTTACGTTGGGGGCCGGTGAGACCAACAAGGTTGCCGATTTATCAGTTCATAAAGTTGAAAGTTCATAATGCAATTCTTCTTAACAAAAGTCATTGTTTCAGCGCTGATACTTGCTCTTGTTTCCGAAATGGCAAGACGATTTACTGTTATCGCCGCTCTTTTTGCCTCGTTACCGCTTACGTCAATCTTGGCTATCATTTGGCTTTATCGGGACACAAAAGACATACAAAAGATTATAGATTTATCATCAAATATCTTTTGGGCAGTGTTGCCGTCGCTCCTGTTTTTTGTTGTTCTGCCACTACTCTTAAAAATGGGATTCAAGTTCAGTTCAGCAATGATTATCTCATCAATAGTTATGTTCTTGGGCTACACTGTCTACGCAGTTGTACTTAACAAGTTCGGAATAAAACTTTTGTAACTTTACAAACGGTATGAGCTCTCTCTACATCGTCGGGACACCTATTGGAAATCTCGAAGACATAACGCTCCGCGCGCTGCGGGTCTTGAAAGAGGTGGATGTAATTCTCTGCGAAGATACACGGGTGACGAAGCGATTGCTTGAAAGGCACGCAATCGCGAACAAACAACTGACGACCTACAACGAACAAAGAAGCGGGGCCACTGCCGAAAAAGTTATTGCATGGTTGGAGGAGGGGAAGAACGTGGCGCTGGTTTCCGATGCGGGCACTCCAGGGATTTCAGACCCAGGAGCAAAGTTGATTAGTTTGTTAGTTGATAAGTTCAGAGTTTATAACCCCAAGCTTCAAACTTCCGGCGAAGCGGAACTTATAAACATACAAACTGTTCCGGGCCCAAGCGCGCTTACCGCCGCGCTCTCCGTCGCGGGAGTACCCGTGCACGACTTTGTGTTTCTTGGCTTCTTGCCGCACAAAAAGGGCAGGGAAACATTGTTCAAGGAAATCGCCGCGAGCGAACGCCCTATGATTTTTTACGAATCTCCGCACCGGATTCTGAAGACATTTGAGTCTTTGCACAAATTTGCGCCACAGAAAAAGGTTACCGTCTGCCGTGAACTCACTAAAATTCATGAAGAAGTAAAAAGCGGCACCGCGGCGGAGCTTTTGGAGTATTTCAAAAACAAGTCGGAAAAAGTGCGAGGCGAGTTTGTGACACTTGTTGGAATGTAGGACGGGTACTTATGACGGAACAAATTTACTCTAAAATAATCGTTTTAGCATCTGTAGTCGCCGTGATGATTTGTGCTGGCGGCTATTATTTGTATAGGTATGCTACAACTCCGCCATTATACAAAACCACTGAAGAGTCCGATGTATATGTACGGTTTGTTATGGAAGGGTATGACAGTATCATAAAAAACTATTGGATGGAAACGAAAGAGAACGACCTCGCGCACCACTTCGCGCTCTCGGTGCAAAAGGCACAAAGTCTTACGGCAGTGCCAGTCCCCTCTACTTCTGACAGGGCAGGCGTTTCAAAAATGCTCCACGATGCGTTCACATCAGCCACCACAACCGAGGCTAAAAAGCATCTCGCGGAAGATACACTCAAGGTCGCCCTTTACAATCTGAATCCGATAGGTCGGAACGCGCTCTATTCACGGGAGGAGGAAACCCAGATGCGTCAAACAGTGAGCAACGTTAATCCATCGAGTGACTTGTACAAGAGCCTTGGACTTGCAAAGGGGGCAAGCGCGGACGAAGTAAACGCCGCCTACAAAGAAAAAGAAACAGTACTTAAAAGCGCCACCACTACGGAGGCCAAACAGGAACTTGCCGAAGCTACCCATGCGCAGGCGGTACTTGCCAACCCGAGTACCAAAACACGCTATGACGATGCAAAAATAGAACCGACCATATGGAGTAAAATGATGGGGAAGACACTCTATCTTTCTTTGGAAAAGATAGCACCTACCACGCTTCAGGAGTTCGGAGCTATCGTTGAGACTGCCAATACGACATCAAAAGCCGACAGTGTTATTATTGATTTTCGGGGCAACATCGGCGGCGCGCTGGATTTCCTCCAGTATTTCCTCGGACTGTTTGTTGGCAAAAATCAGTTCGCCTTTGACCTCTTTCATCAGGGCGCCTATGACGCGCAGCGCACGGTCACAGACAAGTGGGACGGACTCTTGCGGTACAAGGAAATTGCATTTCTTACCGACCAAATGACGCAGTCAACTGCGGAACTTACCGCTGCGACGTTCAAGCGCCTTCATCTTGGAGTCGTGGTGGGAGAGCCGACACGCGGGTGGGGAAGCGTCGAGAACACCTACCCGCTTGAGACGGTGATTGACCCGAAAGAAAAATACTCGCTTCTCCTTGTCCATAGCTTGACGCTTCGTGACGATAATCAGCCTATAGAACAGCACGGCGTAGACCCCGATATAGATACGAGAAAGTCGGGTTGGGAGAATAAGCTTAGCTATTATTTGCGGTCGCCTTCTTTGGTACGCGCAGTTTCTAAAGTGGTCTCAGAACCCCCACTTCGCAAGTGAAGACAAAACCTATCCACGCGTACCGACTACAGCGCGTTTATTTTTGCCGCCAGGATAAAATCATTTTCGGAAAGCCCATCCACTGCGTGAGTGAAAGTCACAATTTCAACATACCCCCAGCCGAATTTAATATCGGGATGGTGGCCTTCCGCTTCGGCAAGTGCCCCCACTTTGTTCACGAAAAGAAGCGCATCGGCGAAGTTTTTGAATTTGAATTTCCGCCGAAGCTCATGCCAGTCTCTTATCTCCCAGTTCGGAACTTGAGGATGAAGCGTCTCTATCTCTCCGGCCATAAGGTGCGGAGCACTGCCCTCACAGGGAATGCATTTTTTGTTCAGAAGGTTGTTCATGAATACTAATGAGACATGATACGAATCTATCAATCCGCCTGCGGCGGGCGAATGGGGACACCATGCGCTCCCCCGCAGGGTTATTCGGTACGGCCAGGCATGGTCTAACGCCCTGCAGCGCCATTCTTAGCCTTTAGGCTGGAAACAATGTTTGGAAAAGATAGCCGATATACTCCCGGAAGACATATCGGCATTATTCTTTGAGAAGCGGGTCGGTAATGTCACTGCCGCTTCGGTTGAGATTTTCTGGGTCACTGCGCTGGGAAAAGGATCCGGGTTCTCCCTGCGCTGTCCTAAAAAAGAGCCGCTTCGGATACAAGACACCCTGCCTCCGATGAGCTTTGTTCTGCCAGAACACGTGGATGACGATGCAGTTTAGTGTCGTCGTGAGTGGCAACAACTCCCATCGCCACGTCTCTCGCATCTGTTGGAACCGTTCGAATTTGTCCGCTTGTTGCTTTCGGGCGCACCAGTCGAGCGCAAGGTGGATCTCTAGTCCCGCCGCTGTCGGCAGTGCTAACTTTGCTCGTTCGACAATCGAAAGTAGTTCTGGATCGCCCTGACTCTTGTCAATCGGGAACTGCAAACCTTCACTAACTTCCGATATCTGCGCGCGGAACGTTTCGTTGCCATTGATGGTCAGCTCGACCTGTCCGCCGCCCCAGCGCTCGCCGCGTTTCCTAATGGGTTCTGGAGTTTCCGGACTACAAAACTTTATCAAACGATTGGCAAGCCGCGCGGCTTGTTTCTGACTGGTGACATAGTGGGTTCTGAACTCTGTGAGCCGTTTCAGGCGGTCAAACCATCCCAACGCACGTGGAACCGTTTTCGTATTCGCACTCTTTCCCCGCCTCTCGAGGTTGGTTGTTGTCATTTGTTCTGGTGGAAGTTTACCACTCTGGGGGCGGCCTGTATAATAGGCCCTACTATGAAAGTAGCACAACGTACCCTTTGGCTCGGCGCATGGCTTATCGTCGTGCCTTTTCTTGGTCTCCCTGGGGCATGGAAGGAGCGATTGGTTGTCGCAACCGGTCTCGCTCTCTTTTTAGCGGCACTGTATTCCTATTACTCCCATAGTCACCCTCGCAAGGAAGCGATAGAGTCTGCTCCCGCCAATCCTTCAAACGCTCCTAAGAAGGAGGTCGAGAAGGAGGCTCCGTAAGTATGCGCGGGAAGATGCATCGCACAAGTGGGCGTGACTATATCGGCGGCATTCGCAAGCGGCCGTTTCTCTTTACACTCGCGGGCGTGCTTCTTGTCGCGCTGTACTTCGGTCTCCCGTCCATGTTTAAAACGACCTATGAAGCGGCACTTCCGGTAGGGGGTGTCGATGTCGTGAAGACGGTTCCTCCGCCCGTGCGGCATCTCAAGACCCCCGCGGCGGTAAAAGCAATCTACATGACCGCGTGTGTCGCCGGTACCCCCTCATTTCGGGAAGAACTCGTGCAATTGATTGAAGAAACAGAACTGAATTCGCTCGTTGTGGACATCAAAGACTTTAGCGGATATCTTTCGTTCAGACCCGCCGATCCAGCACTTCAAGACCTCGCGTCAAAGCGTTGTCTGGCGCCCGACATGAAGAAGTTTGTTGAAACACTTCACGACAAGGGTATCTACGTCATAGGCCGTATTACGGTCTTTCAGGACCCTGTGCTTACCACACACCGACCGGATCTTGCGGTCAAGAAGAAAAGCGACGGTACTACCTGGAAAGATTACAAAGGACTTTCATTTACCGATGCGGGTTCGAAGGAAGTGTGGGACTATATCGTCGCGATTGCGAAAGAGTCGTATGCGATTGGTTTTGACGAGCTGAATTTCGACTACATCCGTTTTCCGTCCGACGGTCCCATGTCGGATATCGCGTTTACGCACGCCGGAAATCGGAAGAAACAGGACGTGCTTGAAGATTTCTTCGCCTACCTTTCTACGGAGCTTAAGCCTCTCGGTGTTGTCATATCCGCAGACCTTTTTGGCATGACAACCACCAATAACGATGACCTCAATATCGGACAGGTGCTTGAGCGCGCGGCGCCCTATTTCGACTATATTGCGCCAATGGTCTATCCGTCGCATTATCCTCCGAACTTCAACGGCTGGGCGAATCCGAATAAATATCCGTACGAAGTCGTGAAGTATTCAATGGACGAAGCGGTCAAGCGTTTTCTTGCGACCACAACGTCGGTGGCTCTGCGTGGGGAAGAGCCGCTCTCCACCACCACGACACCTTTTGTATATCCCAAAGAGCAATGGGACATTCTTAAATTGCGTCCGTGGCTTCAGGATTTTGACTATGGCGGCACTTACGACATCGCGGAAGTAAAGGCGCAGATTACGGCGGTCTACGATGTAGGACTCACCTCCTGGATGCTTTGGGCTCCGAGCAATAGATATACCAGAGGGGCATTGTTACCGGAGTAGCAGGATTCCGTCATTGCGAGGGCGAAGCCCGAAGCAATCCAGAAGTCAACGCAAAGCCCTGGACTGCTTCGGAGTACCTCGCAGTGACGAAGCAGGAGTCATTGCGAGTCATGCAATAGACGAAGCAATCCAGGTATAATGAACCTATGTCCGAAAAAGTACCCTGTGTCTACATTCTCGCAAGTAAACGAAATGGTACGGTTTACACAGGAGTAACCTCAAATTTGCAGAAGCGACTTGTGGAGCATCAGTTAGGCGCGGTTGAAGGATTCACCAAGAAATATCATGTACATATGCTTGTGTACTATGAAGTGCACGAAGATATGTATACCGCAATAGCGCGCGAAAAGCAGATAAAAGGAGGTTCTCGTAAGAAGAAGGTGGAACTCATTGAAAGGAACAATCCTTTGTGGCGGGACCTGTCGGCGGATATATGACTGGATTCCGCAACGCACAAGCCTCGCAGTCGCAATGTCGTCCATGGGAGACTGATTTTTTCACAACGAAATTGGACAAAAAAGTGCTTTCGTAGTAGCCTGTAAATCCAGTAGCGTCTCAAGAATGGGTTCTCAAATGCTTACGCCACCAGCTTGGCTGGTGTCATTTTCGTAAGTAGAGGATTCGTTGGCGCTCAGTTCTCGCGGTGTCTCGCAACTACCAGAGACCCGCAAAACAGAAAGCACATATGGCAAAGATTGGAGCAAACCAAGCAACGAGCGAAGTAATCACTATGTTTTCGAACGGCATCATGATTTCGGTTCCCCCGGAAATGAGGCTCTCCGGCATCACCTACAAAGAACCTCCAAAAGGATAGAAGGCCCTCAACACGGCATTCAAAACAACGCCGCCTCCTTCTCCGGAACTGCAGCAAAAGTCGCCACGTTCGTCGTGGCGCGTACGGGCGTAGAACAATTTGATTCCCGCCTCCTCGGCACTGACCTTGAGAAAGGTCAGTGCCGCTTTTTTATTCTCCACAAAAGCATATAATGGACTAATGCAGACCCCACACTCCAAATCCGACCCCGTGACCTACTTCGGCCAGACCGATTCGCGCGGCAGGCGTACCCCGTTTGGCATCAAGCAAAAGGACCGCTCGCGCCACATGTACGTCATCGGGAAGACCGGCATGGGCAAGTCCACGCTTCTTGAGAACATGGCAATCCAGGATATCAAAAGCGGCAACGGCGTCTGTTTCGTCGACCCGCACGGCAAGACCGCTGACCTCCTTCTCGACTATGTACCCGAGGAGCGAAAGAACGACGTTCTCTATTTTGCGCCGTTTGATATGGACTATCCGGTCTCCTTCAACATCATGGAGGACGTCGGAGTGGACAGGCGCCACCTGGTAGTGAATGGCCTGATGGCTACCTTCGAGAAAATTTGGGTGGATGCGTGGAGCGCGCGCATGGCCTACATTTTGCAAAACACACTACTCGCACTGCTCGAATACCCCGGCTCGACGCTTCTTGGCGTGAATCGGATGCTCGTCGACAAAGAGTACCGCAAGCTCGTTGTCGGGAACGTTACCGACCCGTCGGTCCGGTCGTTTTGGGTTGACGAGTTCGCCAAATACACCGACCGCTATACGCAGGAAGCGACGCCCGCCATCCAAAACAAGGTCGGCCAGTTTACCTCGAATCCGCTCATTCGCAACATCGTCGGCCAACCGCACTCGACCTTCGACATCCGAAAATTCATGGACGAAGGAAAAATACTTATCATAAACCTTTCGAAAGGCAAGGTGGGCGAAGGCAATGCGAACCTGCTTGGCTCGATGCTCATCACAAAAGTGTATCTCGCCGCCATGTCACGTGCTGATGTGACAGAAACGGAGCTTCAGAAACTTCCGAACTTCTATCTCTACGTTGACGAATTCCAGTCGTTCGCCAACAAAAGTTTCGCCGATATTCTCTCCGAAGCGCGCAAGTACAAACTCAATCTCACACTCGCGCACCAGTACATCGAACAAATGGAAGAAGAAGTACGCGCGGCGGTGTTCGGCAACGTCGGCACCATGGTGGTATTTCGCGTCGGCGCCTACGACGCCGAGGTGCTCGAAAAAGAGTTCGCTCCGTTCATCACGGCGGAAGACCTCGTCAACCTCGGCATCTATCAGATCTATCTCAAACTCATGATAAACGGAGTCACGTCGTCTCCGTTTTCGGCAACGACGCTTTCTCCCATCGAACGGGGAGAGCGAGTCTTTCGGAGTGAGATCATCGACCGGTCGCGACAGTTGTTCGCGCGTTCGCGCGCGACAGTCGAGGAAGAAATCAAAGCGTGGCACGCCCCCATAGCGCCACCCCCGCGCGAACGCGAGGGAGAACGACCCCCCGGCTTGCCGATGCACGGTCCCCGAACGGAAAGAAGCGAAGGCCGTGAACCCCCGCGAGAGAGGGGCGATTGGCGCCCGTCTTCGAACGAGCGTCCGCGCGAACCGCGCTCCGTGTTTCCGCGCCCTCACTTCGACCCTACACGTACTCCGCCGCCCCCTATGCGAAATGCAGACGGAGCATCTGCTATGTCGCTTGCCGACCTGCGTTCGGGTGTGAAAAAGGAGAAAGTCGGTATGGGAGCCCACCTCACCGAACTTCGGAAGGCGCTTTCAGATGTGTTGAAATCTCCCGACGGCGGGAGCACGAATCCACTACGGACATCTCCGGAGCCGGAGACCGCACCCAAGGAGCACAAACCGGCACGAACATCGGAGGCGTCTTCTCGCGTTTCGCATGAAGCGAGCCCTTCCTCAATGGGGAATTCAGACAAAACAGTTCGCGTGAGTGAGATACCGGAGGATGAGCTTAAAAAACTTTTGCATGTCGAGGCGCCCGGAAACAGAGAGGAAGAACGCTAAAAGAGACACACAAGCGGCGTACACGCGCACAGTTCTCTCTGTTGCCGCGACAGTTTTTCTTGCAGTCGCAGTCCCCAATGCGGTATCGGCCGATGTGGCGGGTATCGCGTTTACCACCGAACCGCAACACATCGAGCCGGGCACAGTCTCTGCGCAGATAACCGTGCAGACTCAAGACGCGAGTGGAAATTCGTTCAAAGTACCAAGCACCGCCTGTCTCGCGCTCTCTTCAAGCTCGGCGACCGGAGAGTTTTCTTCAAGCGCAACGTCGTGGAATTCCGTGTCGGTGCTGACAATCTCCAAAAACTCCGCAAATCGGAACTTTTACTATAAAAATTCTGTGGCTGGCGCATATACGCTCACGGCTCGCGTGGTGTTACGTCCAGACGGAGCACCTGCGTGCACAGGGTGGCCGATTACCGAGTGGCCTACCGGCTGGAGCGCCATCCAGACACTTACCGTTGGCTCCGGCACTTCGGGGACATCGGGAAATCAGTCGGCGATAGTGGCATCCACCACAGCGGCAGTGGCGCCAACCTCCGCCGGCAACGGCTCTGTCGGAGGCGCCTTTGAACAGCGCATCTTTGTGCGCGCAAACGTTTCGGCGAGGATGGTTGCAGGAGCGGACACGGCATTTGACGCTCTGGCGCTTGGGTTAGAGAAAGAACCTATACCGAACGCTCGTTTTTTGTGGAGTTTCGGAGACGGCGCAAGCGCGGAGGGGAAAAAGGTGTATCACGCGTATCACTATCCGGGGAACTATGTGGTTTTAGTGGAGGCGTCATCCGGGGAATGGAGCGCGACCGACAGAAAGGATATTTCCGTTTCGTCGCCCTCGTTATCGCTTCCACATATCGAGCCAGGCGCGGCGGGATACATTGAAGTGGCGAATGCAGGAGCGGACGACATCAATCTTTCCCGGTGGTTTCTTTCCTCCGCCAGTACATTCTTCTCGTTTCCCGAGGGAACCATTGTGCGCGCGAAATTCTCCGTCCGCTTTCCTTCGGCGATCACCGGCCTCGTTGCCGGACCGGATGCATCACTTTTGTATCCAAACGGCACAGTGGCGGCCCGTTACCAGTTGCCTGTGCTTCCTGTGCCGGTGACCGCGACGATGCCACTCCCCGCGCCTCCACACACCAGCGTAGAGGATCGGCTGGAAGCTACGCCAAAGCCCGTTTCATTAACACCAGCGAAGAACCCTGTCGCCGTCACGGAACCCATCTCCGCCGCACATGAAGCAGACCTCGGTACTTTTCCTGCCGGAGAGCCGCTTGCCGCAGCAGGTGCCACTAAGGGAAATGCGCGCTGGTTTCTCATCGCGGTTGCACTTAGCATCACCGCTGCAGGAGGGTATCTGTTGGTCGTCCGCGGCTCCACAAAGCCGGGGAGCCATGACAGGATTTCGGCAAAAGATTTTGAAATTATTGAGGACAACTGATGCGCATTCTTATCTTTTCACTCGTCTACTACCCACGCTTCGTTGGGGGCGCGGAGCTGGCCGTCAAAGAGATTACGGAACGGATCCCTCAAAGGGAGGTTGTTTTTGAAATGGTCACGCTCCGTTCGTCGGGAGAACCGCGTCACGAACGTGTCGGCGCTATTCTCATGCATCGAGTCGGAGCCCCGTTCTTGCCGTTTGCCTGTAACAAACTTTTATTTCCGTTTGTGGCCTACGCTAAGGCGCGTGGCCTTCATCGTCGCGATCGCTACGATACGATATGGTCCATCATGGCGAACCGTGCCGGATTTGCGGCGCTTTTTTTCAAAAAAAAGTTTCCGGATGTTCGATTCCTCCTGACCCTTCAGGAAGGCGACGATATGCAGTACTCACTCCGCAGAATGGGGATGCTTGTGCCGTTCCTGTACCCGCTCTGGAAACAGATTTTCAGGAAGGCGGACCGCATACAAGCCATATCGCACTATCTTGCGGACTGGGCGAAGTACCAGGGGACGAAGGCGCCGATCGAGGTGGTGCCGAACGGGGTAGACGTGGAGAAGTTTCAAGTTAAAAGTTTCAAGTTAAAAGTTGAAGAAGCAAGGCAAAAACTTGGATTAAAGCCGGAGGACAGAGTTGTTATCACGACTTCACGATTGGTTAAGAAAAACGGAATTGGGGATTTGATTGATGCGATGCAGTATCTCCCCGAAAGCGTAAAACTTTTGATTCTTGGAACAGGCAACCTTGAGTCCAACTTAAAACGTAAAACTTCCAACTTGCAACTAACGGGACGCGTGGCCTTCCTTGGGTACATTGCTCATGAAAAGCTTCCAGAGTATTTACACGCATCAGATATCTTCGTACGAGCGTCCCGTTCGGAAGGTCTCGGTATTTCGTTTCTCGAGGCTATGGCGGCGGGGCTTCCCGTTGTGGCTACGCCAGTTGGCGGTATTCCCGATTTTCTGCAGGACACCTCAACGCGCGAAGCGTCAAAAGCCACCGGTCTCTTCTGCAGAGTTGGCGACCCCAAAGACATTGCCGCCAAAATCCAGCTTTTACTCACGAATACTGAACTCCGCAGTCGCATCATCGAAAATGCTTCAAAAATGGTTCAAGAAAGATATGATTGGAAAGAGATCGCAAGACAAATGAAAGAGGTCTTTGACAAAAATACTCCTCGGGTATAATCTTGCACCTATGCAGAAACAGTCAGTCATGAATGTTGTGCCGCCGGCGACCGCCCTCTCCACGGGTCGGTAGTTTTCTTCGTATCGTTTGAAACGTGAGAAACCGCCCCGTTGAGGGGCGGTTTTTTTGTTTTGCTTGTTTTGATGTCGGTTTGGGAATGAATTCACACAATTCACAAATCGACTGCAGGACGAGTGTTCTGGAGAAAGGTTCTTTTCGGTTCTTTGAGAAAGGATTTGAGATGACTGCTCAACAAATTGTGGTAATTAAGGTTGGCACCGATGTGTTGCGCGACCCGTTTGCTTTTTTTGAAATCAGCCAGCAGGTTGCAAAACTGAAGCGGTCGGGTTACGGCGTCATTTTGGTTTCTTCGGGCGGTGTTGCGGCGGGGACAGATCGCGTTCGACAGCTTTCCGGTTCCGTTGGCCAGTACCCAAAGCATTTGTTGGCGGGTATCGGTGCGAGGCATCTCTTGAATGCTTGGGGTAATGCCTTAGCTCTCCAGCAACTTGATGTGATGCAGGAATATCTTACCTATGGCAATCTTCGATTCCTGCGGGAACGGGAGAGCATCCGTTCATCACTCCGGCGTTTCGCGTTCGACTCGCACTTTGTTCCGCTGGTGAACGAGAATGACCCCGTATCGGCCGTTGAAATTGCCAAAATGCGGAAAGGATTGGGCGACAATGACCGACTCGCCCGTATCATCGCCTGCCTTGTTGACGCCACTCACATTCTTTTCGTCACTGCGAAAGGCGGGGTATACACGCGAAATCCAGACAAGGACCCGCGTGCAGTACCTATCAAAGGCATTAACGCAAAGAAGCGGCATCGTTTGCACCGGCAGACCTCGGGGCCTTCGCAGAACGGTAGCGGTGGAATGCAGTCAAAGGTAAATCAAGCTTCCATCTGCGCACGCAAGGGAATGCGTGCGGGCATCATCGGGTTCAAGGATATTGTTTCGTTTGTGCAAGGAAGGAGTGTGGGGACGCTTATCTCTCTTGCGTGAACGTCCTTCCAGACCAGGGCCACCCTAACGGGCGGCCCTTTTTCTTTGTTATCATTGGGCAATGAAGATTTTAATTGCGACAGGCATATACCCGCCCGACATTGGAGGCCCAGCGCAGTACGCGCGCGGGGTAGAGGAGGCGTGGCTAAAAATAGGTTATAAGGTTAAAGTTTTAAGTTTTAAGTTTGAGAGGAAACTCCCGACGGGCATTCGGCATCTTTACTATTTTCTTCGTGTACTGTTTTCGCTTCGCGGAGTTGATTTTATTTTCTCACCCGACACCTTCAGCGCGGCGCTACCCGCGCTCTTTGCCGCAAAACTTGCGAGGAAGAAACTCATCATCCGCACCGGCGGTGATTTCTTGTGGGAGCAGTATGTGGAGAGAACGGGGGATTTAGTATTGCTCCGCAATTTTTACAATACAAACATACGAACTCCCGATACGAAAGTACGAAAGGAAAAGCTAAGCGTTAAGGAGCGAACGATTTTCAATTTGCTTAGATTTTTATTTTGTTATGCCGACGCAACCATATTCAGCACGGCGTGGCAAAGAGATATCTTTGAGAAACCATATCGGCTCGACCTCCGGAAATGCTTCGTCGTCGAGAACTACTATGGGCCGCGTGCGTCAGGGCATGCTGTTATTCTTAAGAATAACAGCACAAAGATTTTTGTCGGTGGAGTACGGGACTTGCAATGGAAAAATATGCCACGGCTGAAGAAGGCGTTCGAGCGCGTGCAGAAAAAAGGACTGCCAGTGCAGCTCCAGTGGGAGACGGGGAGTCGCGGACAATTTCTTTTGGACATACAGTCCTCCTACGCCGTGATTATTGCCTCGCTCGGTGATGTCTCGCCCAACACCATTCTTGAGGCGATACAGTTTGGAAAGCCGTTCATTCTCACTCGCGAGTGCGGCTTGTACGAGAAACTCAAAGACATCGGAGTGTGGGTTGACCCTGAAAACATCGGCGACATCGCGGCAAAGATAGAGTGGCTCTGTGATGAGAAAAACTATGCCGAGCAGTGCAAAAAAGTCGCGGCGTTTTCGTTCACTCACTCGTGGGAGGAGATAGCGGGAGAAGTTGTAGCTATATACAAAAAGATGTCATGAGAGTCCTTATGCTTAGTTTAGACAGGTCGGTGCATGATGCAAATTCGCCCGTTGCGAAGCGGATTGCCGCGCTTTCGATTGCGGCGGGGGAGATTGTGGTACTTACTCCTGAAACAGGAAACAGAGTGTTGGCGTTTTTTAGGTTGTGGAGAAAGGCGAATAAACTTCTAACTTACAACTTACAACTTACCCGCCTGCCAACCCGCCTGCGTTCCGCCTGCCTGTGCCGACACGGCAGACAGGCGAACGGGCAGGTCGGCGGGCAGGCAACTTACAACTTGATTACCGTGCAGGACACGGCGTATCTCGCCTTGCTCGCGTATCTCTTGGCGAAGAAGTCTCGTCTTCCGTTTGAGGTTCAAGTGCACGGATTTGAGCGATGCACAGGCATTCGGGCTGTGGTCACAAAGTTTGTTTTGCAACGAGCGACACAGATACGGGTGGTCAGCAGTCGGCTGCGCCAGCTACTTACTACCAACTACAAACTACCAACTACCAAACTCTATACACTGTCGATATACACTCAAACGCACCCCACCTCAATCCTCCCCTCTAAAGAGAGGAGGAAGCCCGACTCGCCGTTTACATTTCTGACTGTAGGGCGGTTGGTGCCGGTTAAAAACATCGAGATACAGATAGAAGCGTTTGCGCAGTTAGAGAAGGAGTTTCCGGACACACGGCTTATCATTGTCGGGGACGGCCCCCTTCGGGGAAGTTTACAGTTTCAAGTTGAAAGTTTAAGGTTGAAAGACAAAATACTGCTTGAGGGAAGACAGGAAGATGTGGGGAAATATTATGCGGAAGCGGATGCGTTTTTGCTGACCTCCGATTTGGAGGGGTGGGGGGTGGCGGTAACCGAGGCAGCGGCGTACTCGCTTCCGATTATCATAACCGACGTCGGACTGGCCGGAGAGTTTATCAAAGGCGACGAAAACGGGCTTGTTATTCCAGTCGGAGACACAGCCGCCCTCGTTTCCGCCATGAAGCGGCTTGCCACGTACGCTTCTCTTAGGAAGCGGCTCGGAGAAGCTGCCCTCCGCGCTTTCGAAGCTCTTCCGGCTCCAAAGGAGCAGATTCAGAAACAAGTGGCGTCATGG
>Ga0233424_10002130_pt1 | contig 14888 bp, 8 predicted proteins | sample Watercolumn_Towu_FD_181011 | JGI IMG/M metagenome (GOLD analysis project Ga0233424, IMG submission 181011) | Freshwater microbial communities from Lake Towuti, South Sulawesi, Indonesia - Watercolumn_Towuti2014_125_MG | ecosystem: Environmental > Aquatic > Freshwater > Lake | place: Indonesia...
CACTCGTCCAGGTTAAAGCAGAAGACCAACGCCGGGGTGCGCCGCGCGTCGCCCGCGCCTTCGGCCAGTTCCTCAAGTAGTTCGTTCAGCAGTTTGTCCGGGATCCAATGGTAGCTCAGCGGCACTTTGCGGTCGGTGCTCTGAACCAGTTCCAGCTTCCGCCGGTGGCTGCTATCCAGCCAGGAAAGAAAGGCCACCGAATTTCCCACTGTCGCCGACAGCAGCAGCAGGCGCACCTGCGGCGGCAACAGCGCCAAGGCGAATTCCCAGACGATGCCCCGCTCGGGATCCGAAAAGCTGTGAAACTCGTCCATCACGACGGCCGAGACCCGCCGGAATTCATCCTCGGCGCCCGGTTGCAGCAGACGGTTAAGCAGGATTTCGGCGACGACGACCAGGACCCGGGCGTCCGGATTGACGCGTCGGTTGCCGGTGACCAGGCCGACGTCGTCCGGATGGAATCCCCAATCGGCGGCCGAACGCTGGAGTTCGGCGAATTTTTGTTCGGTGAGCGCGATCAGCGGCGTGGTGTAGTAGATCGTGGACCCGTCGCGCAACGCTTCGTAGACCGCTGCCTCGGCGATCAGCGTCTTGCCGGTTCCGGTCGGCGCGCAGACCAGCACGCCACCGGCGCTGCGAAACCAGGCCTCGATCGCCCGCTCCTGTACCGGGTACAGTTCATACGGGACCCGATCCAGGAACTCCAGCGCTACATCGTCGCGCGAGGGGAGCGGCTCGGTTGGCAAGGGACAATTCTCCTGTGGTTGGATCGCCAAGGGAACGCGGATTATACGTCGACGACGCCTGGTACGACATGGTCGATAGCCGGTTCCCTTGCCGAGGCAAAGGCGTTAAAGTGCAAGCATGCCGGCCGGCATGCGCTGGTCGGATCCGCCGGCTCGATCCGGATTCGAGGAGCAAGGCATGGCCGCCGACGAGATTTCTCTGCGTAAGATTGACCATGTCCGGTTCTTTGTGGGGAACGCGCGGCAGTCGGCCTACTTTTACCGCAATGCGTACGGTTTCGATGTCGTGGCCTATGCCGGGCTGGAGACCAAGGTCAAGCACGAGGCCGGCTACGTGCTGCAGCAGGGCGGAATCACGTTCGTGTTGATTTCGCCGTTACGGGCCAGCCATCCCGACGCGCATCGATTGAGCCTGCACGGTGACGGCGTCGCCGATATCGCGTTCCAGGTCGACGACGTGCGCACGTCGTACAACAAAGCGGTCGAGCGGGGCGCCGTCGGCGTGAAAGGTCCGACGCGGCTGGAGGATGACTGGGGAGTCTACGAATTCGCTACGATCCGCGCCTACGGCGACACGACGCATTCCTTCGTGAACCGCGACCAGTACCGAGGTCCGTTCGCGCCTGGATTCAATCCGATTGACCCTTCGCGTTACAACCCGGCCACCTACCACCCCACCGGCTTGCTGGCGATCGACCATATCGTCGGCAACGTCGAAGAAGGAAAGATGAATGAGTGGGTCGACTTCTATCGGCGCGTGCTCGGATTCGAGCAACTGGTCTCGTTCGATGACAAGGACATTTCCACGGAGTACTCGGCGCTGATGTCCAAAGTGGTGCAGAGCGGCCGCGGCAAGATCAAGTTTCCGATCAACGAGCCCGCACGCGGCAGGCGGCGGAGCCAGATCGAAGAGTATATCGACTTCTATGGCGGAGCCGGGGTCCAGCATATCGCTCTGGCGACGAACGACATTGTCAAAACGGTGCAGGCATTGCGAAAGAACGACGTTTCCTTTCTGCGCGTGCCGAAGACCTATTACGACCTGTTGCCGGAACGCGTCGGTCCGATCGCCGAAAATATCGACGAGCTTGCCGAACTGGGGATCCTTGTCGACCGCGACGACGAAGGCTACATGCTTCAGATTTTCACCAAACCGGTGCAGGATCGACCGACGCTGTTTTTCGAGATCATTCAGCGCGAGGGGTCCCGAAGTTTTGGCAAGGGCAACTTCAAAGCGCTGTTCGAGGCGATCGAGCGGGAACAATCCATGCGTGGAACTTTGTAGATGACGCTGCCGCTGCCCAGGATCAACAGTATCCGCGACTTCTACGCGTTTGAGCAGCATGTTCGCACCTGCCGGGGCCAACGCGGGTTGCCGGTGGCGCCGGAGTGGTACCAAGTCCCCGTGTTCTATTTTTCCAATACCGCGTCGCTGCGCGGCGACGGTGACGCCGTCTGGGCTCCGAGCGGCAGTGCTGCGCTGGACTACGAACTGGAACTTGCCTGTGTCGTCGGAACGGCCGCGAGCAACTTGCCGCCTGACGACTCGGCAATGGAATGCGTGGCCGGCTTCACGATCTTCAACGACTGGTCGGCCCGCGATCTGCAAAAAGTCGAAATGGCCGTGGGACTGGGGCCGAGCAAGAGCAAAGACTTCGCGAATTCACTCGGACCGGCACTGGTGCCGCTGCAGGAACTCCGCGACTGTTATCGCGACGGTCGCCTGTGGCTGGAAATGACCGCCACGGTGAATGGGCGCGAGCTCTCGCGCGGCAACGCCGGCACGATCCACTGGAGCTGGCCGCAGATTCTGGCCCACGCCAGCCGCGATACGGTGCTGCTGCCGGGTGATGTGATCGGGTCCGGCACCGTCGGCGGTGGCTGTATCCTGGAACTGACGCCGGAACGGGTCGGCGGATGGCTGCAGCCCGGCGATCGGGTGGCGCTCGCGATCGAGCGACTGGGTACTCTTACGAATCACGTCGTTCAGCGTCCCGATCGCTGACGCTTACAGGAGCCTGCCATGCCGCGTTACCTTCAGCTTGGATCGATCCCGGCCAAACGGCATGTCCGACATGCGGCGGCCGGCGCCGGCTACAAGGGCGAGCGAATCTACTACGAAGAGGTCGTGACGACGCAGGGGTTTGATCGCGCCTACAGCATCCTGTACCACCTGCGGCCGCCGACGCGCGTACTGCGCGTGGAACCGGCAGGCCGAAGTGAAGTACTGTCGCAGCCCAATCCAACGCTGCGGCATTACCACCTCAAGACCGGGCAGATGCAATGCGAAGGCGATGTGATTCTCGGCCGAGTACCGCTGTTCTGGAACTCCGATGTCACGATCTCGCGCTGCCGCCCCGCCTTGGCCCAGACCGAACTTTATCGTAACGCGCTGGCCGACGAAGTCCTGTTCGTGCACCACGGACGTGGCCGGTTGCTCACGCATTACGGTCTGTTGCCGTTTCAGGATCGGGACTACGTCGTGATTCCGAAGTGCACGACGTACCGTGTTGAGTTTGACGAGGCGGGCGCTGCACCCGATCTGCTGGTGATCGAATCACCCGGCGCCATCCGGTTTCCATCGCGGTATCTGAATCCCGATGGACAGTTCCGACTCGGCGCTCCATTCGCCGAACGAGACCTGCACGGGCCGACGGAACTGGTTTCGCTCGACCAGGAAATGGAATGCCCGATCCTGATCAAGAACGGCGCGCAACTGGTGCGCTACGTGATGGCTCACCATCCATTTGATCTGGTTGGCTGGGACGGTATGGTCTACCCATTCACGTTCAACGCCGACGACTTTGAGCCGATCACGGGCACAATTCACCAGCCGCCTCCGATCCACCAGACGTTTTCCGCGCCCGGCTTTGTGGTCTGCACCTTCGCGCCACGAATGCTCGACACCCATCCGGACGCGATCAAGGTTCCGTACGCGCACAGCAACGTCGAATCGGACGAGGTGCTGTATTACGTACAAGGACAGTTTGGCAGTCGCCGGGGCGTCGAAGAGGCCTCCTTGACGCTGCACCCGCACGGCATTCCCCATGGCCCGCACCCCGGGACGATTGTAGCCAGTCAGAAGTTGACTCGAACCGACGAGTTGGCGGTGATGATCGACACGTTCCGCCCGCTGGCACCGACCATGCAGGCGGCGGCGTTTGACGACCCGCAATATCCTTTGAGCTGGCTGGATTGAACGGATGCGAATCGAGATTGGCAAAGCGAGCGTCATCGAGGTCTACCAGTTTGTGACCGGCCTGGTGACCCCGCGCCCCATCGCCTGGGTGACCACCAGGTCCGCGAGCGGCGTGGTGAATCTGGCGCCGTTCAGTTTCTACAACGCGTTCGGCGCCAATCCTCCCGTCGTGGTTTTCTCGCCGACCCTGCGCCGCGACGGCACGAAGAAAGATACGCTGCGCAACATCGAGCAGCATGGCGAGTTCGTGATCAACGCATCGGTCGAACGGTATCTTGATGCGATCAATCTCTCCTCGCGGGAGCTGCCGCCCGAGGAAAGTGAACTGGAGCTGGCCGGATTATCGGCGGAGCCGTCGCTGTGCGTGGCGCCGCCGCGCGTCGCCGGAACACCGTTCGCATTTGAATGCCGTCTGCGCCAGCTGCTACCGATCGGCAACGGCCCAATCTCCGCCAATCTGGTCATTGGCGACGTGGTGTCGATCTACGTCGACGAGGCGATTCTGGATGACCGCGGTCGGCCCGATCCGCGCAAAGTGCAAGCCGTCGCGCGACTCGGCGGGGAATACTGGTGCCGCACCAGCGACCTGTTTCAGTTGCCTCGCCCTTAGTGCAATGTCGCAGATCAATCGTCGTGTTCGCGTTATTCGTAGGACGGGTCTCCCGACCCGTCTTGCTTACTTCGTAGGACGGGTCTCCCGACCTCTGTATTACCCACATTTTTTTCCTTCTCCCATTGCGTCTTTGCGCCTCTGCGAGAATAGCCTCGCAAAGGCGCAGAGTCGCAAAGAGTTGTTTCGGAGAAAAGGAGACTGTCAATTGTCCGCGTAAGTCCTTCCCTGATCGCCTATTTCCTTCTCCCTTTGCGTCTTTGCGCCTCTGCGAGAATACCCTTAGGCGCAGGAACCCGGCAAGGGATAGCCAAGCCAGGGCGGGAAGAATGTCCCGTTGGCCCCGGCGGATCGCTCCGTCGGGGTCGCTTCTTGGCCATCAAATTGCAAACGATTCTTTTTGCCCTGAAATGCCTCAAAAACGCCCCTCTATACCAAACTCATTTCGGCGGTTCGGCCGGCTTGGCATGGTCGGGCTCGGTGCCGCCGCCGCCGGCGGCGGGGTGGGCATCGAGCAGCTTTTCGAGCTTCGGAATCAGTGACTCGCAATTGTGGGAGATCGCCACAATCTTGCCTTCGCGGTCCACCAGCAGCATGTTGGGGATAGCGCGGATGCCGAAACTGCCGGCAATCGCCTGCGTTTCGTCCCCCATCAATGTCTCCCAGGGCAAGGGGTTCTTGTCGAGGAATTCCAGCACCGCTTCGGGATCCTTGTCGAGATTGACTCCCACGATCTCCAGCCCCTTGTCGTGCAGATTCTCATACAGTGCTTTAACGTGCGGCATTTCTCGAATGCACGGGCCGCACCAGGTCGCCCAGAAATCCACGATCACGACCCGCCCCTGGTACTTCTTCCAGTCCAGTTCCGAGCCGGCCACGGTCCGTCCTGACAGCTCGACAGGCTTGCCGACCAGTTCAGCGTTCTTCTCGGTTTTTGCCAGTTGTTTGCCATATCGCGCCAATTCCTTGTTGCTGGACTTGGCGAACAGTCCGCCGAATTCCGCGAACAGCTTTTCCCGGGCATCGTCATCCTCGATACGGTTAATTACGCGGACAGTATTCGACGCCAGTCGCAAGTGTCGGGCGTTCAATGGTTCTTTGGCGAGGTAATCTTTGAGTTCAGAAAGCAGGCCGGGAATCGTGTCGACCGGCGTCTGTTCGGCGTCCACGGTACGGCGTTCCCAGAGCAGGAAGCGAACCTCTCGGGCGATTTTGGTGTGGGTATCGTCTTTGAGTCGGTCGACGGATTCGGCCAGCGATTTTTCGGCGGCAGTATCGCCGTTGCAGGCCATGCGGTGCAGCGTTTCCAGCTTGGCGATGACCGCCAGGACCCGCGTCTTCTCCTCGGGCTGCGTAGCGAGCAGTCGATCGGCCGCTTCGACCAGCGCTTCGCCGAATCCTTTGCGGGCCTGGATCGATTTAGGCTTCTCGCGCATCGCGAGAATGAACTCCAGCAACTCGGCCGGTGTCAAATCGGCGCGGGGCGCGTACGGGTTCTCGTCGGCGGGAGTTCCTTCCTTGGGGGCGGGATCGTCAGGCTCGGCCTGCTCCGGTGCACTCGGTGCCGGCGCCGCGACCGGGCGGGGCGTAGCGGCTCGCATGGAAGTTGAGAAACGGGTAGCGCCCGGCGAGCGAGCGGCGGCCGCTCCGTCGCCGTTGGTTCCGGTTCCGCTATCTTTCTGCTTTTCCGCCGCGCGGCCTTTGTCGTTCCCCGCCGCGTCGTCGCCTTTCTCCGCCGGTTTCTCCGCCGGTTCGGCGTCGCGCTTGGTGTTGTCCACTCCGGCACCATCCGCGGCCTTACCCGCCGCGCCGTCGCCATCCGTCGGTTCCGGGGAGATTCCCAACAGCGGAAGCGTGGCGTCGCTGATCCGTTGCCGATGACATTCATCGCTACCACTTTGCCTTTCCGATCGACCAGTGCGCCGTACGGCACGACCTCCACGCCAAACTGACGGGCCAAGGCGGAATTCGTGCCGGCGGGTTCACCTGGCGAACTGACCAGCGTCACGAACGGCAATTTATTGAATTTGAAAAACTCGTCGACGATCTGCCGCTTGTCGTCCACATTGACGCTGACGACCTCGAATCCTTTGTCCTTGTATTTTTCGTAGAACTCCATCAGGCCGGCCAGGTCGTTGACGCTGATTTCGTTGGTGCCCGACCAGAAGTAAACCAGCACAACCTTATCGGCGTAGTCTTCCCATTTCAGCGCTCGATCATCGTGTGCGGTGCCCTTGACCTTGACGGTCGACGCCATCAGTTTGGCGCGGGTGCGAGCTTTTTCGAGCATTTCGGCCAAGCGTTCCTTCGTTTGCCGGTCGGTGGTCTGCGAGAAGGTTCGTTCCAATACGTTGAGCAATAACTCGGCGTCAGCGAATCGATCGATCGCCTCCAGGCCGTAGATTCCCTGCGCCAACATGCTGAGCATGGTGCCGGTCTGGCGGCGCGCCGCCATTTCCGACACCGCGTCGATAACTGCCTGGACCGATTCGTCATCGCGGGACTTAATCAGCGTCTCCATCTTTTCCGGAAACTTCAACTCCATGGTGACGGCCATGTCGAGCAGCACTTTGGCTTGTCCGGAGATCGCTGAAATCGGGTGCGATTCGAACGTCTTTCCGGTCAACGTGGCGGCCTGGCTGAATAATTCGTACTGCTTACCTTTCTCCAATGCCATGACCGCAGCCATTGCCACCTCGAAGTCCTCCGGAGTGAGCGGCTCGAATGCCAGCATCGTTTCCAGTGTGCCGATCAGGTTGCGAGCCAAGCCTTCCGAGCCTTTGGCGACCGGCTCGAGCAGCATTTGGCAGATCATATTCGAAGAGAGATGCCGCAGCCTCGGAGATTCACTGTCCTCAAGTTCTTGACACAGCGAGAAAAGTCGATCGACGACGTCGCCAAATTCGTTTTGTCCAGCAATGCGCAGGACTTCGAAAATATGATAGGCCGCTCGATATTTCTGATCGTCGTTGGCATCCTCGCGCCGGAACAACTGTTCCGCCAACATCATTCGGGACGTGACGATGGTACCGAACCGCTCCATGTACTCTTCACGCGATCGCGCATTGACCTTCATCGACCGCAATTCATCCAGCACCGCGAGCAGTTCATCGGGCGTACCGTCCGGAAGGTTGCGCGGAGTGATGCGCTGTGCGATTGCTTTGGCATTGAACTTGCCACGTGGGCCGGCCGCCCCACTGGAGGACTTCTTGCCTGCGGCCTGACTGGCAGCCGGCGCGGTCTTACCAGCGGAATTGCCCGCGGCGGAGCCTGCCCCCGAGGAATCGCTGGCCGACCGTCGTCCCGTCCCACTGCGATCGGCCGCCGAGCTGTCACCGCGATCAGATGATTTTGGGTCCCGCGATGCGGCTGAACCCGAGCGACTAGCGGCCGGGCCCGAGCCTTTGCCATTACTTGGGTCGGCGTCATCGCCTGCGCCGGTGCCACGTCCCGAAGTCGCTGCCGACCTTGTCGTTCCTTTTTCCAAATCGGAGGGCGCACGGGGCAAAACCGAACCCGAGCCGCTTCGATTTCCCGAAACGGCCGCGTCTTCGTCGTCCGCGACCTGGTATTTGGAACTCGACGCCGTAATCTGCTTGTCCTGGCCGCCACCGCAGCCCAGCAGCAGAACGCCAGCCAGCATCCAGCCGATCATCGTGCCGCCACAAGGAATTGGCAAAGCTCTCCGGGCGATTGGGCAGTTCAGATGAGCACGCATTTCGTCACACTTATCCCTGATTACCGTTGAAGACAACTACCACTGCAAAACAGAGGCCGCGATCAGCCTATTGTAAGCGGAAGGGGCTCGCCGGACATCCTCAAACTACGATCGTTTTGGCCAATTCAAATGCCGGTGCAGGAACTCGTAAGTACCGACACCGTTGATCGTATGCGGCCCGTCAAATACCTCCATCTCCACCCGATCCGGAATTTTCAGCCGATGGCTGTACAGGAATCGAACCTTGGCGAATTCGAAAGCCACCCATTCGTCGGTCGAGACCCCATCGGTATGTCCTCGTTCGACCATGAACGGCCGGGGACAGATCAAAGCGGCCATCTCCGCATAGTTGAATGTGCTCCCCAGATCAAATTCAAATATCTCGTACTCGCCGGTCCAGACGTAGCTGAACGGCAACCGGTTGGAAGCATTTTTGACGACCCATTCGTTGAAGTCTGCCGAGCAGATCGACAGGCAGTAATCGGTGACCAGCGGCGGGATCCGCATCGCACTTTTCCCTCCGTACGACAGCCCGTAGAAAGCTATACGTTCCGGATCGACGAACGGTTGGGTCTTCAGCCAGTTGACGATCTGCTGGTGCTGCGGCACGATCACGGAAAACAGGGTTTTTCCAAGCGGATTCGCCTTTCGCTGCAAGGTCCGGAAGTCGTCTCGGAAAATGTAAAGGTTCTGAGGCGCGAAGGTGATAAACCCTCGTTCCGCAAGCTTCGCGGCGAAATCGTGGTAAGCCGGATTATCGCCTTCGATCACGTCGCGCGGCCGGCCTTCGAGCCCATGCTGGCAGACCACCACCGGCCGTTTCTCGCCCGGCTTCAAGTCCTTGGGAAGCAACAGCACACCATACGCGATCACGTCGGGGAAGACGTCCAGCGTCAGCTCGTATCCGGTCCATTTCTCGGTTTCGTACGCTTTTCGGGATTGAGCGTTGAACGGCAATAAGGGTCGGTCGAAATGTCCAATCACTTCCTTGCGGAAGATTTCCCGATACTCCTCCACCGACTGCTGGTAGGCTTCCAGGCTGCTGTAGTTCAGTTTCTTCATAAATTCCTGGCGCACGTAGGGGCTCTCCGCCAGCACTTGCTGGTTGAATCGATCGAGCTCCTGGAATTGTCGTGCATGGCGTTGAGCAGGATCGACCGGCTTCTCGGCGGGATGGAGCGGGCGTGCGGCCTTCGAGGGGGATTCGCCATCGGCGGCCGATTCGGCCTTCTCGAGCAACCCCGCGACTTTCGCGGACGAGGCGCTCGGACGCAGCTTTTCCGCTCCCGGCGCCACCAGCTTCAAATACCGTTGCCATTCGGCCTGGGAATCGTCCGCCGCAACAGGAAGCAGCCGAGCGGGCGCTCCGCCTTCGCTCGGTAATGTCACGGTCGGTCCGCCACGGGGGGAGATGCGCAATGCGCGAGGAAAGATCATCGCCGCCAGTTCGGCATCGCCGTAACGTTCCAGCAGTCCGAACACGTTGCGATCGATCGGCTCCTGCCAGATGTTCTGGCGCGAGCCGAAGAATCCATGTACGGCACAGGCGTCGATGCGGGTGTCGAGCGCGGCGGAGTATAGCGCAATCATGCCGCCCTCGCCGTAACCGATCACGCCGATGTCCGGATCGGTGTTTGCGGCATCCTGGACGAACCAGTCGACGCCGGCCAGTACTTTCTGTACTTCATAGCCGACGAGATGCCGGCCGACCTCGAACGCGCTCCGATACAGGTACTCCCGATCCGTCAGTTTTGCTCCGCCGCCGCGCCCTTTCGGTGCGCGAGGCTTCATTTCCCGGCCGATCAGCGTCGGCACCAGGACGCGGCAGCCCATCTCGGCCAGGGCGCGCGCGAACGGCGGTCCGTTGCCGCCCGGCAATCCGGCCATCGATTCCGGCGACTGGTCGGCGTCGGGAATCGCCACGATGTTTGCCGCGATCGCATTCGATTTGGGCAACAGCAGTAATCCCTCCGCCGTCACATCGCCAAAAGCCGGCCAGCGAACCGCCAGGACCTTGATCTTATCGGACTCAGCCACCATCGCCGGCTGACTTGTGGTCGCAACGTACTCGACAGTCGAGAACGGCACGCGCGGGTCACGGACTCCCAGGATCCGTGCCAGCCGAGCTCGGTTTGACTCTAACGACCTAGTGTAGGCATCCGTCGACGCAAAATCGCGTTGCCAGAATTTTTCACGCCCCGCGATCGACGCCTGGAGTTCGTTCAGCAGAAAACGGTCGACGCCCGCGACAAGCGATCGGGCAATATCCCCTTCCATGGTCAGCGGGCGGGTACCGGCAAGTTGCGGGTCGGCCGCAACACCATCGGGAGCAGTGGAAGCGATGCTGGCCGCCACAACGAGTGAACTGATTCGCAGGACGATCTGCCACCGCGGTCGACGCATGAGTTGCTCCTCATCCCAACATGGAAATTGACTCGGGAAAGCGCCCTATCTTAAGGGAACTTGCCTGTCAGAGCAGCCCCGGAGGCACTCGGGGCGGGAAGAGATTAGCGCGTCAGCTTTTTCGGCAGCATGCCGTTGACCTTGTCCCGCCAGCTCGTCGCTTTCGGCTTTTCCGCCGGGGCGGCGGCCCCGGCGGGATCGCGCGCTGCGACACGAGCCGGCAACGGTACGTGCTGTTCCAGCAACTGCGGCCAGTAACTATCCAGAAATGCCCGGCAATCCCCGATCGCCAGCTTGTTCCGCAGAAAGATCGCCTGCGAAATGCTCTTGGAAAGCTCGAGCCCTTCGCTGCGGTCCAGCCACATGCCATAGACCTGAACGTCGTCGATCCAGACTTCGCCTTTTCCCATCAAATCAAATCCGACACGCAGTTCATCGGCGGCCGCCGACGGCACGCTGTCGATGAACAGCTGGTACTCGGTCCATTCCGCACTCAATGGCTTTCCCGTCGCGCCGATCGTCACGTGCGGGTAGTAGTTCTGGCCGTCGTCAACTGCAATGCGAAGTTCGGGTTGCGGCGCGGCGCGATCGATCCGGATCTTCGCGCCGACGGCAAGCCGGCCGGTGCGCGGCGGTGAAAATGGTTCGCTGCGAATCCAGGCAACCTCGCCGTCACTCTTCAGACGCAACGACTGCGCGCCGCTTGCGGCCGACGTCGAATCGACTCGTACCACGACTTTCTCATCCTGGCGAAACTCCCAACCGGGAATGGCCTCGTTCTTACCCGGAATCTCAAAGCCCGAATTGCGCAACGGCACAATCGGCTTGGGCGAACGCAATTCGTGGCGGCGCGTGGTTATATCCTGGAGTCGCTGATCCAGTTCGCTCAGCACCGATTCCTCGACCGATACTTTCCAGTCCCGCACCCGCACCTTGCCCGAGTTGAGCACCAGCGCATGCAGGTCGTACGGTTCCATATTCACCGTCCAGCGGATTCCGTTGGCGACGCGTTCGACGGAGGGCGCCCCGCCGACTCGACCGAGAAGCGTCGCTTTGGCGTCGACCCCCGTGCCCGTTAATTCGATTTCGGCGGTAAGCGGCCAGGGCGAGTCATTCACCGCGTAAACGTACGACCGGTTTGCGCGATTAAGGAATCGCACGATGACCGGCTGTCCTCGAGCCGGGACCTGCGCGGTGGCGGAACTGAATCGCTCGGCAGGCAGTTTTCGAAAAACCTCCAGCAGATTGGCCAGACTCTCTTCGTTCCCCATCGTCAATGTCCAGCCGCTGTCCATGATGATCTGTGCGTCGAGTGTGGCCAGGCTCTGGATTAACCGCCGCCGATTCGCGGCGCCCGCGGGAACAATCTGCGACGACAGCCAGGTCCTGGTCCGCTCGGCGCCGAACGGACTGGCGGCGTCGAAGGTGGGCAACGCGGTGTCGAGGTTTTCCTGGTGCCATTCCGCGGCCAAATGCCGTCCGCCCAGGAAGCAGTTGTCGAGTTCCAGCGAAACCTCGGACTCCAGATTCACGCCCTGCGCCGCGATCGAAACGCTCGGCCCGAGCCGCTGCGGTCGGAAGACGACGATCCGCGGATCCTGTTCCAGCTTCTTGCAATCCAGACCCAGTTCCAGCAGCGCTTCCGGTACCGCCGCCTCGCGGTTGATTTCGGACTCGCCCAGCAATCGCGGGCGCAGCACCTGCTGCATTCGGGTCGTCAGCAGCAGGTCGCTGGTCGACATGAAAAGCCGGCCGTCGCGGGTTCGCTCGCTGATCACCTCCGCCAGCCGCTGGTAGAGACCGGTGAGCTGCGCTGCGCGCCAGTCGAGCCACGTGCCGCGCGCATCGCCGTCGAGAAATGCCACTCGCTGTTCAAACTGCCCGATCCCATTTCCCGGCACGCGAATACTGGTCGCGGATTCGAAGCTCGCAATGGTTGCGTCGTCGTAGCTGCCGCGGCCGTCGGGTAGCTGAGCAAACGTGTCGGGCCCCAACTGCAGAGCTACGCCGGCCAGGCTCGGATGCGAACCGTATCGATCCGCGATCTCCTCGACGACGCGCGTCATCACCGACTGTACACGTTCATCCAACGGATTGTAGTACGGCGCCAAACCACGATTGGTGCCATGGAATTCCCGCCACGACCGCCCTTCAGCGTCGAGCCAGTCCAGCCCCAGCGGATGGCCCCGCCCCGCGCGACGGAGTTCTTCCAGTTCGGGGATCGGCGTCGCAAAATGAATCGCCGGAATCAGCCGCAGCCCCTCGCGGTCGAAAATCCTGCAAAGCATCTCCAGGATGTCTTTGCGCACCGGGTCCTGGCCCGTACTGAATCGCTGCCCAGAATCATACAACAAGTTGGGGCCGATAATCGCCGAAGGGTAGAGCGCACTTCCCTCACAGGCGACGGTCACCACCGCCGTACTGTAGCCATGATACTTGAGATACTCGCTGAGCCGCCTGCCCGCTTCGTAGAAGGTAACCCAGTCGCTGAGCACCTCGCCGGTCGGAGCGTCGATCACGTCGCCGCCGCCCAGAGTCTTCTGCACCAGGGGCTTCGTCATCTGCAGCAAATAGCTGCGCGATTCGAATCCGTCTGCGGGCCCCGACATCGCCGGCAGTCGAGCCGGCCCGGCAGAAAGCGCAATCCGCCCGCAGATCACCGGCTCACGGTCTCGCCGGTTCGTGATCAACAGCAACGGGGTCTTCGTCTTCGGCCAGAACAGCACCCGGTGCCTGGCCCACCGCGGTTCGCGCTCCGACACCGCAGCCACGTCCAGTCCAAAATCGAGACCGCTCACCGGCACAACCCGGCCCGCCGCATCCGGTTCGACAAAACTGATTCCTAACGTCTGCCGCTGATCGGCCGCGAACTCGATTTCCAAAATGTGCGGCTCGTCCGGCCGCACGACCGGCAACGGATACGCCTGCCAACTCCCCGGTTCCATCCGCAACCCGGGCCGACCTCCATGCTCGACACGCGACACCTTGCCCGATCCCAGTGGCCCCTTATTGAATCCAGACAACTTCAATTGCGGCATTTTTCGCAGCCAGTCCGGCCACCGCGATCCCGTCATGTCCGAAACGGCGCCGCTCTGCACCGGATCGATCTCCGCAATCGGCTTCCAGCCCGCACCCTCCTGTCCCTTCCCACGCACATCAAGCTGCGAACGCGGGTGGATTACGACAAATTGAATCCGCCGCTGCGCAATCGGTTTGGTCGGAACCAGCGAAATCGAATCGGTCAACCGCTTCTTCGTCAGCGTGACCACGACGTCAAAGACGCCTTCGTTGCCTGGCGCTGTCACCTGGATCGGAGTCGTGCCAATCCCGTTGCCGTCTCGATCGACTCGAATCTCTTTTTCCGTTGTCCAAAACGGATCGTCCGAACGGGCTCGCGTCAGTTGAATCCGGCATCGCAATGTCGATTCGCTCTCCACGCCGATCCGATTCGGCGTCAGTCCGAAGCTGAACGATTCGTTGGGCTCCAACACCAATGCGTCACGCGGCAGTTCGACCCGCAGCCGATCACCAGGAGCCCGCTCGATCGAAAGTTCATGCCCCTGGTCATCCATTAAGCGGGTCAGTGATTTTCCTGCCAGTTCCTGCAGCGGCAATTCGATGCGCTGTGGCGATGTCGATGCGTCCCAATCGGACCATTCCACCGTCAGCAATGCGTCGCGCGGAGCGAGTACGGTGAAATCCACGCCCGATTCCAGCGACGGGCTCGGCGCCAAGACCCTTAGAGTCGATTCCTGAATCACCAGCGAACCGGGATCGTCGGGATTGCTGCCCAGACCCAGCGGTTCCCGGATCGTACCTTCGGAGATCCGTGCACTCACTCGCCAGTTCCGCGGCGCCTCGCCCCCTCCCCAACGTAAACGCAGCCTCAGGTCGATCGAGTCCGTGGCCCCTGCCGGCGCGCAATCAAAGAACGCGCTGACCAGGAGTGCAAATATCCCCAGCGCAATAACAATTCGCGGACTTCCCTGTCCGACCATGGCGTCCTTGCCTGCCGACAAATTAACTCGCTGTCGCTGCCCCGCGACGCGACGCTGAACGACGCGCGTTGTCCCCGCCGACCGACACGGTGTCTCGGTCGAGGGCGGCGGAATTATAAACGTGAGCCGTTACGAACGGCTACAGCGAAATCAGCCTGCTAGCGGCGGGAGGAACGGGGGACGGGGAACGGGGAACGGGGAACGGAGGGAAACG
>Ga0233424_10002132_pt1 | contig 14887 bp, 14 predicted proteins | sample Watercolumn_Towu_FD_181011 | JGI IMG/M metagenome (GOLD analysis project Ga0233424, IMG submission 181011) | Freshwater microbial communities from Lake Towuti, South Sulawesi, Indonesia - Watercolumn_Towuti2014_125_MG | ecosystem: Environmental > Aquatic > Freshwater > Lake | place: Indonesia...
GCGGATTAAGATAGCCAGGGGTTCCAGCCTGGCAGGACCATGTTCAGCATTCCCCTCGAGACCGCCATCGTCAATTCCATCGTCGGCAACGCCGTGCTGGCGATGATTTTCTTCTACCTGTGGCGGGCGGACCGGCGCGAGGCCGCGCTCGGCTACTGGGCGGCGGCCTATGGCGCGAGTGCCCTGCGGGTTATGCCGCCGGTGACCGCCGAGGCGTTTGCCGCCTTGCTGAAGAAGGGCAAGCGCTAGATTCGATTCTTCATTCGGCTGAGCTGGCGGCTTGCCGCAATGTCTCCGCCATGCCGGCGTCGAATGCGACGAGCAGGACCTTCTCCAGATCCGGATTGGCGCCCAGCGCGGCAAGCGACTCGGCCACCGCGATTCGCGCCGCCGCCGCCGCCGGGTAGCCGTAGACACCGCAACTGATGGCCGGGAAGGCGAGGCTGCGCAGGCCGTGCTCGCGCGCCAGGCGGAAACAGTTGCGGTAGCAGGAAGTCAGCTTCTGCGGCTCGCCGCGCGTGCCGCCGTGCCAGACCGGCCCGACGGTGTGGATGATGTGTTTCGCCGGCAGGCGGAAGCCGGGGCTGATCTTCGCCTCTCCGGTGGGGCAGCCGCCCAGCGTGCGGCAGTGGGCGAGCAGTTCCGGCCCCGCGGCGCGATGGATGGCGCCATCCACGCCGCCGCCGCCGAGCAGGCTCTCGTTGGCGGCATTCACGATGGCATCGACCGCCAGCCGGGTGATGTCGCCGGTCAGCACCTGCAGGCGCGGGTTCATTCGGGCTTGAGCTTCGCCTCGCGCAGGATGTCCAGCCAGGCCTGCCGCTTCATCTCGGACAGGCGCTGCTGCTTGGAGGCAAAGGCGATGATGTGCACGCCGTCCTTCGCCACCTCCACCCTCCGGTACTCGAACTGCGGTCCGGTAATGCGGCAATCGCCCTCCCACTGCAGGAAGACGGAAGCCGGCTCCTGCTTCAGCGGCGTCACCTTGTAGGGCCGGCAGTGGTCGCTGAGGAACTCGAGGAAGCCGGTGAGGTAGTCGTCCGGGGAGAAGGACAAGCGCTGGTGGCCGATGACCAGCTTCTCGTTCCAGAAATACTCGCTTTCCCCCGGCGCGACATAGATGCGCTCGGTGAGGCGGCCGCTGCGGTTCTCGGCAATGAGCCGCCAGTCGCGCGGATCGAGCGGGATGTCCCAGCGCTCGGGCGTCTGGGCGAGGGCGGGCAGGGCCGTCGACAGCAGGAGGGCGGCAAGGCGTATTTTCATGGTCGGCTCCGGTGCGTATCTTACCCCTTGATGCAGACGAGCGGCTCCAGGCGCGCCACCTTGCGTGCCAGGCCGGCGGCATCGGCGGCATCGACCACCGAGGAGACATCCTTGTAGGCGAGCGGCGCTTCTTCGGCGACGCCGCGCAGGCTGGGGCTGCGGATGAGGATGCCGCGTCCGGCCAGTTCGTCGACAACGGCGCGGCCCTGCCAGCGGCGGGTGGCCTCGTGGCGGCTCATGGCGCGCCCGGCGCCGTGGCAGGCCGAGCCGAAGGCGCGTTCCATGCCGTTGGCGAGACCGGCCAGGATGTAGGAACTCGTGCCCATGCTGCCGCCGATCAGCACCGGCTGGCCGGCCGCACGGAATTCCGCGGGCAACTCGGGGTGTCCCGGGCCGAAGGCGCGCGTGGCGCCCTTGCGGTGCACGAACAGGCGCCGCCGAAGACCGTCCACTTCGTGCGTTTCCTCCTTGCAGGTGTTGTGGGATACGTCGTAGAGCAGCGGCAGGCGCGCCTCCGGCAGCACTTCGCGGAAGGCCGCGCGCGTGAGATGGGTGAGGATCTGCCGGTTGGCCAGCGCGCAGTTGATGGCGGCGCGCATGGCGCCGAGGTAGCGTTTGCCGAGCGCGGAGGCGAGCGGGGCGCAGGCCAGCTCGCGGTCGGGCAGCACGATGCCGGCGTCGCGCGCGGCAATGACCATTTCCTTGAGGAACTCGATGCCGATCTGGTGGCCGAGGCCGCGCGAGCCGCAGTGGATGCTGACGACGACGTTGCCGGCGGCGATGCCGTAGGCGGCGGCAACGGCCGGTTCGAACACCTCGGCGACATGCTGCAATTCGAGGTAATGGTTGCCCGAGCCGAGCGTGCCCATCTCGTCGCGCTGGCGCCGGCGTGCCTGCTCGGAGACGGCCCGCGGGTCGGCGCCGTGCATGCAGCCGCATTCCTCGATGCGGACAAGATCGGCCTCGCTGCCGTAGCCGCGCTCGACCGCCCAGCGCGCGCCGCCCTGCAGCATGGCGTCCATTTCCTTCGCCGACAGGTGCAGTTCGCCGGTGCTGCCGACGCCGGCCGGGATGCGCGCAAAGAGCGTGTCGGCGAGGCGGGCCTGGACGCGCTGGATGTCCTCGCGTCGCAGTCCGGTGAGCAGGGTGCGCACGCCGCAGGAGATGTCGAAGCCGACGCCGCCGGCCGAGACGACGCCCTCGCCGGGATCGAAGGCGGCGACGCCGCCGATGGGAAAGCCGTAGCCCCAGTGGGCGTCCGGCATGGCGTAGGAAGCCTGCACGATGCCGGGCAGGGCGGCGACGTTGCAGGCCTGCTCCAGCACCTTCGCATCCATCGCCTGCATCAGCGCGCGCGAGGCGAAGATCACCACCGGCACGCGCATGGGGCCGTGCGCCGGCAGGTGCCACTCGAATTCGCCGCACCGCTCGAAGCGGTCGAGGTTCATACGTCCACCACGCACTGCGCCAGCCAGCCGCCGTCGGCGAGCCGGCGCACGTCGAGTTCGGTATAGGTGGCGCCCTTGATTTCGACGGCGGGACGGTGCCTGCCGATGTCCACCGGCTCGCCCCAGGCGGTGGCTTCGAGGCGTCCATCGACGATGCGCACTTCGAAGCGGCCGAACAGCATGTGGCGCGTGGCGGTCTCGTAGATGAGGGCGTTGAGCCAGTCGCAGAACAATAATGCATCTTCCGGCGCATTGCATGTGATGCGCACCGGCATGCGCGGCGCCACCTCGGCCGGATTGGTCAGCACGGCGGTCAGCGCCAGCGCCGCCTGCTCGAAGGCGGCTTCGCGCGTGGCACCGAAACCGCGCACGCCGATATCCGCTTCGTGGCGGAAGTGTTCCCAGCGCGTCACCATACTGCGGATGGTAGCGATTCGACGAAGGCTTGTCTTGCATTCGCATCGGATTCCGGTGTTAAACTTGTTTTCGTTCGATCAATGGTGGAGAACGCATGCTGCAAGCCGGTCAATCCGCGCCAGCCTTCAACCTGCCCGACGCCGACATGGAGGATTTCGACCTCGCGGTATTGCGCGGCAAGCAGCATGCGGTGCTGTATTTCTACCCGAAGGACGATACGCCCGGCTGCACCATCGAGGCGATCGATTTTTCCGACCACGAGGACGAATTCGCGCGGCATGGCTGCATCGTCATCGGCGTGTCGCGCGACGATTGCATCAGCCATGCCGAATTCCGCGACAAGCACGGGCTTTCCGTGCGCCTGCTGGCGGATACGGAAGGCGAGGTGTGCGAGCGCTACGGCGTCTGGCAGATCAAGGAAAAGGACGGCGTGAAGAAGCACGGCATCGTGCGTTCCACCTTCGTCATCGACCGCAAGGGGATCGTGCGCCATGCCCTGTACGGCGTCAGCCCGCGCGGCCACGCGCTCGAGGTGCTCGAACTCGTGAAAAAACTGGACTGAAAGGAAACGCCATGCAGGTCGCCAAGGATACCGTCGTCACGCTGCGCTACCGGGTCACCGATCCCGACGGCAACATCATCGACGACGGCCACAACCCGCTGGTCTACCTGCACGGGGGTTACGACGGCATCTTCGCCCGCATCGAGGAGGCGTTGCAGGACAAGTCGGTCGGCGAGCAGATCGAGATCAAGCTGCAGCCGGAGGACGCCTTCGGCGAATACGACGCCGACCTGGTGCGCGTCGAGAGCCTGTCCATGTTCCCCGAGAACATCCAGGTTGGCATGCAGTTCGAGCGCGCCACCGAGGGCGGCGACGACGAGATCATCTACACCATCACCGACATCGAGGGCGACAAGGTGGTGGTGGACGGCAACCATCCGCTGGCCGGGACCGCGCTGGTCTTCAACTGCACCGTCGCGGAAGTGCGGGCGGCCACCGCCGAGGAACTCTCCCACGGCCATGTGCACGGGCCCGAGGGGCATCACCACCACTGAGGCGGTTCAGCCGCCGTGCCGCAGGGGCTGACTTTAACTGAGCACCTTCCCGTCCCTGCCGAGGATGGTGATGTCGAGGAAGTCCGAGCCGGCATGGCTCGCCTGCGAAAACCGGATGACCAGGCCGCCCGCATCGTAATCGCGTATCCATTCCAGCGCGTCGCGCAGTTCGACGACGGGGATGTCGGCCTCGGTCAGGACGCCTTCCTTCACCAGCGCCTCGATGTTGCCCGTGCCGACCAAGCCGATGAGGGCAATGGGGCCCGATTCCCTGATCAGATCGTGGGTCAGCCTGACGGTCTCCGGCACCTTATAGCCGTCGTCCTTGGTGACGAGGCGGATCTTGGCGCCGTGAATCCCGCCGGCGGCATTGATGCGGTCGAAATAGAGTTGCGCGCCGGCGCGTCGCTCTCGTGGAGCGCGCGCGATGGTCGTTGCAGGGCGAGCGTGCGAAGAATAGGCGGAATGCCGGCGTTCAGCGATACGGAGTTTCCGTATGTCGGAAAGCCGCAATTGACTGATGCGGCTTGAATTTACTGCGAGAGGCGCTTCAGTTCGTAGAGCTTGTCCAGCGCCTCGCGCGGACTGAGGTTGTCCGGATCCAGCGTGCGCAGGGCATCCAGCGCCGGGTGCGGCTCGGCCTCGAGAGGCTCTGGCGCGGCGGCGAAGAGGTCGGCCTGCGGGCCGGCATCGACCTCGCGGTTCTCCAGCTGGCGCAGCCGGCGCTTGGCGTCGCGGATGACGCTGGCGGGAATGCCGGCCAGCGCCGCCACCTGGATGCCGTAGCTCTGGCTGGCGGGGCCTTCCTCGACGGCGTGCAGGAAGACGATCGCGTGGCCGTGCTCGACGGCATCGAGGTGCACGTTGGCGCACTCGGCGTAGTCCTCGGCCAGGCGCGTCAGTTCAAAATAGTGCGTCGAGAAGAGGGCGTAGCCGCGGTTTTTCTCGAGCAGGTGGCGGGCGATGGCGAAGGCCAGCGCCATGCCGTCGAAGGTCGACGTGCCGCGGCCGACCTCGTCCATCAGCACCAGGCTGTGCTCCGTGGCGCCGTGAAGTATTGAAGCCGCCTCGGTCATCTCAACCATGAAGGTGGAGCGACCCGAGGCGAGGTCGTCGGAGGCGCCGATGCGCGTGTAGATGGCGTCCACCGGGCCGATGCGTGCCGCGCTTGCCGGCACGAAGGCGCCGCAGTGGGCGAGCAGCACGATCAGCGCCACCTGGCGCATGTAGGTCGACTTGCCGCCCATGTTGGGGCCGGTGACGAGCAGCATGCGCCGCGCCGGGTCGAAGCGGCAATCGTTGGCGATAAAGCTGTCCACCTGGCCTTCCACCACCGGATGGCGGCCGGCCTCGATCTCCAGCGAGAAGGTGTCGGCGAACCGCGGCCGGCACCAGTTGCAGCGCACCGAGATGGCGGCGAAGGCGGCGAGGCCATCCAGCAGGGCCACGGCGCGGGCGATGCGCTGCAGTGCCGGGATGTCCTCGGCGAGGCGCGCCAGCAGCGCGTCGTAGAGCAGCTTCTCACGTGCCATCGCGCGGTCCTGCGCGGATAGTGCCTTGTCCTCGAAAGCCTTCAGCTCGGGCGTGATGTAGCGCTCGGCGTTCTTCAGCGTTTGGCGGCGGCGGTAGTCGTCCGGCACCTTGTCCGCATTGGCGTGAGTCACCTCGATGTAGAAGCCGTGCACGCGGTTGTACTCGACGCGCAGGTTGGCGATGCCGCTGCGGGCGCGTTCGCGCACCTCCAGCTCGAGCAGGAAGGCGCCGCAGTTCTGCTGGATGGCGCGCAGCTCGTCGAGCTCGGCATCGAATCCTTCGGCGATGACGCCGCCGTCGCGCAGCACGGCGGCCGGCTCCGGCGCGACGGCGCGCGTGAGCAGCGCGAGGCAATCCGCCGGCGTGGCGAGGTCTGCGCGGATTGCGCCCAGCCCCGCCGAAGCCGCCTGCGCCAGCGGCGCGCGCAGGTCGTCGAGGCGGGCGAGGCTGTCACGCAGCGCCGACAGGTCGCGCGGACGCGCGCTGCGCAAGGCGATGCGCGCCGTGATGCGCTCGACGTCGGCGAAGCCGCGCAGCGCGGACTGGATCGCCGCGAAGGGGCCATGACCGGCCTCGCCGGCGAGTTCCGCCACCGCCTCGTGGCGCGCCGCCGCCGCGGCGCGGTCGGCGAGCGGGTGGTGCAGGCAGTGGCGCAGCCAGCGCGAACCCATCGAGGTGCGGCAATCGTCGAGCAGGGAAAGCAGGGTCGGCGCCGGTTCGCCGCGCAGGGTTTCCGTCAGTTCCAGGTTGCGCCGTGTGGCGGCGTCGAGGCGCAGCCATTCGCTCTCGCGCTCGAGGGTGAGCGTGGTGATGTGTGTCAGCGCCTGGTTCTGGGTCGTCTTGGCGTACTGGTAGAGGGCGCCGGCGGCGGCGAGCGCGGCGGTGGGCGCGTCGTTGGGTGATTCAGGGCCGGATTCCGGCAGGAAGGCGGCGAGGTCGCGCGTGCCGAAATGCAATGTCAGTCCGCGTGAGGCGGCGTCGCGGTCGAAATGCCAGTCGGGCAGGCGCCGCACCGGCGCGGCGGCGCCTTGCGGGAAACCGTCCGGCGCGCCGTCCGGCAGCAGGATCTCCGCCGGGCGCAGGCGCTCGAGCTGGGCGGGCAGCGCCCCGGGGCCGATCTCCAGCAGGCGGAAGTCGCCGTTGGCGAGGTTGAGCCAGGCCAGGCCGACCAGGTTCTTCTGCGGGGCGAGGGCCAGCAACAGGCTGTCGGACTTGTCGTCGAGCAGGGCGGAGTCGGTCAGCGTGCCCGGCGTGACGATGCGGGTGACGGCGCGCTCGACCGGGCCCTTCGAGGTGGCCGGGTCGCCGACCTGTTCGCAGATCACCACCGATTCGCCCAGCTTGACAAGCCGCGCCAGATACTGCTCGACGGCATGGAAGGGCACGCCGGCCATGCGGATGGGTTTCCCGGCGGACTGGCCGCGCGTGGTGAGCGTGATGTCGAGCAGGCGCGCCGCCTTCTCGGCGTCATCGAAGAACAGTTCGTAAAAATCCCCCATGCGGTAGAACAGCAGCAGCTCCGGGTACTGCGCCTTCAGGCCCAGGTACTGCTGCATCATCGGGGTGTGCTGGCGGAAATCGTCGGGCGTGTTCATGGTGGCCGGCTATCTTAGCCGAGAGTCGATCAGGCCGCTTTCGACTTGGCGGGATGATGGTAAGCTAAGGGAAGTTGACGTTTGTCAACAATGAATTAATAAGACCTAAAACAATCCGTTCCGATCATCGGGCGGGAGGAGCCATGCCGACCACACAGCGCAGGAAGCCGGCGTCCGCCGCCGGCCAGGAGTTCGCCCTGGAACTGCCGCGGCGCGTGTTTCGCCGCATCAAGCGCCATACGCCGCTGCCGAGCGGCCAGCCGGACAAGGCAGAGCTGGCCAGGCGCATGCAGCGCTTCGAACTGTTCGCCCAGTTGCCGGCCAAGGTGCTGTCGGAACTGGTGGCCGCTGCGAGCGTGAAGGCCTTCCGCGCCGGCGAGTACATCTGGCACTACAACGATGCCGACAACCGCGCCATGTTCATCGAGCAGGGACTCGTCAAAGGGGCGCGGCGCAACAAGCAAGGCGTCAGCCGTACCTATGCCTTGTTCGGCCCCGGCGACTCGATGGGCATCTTCGCCATCTGGGCCGGCATGAAGTACCCGACCGACGCGGTGGCCATGAACGACGGCATGACGGCCATCTTTGTCGATGCCGACGCAATGCTGAAGTTCGCCGAGAAATACCCGCGGCTGGCCGGACAACTGCGCATCGAGATCGGCCATTTCACCGAGGCCTTCATCCGCAAGATCGAGATCGTCAGCGCCGGCACGGTGCCGCAGCGCCTGGCGGTGCTGATGACCCAGTTGATTGAGCGCTACGGCGTGGACAAGAAGGGCAACAAGGCGCGCCTGCCCATCACGCTGACGCTGGAGCAGATCAGCGAGATTGTCGGCGTGCGCCTGGAGACCGTGGCGCGCATCATGAGCGGCTGGAAGAAGGAGAGCTGGCTGACGATCGACGCCCACGGCTGCCATTTCGCGCGCCTGGATTTGGTGCGCGAACTGCTGCCTGACTGAGCTTTTCTCAGAACCGCGTATTCGACTGCGTCGGAAAGGCGTCCAGGTCGGCCTTCGGCTGCGGCGTCCAGCCTTTCTTGCGATGCTCCGCCACCACCGTCGTGAAGATTCCCCCGCGCACGTAGAACTTCGCCGTCAGGCGCATGAAACGCGGCTTCGTCGCCTTGGCCAGGTCGTCGAGGATGCGGTTGGTGACGGCCTCGTGAAAGGCGCCCTCGTTGCGGAACGACCAGACGTAGAGCTTGAGGCTCTTGAGCTCGACGCAGGCCCGGTCGGGGATGTAGTCCAGCACCAGGGTGGCGAAATCCGGTTGCCCGGTCTTCGGGCAGAGACAGGTGAACTCCGGAATTTCCATGTGAATCAGGTAGTCGCGTCCGGGTTCCGGATTCGGGAAGATTTCGAGCGATTTCGAGGGCTTGGAAGGCATGCCGGCGGGTTCGGAGAGGGTGGCGAAGGTGGTATTATAAGCACCCAAATCCCTGCGGCGCAGCTGGTAGATCGCGCCGTTCCCCAACAAAAACAGAGCCTTCTGATTACGTGCGCCTTACCAAGCTGAAACTTGCCGGGTTCAAGACCTTCGTCGACCCGACCTCCGTGCTGACGCCGGGCCAACTCGTCGGGGTGGTCGGCCCCAACGGCTGCGGCAAATCCAACATCATTGACGCCGTGCGCTGGGTGCTCGGCGAGTCGAAGGCGACCGCCTTGCGCGGCGAGTCGATGCAGGACGTCATCTTCAACGGCTCGGGCGAACGCAAGCCGGTCGGCCGCGCCAGCGTCGAGCTGCATTTCGACAACGCCCAGGGCCGCGCCAGCGGCCAGTGGTCGCAGTACGCCGAGATCGCCGTCAAGCGCGTGCTCGACCGCGACGGCGAGTCGACCTACTACATCAACAACCTGCACGTGCGCCGGCGCGACGTGATCGACCTGTTCATGGGCACCGGCCTCGGTCCGCGCGCCTACGCCATCATCGAGCAGGGCATGATCTCGCGCATCATCGAAGCCAAGCCCGAGGAGCTGCGCTTCTTCCTCGAGGAGGCGGCCGGCGTCACCAAGTACAAGGAGCGTCGCCGCGAGACGGAGAACCGCCTCTCCGACGCACGCGAGAACCTCGCCCGCGTCGAGGACATCCGCAACGAGCTGGGCCACCAGATCGAGAAACTGGAAGGCCAGGCCGAGGTGGCGAAGCAGTACCACGCGCTGCACGCGCAACTGACGCGCCGGCAGAACCTGCTCTGGCTCTACAAGCGCAACGAGGCGCGCGAGAGCCGCGAGCGCCTGCTGCGCAACGTCGAGCAGGCGGTGATCAAGCTGGAGGCCGAGACGGCCGCGTTGCGCGACCTCGAGGCGCGCGTCGAGGCGGCGCGCACCGAGCACTACGCCGCCAGCGATGCGCTGCATGCCGCGCAGAGCGAGATGTTCGCCGCCAACGCCGAGGTGGCGCGGCTGGAATCCGAGCTCAACCACCTGCGCGAGCTGCGCCAGAAGGTCGAGTCGCGCCTGGCCCAGCTCGAGGGCGAGGACGGCCACTGGCGCGGCCAGGCGGATACCCTCGATCGCGACGAGGCGCGCTGGAAGGAGCTGCTGGAGAATGCCGCGCAGCGTGTCCAGGGTGCCGAGGCGCGCCATGCCGAGGCCGCCGCGCGCCTGCCCGAGGCCGAGGCCGCGCTGAAAGCCGCCGAGGAGGCCGCCCAGGCCCTGCGCCGCGAGCTGGCGCAGGCCGAGCAGAGCCTGCGCGTCGAGGAAGCCCACAAGAGCCACGCCGACAAGACCCTCGAAGGGCTGGCCCAGCGCCGTGCCAGGCTCGAAACCGAGCGCGGCCAGCTGGAGCAGCCGGACGAGGGCGCCCTCGGCGCCCTGCAGGGCCGCGTTGCCGAACTGAACACGCAGGTCGACACGAAGCGCAGCCGCGTCACCGACTTGCAGCAGCGCCTGCCCGAGCATGAGGCGCAGCGCCGCGAGGCGGCCGAGGCCCAGACCAGCGCGCAAAAGCGCCTGACCGAGGCGCAGGCGCGGCGCGATGCACTCAAGCAATTGCAAAGCCGCGTGCAGCGCGAGGGCAAGCTGGGTGAGTGGCTGGCACGCCATGGCCTCGATGCCGCCACGCCGGTCTGGTCCAGCCTCAAGGTGGAGCCGGGCTGGGAAACCGCGCTGGAAGCCGTGCTGCGGGAACGCCTGGCCGCGCTGGCCGGTGTCGATGCTTCCGCGGCCGAGAGCGTGCTGGCGGATCCGCCGCCGGCGAACCTCGCGCTGATCTTTGCCGGCGAGGCCGGGCCGGTCGGCGCGACGGCCGGGCTGGAGGCCGACGTGCCGCTGCGCGACAAGGTGCGCTGCAGCGATCCGCGCTGGGAGCCGGCGCTGAACGAATGGCTCGCTGGCGTGTTCGTGGCGAACGACCTCGCCGCCCTCGCGGCGCGCCGCGCCGGCCTGCCCGCGGGACGCCAGTGGGTGAGCCAGGCCGGCCATCTCGTCTCGCGCCACAGCTTCGTGTTCTACGTGCCGGAGGCGCGCACCCACGGCGTCATCGAGCGCCAGCGCGAGATCGAGCAACTGGATGCCGAATGCGGCACGCTGGAGAACGAGGCGCGCGTTGCCGCGGCGACGCTGGCCTCGGCCGAATCCGGCCTGGCCGAGCAACGCAATCGCCTGGCCGAGGCGCAGCGCGAGGCACAGGAACTGCAGCAGTCGGCCCACGGCGTCCAGGTCGAAGCGGTCAAGCTGGGCGAGGCCGTGCAGCGCTACCGTGCGCGCCTGGCGCAGATCGAGGGCGACCTGAAGGAAGTGGCGAGCGCCGAGGAGGCCGAGCGCAGCCGCCGCCAGGTGGCGGAAGGGGAAACGGCGCGCCTGACCGGCATGGCACAAGAACTGCGCACGCGGCTCGATACGGCGCAGGAGGACAGTCGCAAGCGCGACGCGGCGCTGCGCGAGCAGCGCACCGTCGAGCAGACGCTGGCGCGCGAGCTGCAGGAGTCGCGCTTCGCCGAACGCGAATGCGCCGGCAAGCTGGAGGAGATCGGCCGTTCGCGTGAAGTGGCGCGCGAGCAGCTGGCGCGCATCGAGGCCGAGACGACGGCACGCCGTCAGGAGCGCGAGAGCATCAGCGAAGGCGGCACCGAGGCGAAGCTGCAGGAAGCGCTGGCCGTACGACGCAGCCGCGAGTCGGCGCTGGCCACCTACCGCGACGCGCTGGAAGGCGCCGCCGCCGAGCTGCGCCAGCTCGAGGAAGCACGCCTGAAGACCGAGCAGGGCCTCAACCCCCTGCGCGACCGCATCGGCGACCTGCGCCTGAAGGAGCAGGCGGCGCAACTGAACGAAGAGCAGTATGCCGCGCGCCTGGCCGAGACGAATGCCAACGAGGAGGAACTGGCGCCGGAACTCACGCGCGAGGTGAAGGAACCGCTCCTGCAGGGCGACATCGCCCGACTCGGGGCGGAAATCGAGGCGCTCGGCGCGGTGAACCTTGCCGCATTGGACGAATTGAACAGCTCGCGCGAGCGCAAGGGCTTCCTCGACAGCCAGTCGGAGGATCTCACCCAGGCCATCAACACCCTGGAGGATGCCATCCGCCGCATCGACCGCGAGACGCGCGAGCAGCTGCAGGACACCTACAACAACGTCAACCGCCAGTTCGGTATCCTCTTCCCGCAGCTCTTCGGCGGCGGCGAGGCGAAGCTGATCCTGACCGGCGAGGAGATCCTCGACTCGGGCATCCAGGTCATGGCGCAGCCGCCCGGCAAGAAGAACAGCAGCATCCATCTGCTCTCCGGCGGCGAGAAGGCGCTCACCGCCATCGCCCTGGTGTTCTCGCTGTTCCAGCTCAATCCCGCCCCGTTCTGCATGCTCGACGAGGTGGACGCCCCGCTCGACGACACCAATACCGAACGCTTCTGCGACATGGTCAAGCGCATGGCGGCGCAGACGCAGTTCCTCTTCATCACGCACAACAAGATCACCATGGAGATGGCGCGCCAGTTGATCGGCGTCACCATGCAGGAGCAGGGCGTCTCGCGCGTGGTCGAGGTGGATATCGAGGAGGCCCTGCGCATGAGCGACGAGGCCGTTGCGGCCTGACTGGATCCGGCATGAGCGACCTCCAGCTATCCCTCATCGGCGCAGGCATCGGCCTGGTGGCCGTCGTATTCGCCTACAACAAGTGGCAGGAGCGCAAGCACCGCAAGCTGGCCGAGCGCGTTTTCCGCGGCGACCACCCTGACGTGCTGCTCGGCCGCCGCGAGGCGGAAGCAGCGGTCGGCGAAGCGGCGGGCGGGGAGCGCATCGAACCCGTGATGGAAAGTGCGACCGTTGCCGATTCGCCGGCCGCCGAGTCCGTCCAGTCTTTTGCGGCGCGTGCAGCGATGGCCGAGCCGCCGGCGGAGCTGGCCGATCCCGTTATCGACTGCATCGTGCGCTTCGAGTCGGCCGAGCTGATCGGCGGCCCCTCTCTCTGGCAGGCGCAGCAGCAGGCGCTGGCCAAGCTGACTCGCGCGGTATTCTGGAGCGGCGAGAACGAGCGCAGCGGCCAGTGGGAACATCTCACGGCGCACAGCGCCGGCGACTACCGCCGCCTGCGCGTGGCGCTGCAGCTGGCTGACCGCCGCGGCCCGCTCGCCGACGCCGACCTGACGCTCTTCATGAACGGCGTGCAGCGCCTGGCCGACGAATTCCTCGCCGTCGCCGACATGCCGACGCGCAATGAAGTGCTGGCGCGCGCCGCCGAGCTCGACGGCTTCTGCGCCGGAGTGGATATCCAGATCGGCGTGAATGTCGTCGCCGGCGCGGCGCCCCTTGCCGGCACCAAGCTGCGCGGGCTGGCCGAGGCGGCGGGGCTGGCGCTGCGCGGGGACGGCATGTTCCACGCCGCGGACGAGGACGGCGCGACCTTGTTCACGCTGTCCAACCTCGAAGCGGTGCTGTTCGCCGCCGAGGAGATGAAGACCCTCGCCACCCACGGCATCACGTTCACCCTCGATGTGCCGCGCGTCGCCGACGGCGCGCGCGCCTTCGACCGCATGATCGCCTTGGCCAGGCAGTTTGCCGGCAGCCTCGGCGGCACCCTGGTCGACGACAATCGCGCGCCGCTCGCCGACAGCGCGCTCGACGTCATCCACGACAAGATCCTCGAGATCGACCAGCGCATGGCGCAGAGAGGCATTTCCGCCGGCAGCCCGCAGGCGCTGCGTCTCTTTTCCTGACGCACATGGCCGTGCCGCGCGAAGCCGCCGAGCGTGCCCAGCGGCTGCGCTCCGAGATCGAGCGCCACAACCATGCCTACTACGTGCTCGACGCGCCGACCGTGCCGGATGCCGAGTACGACCGCCTGTTCCGCGAACTGCAGGAACTGGAACGGAAATATCCAGAGCTGGTAACACTGGATTCACCAACACAGAGAGTTGGTAGTGCTCCGTCATCTGCATTCCCGTCTGTCAGGCACGCTGTTCCCATGCTGTCAATTAGGAATGAATCGGCTGAAGCTTTCGTTGATCGTTGTAAAAAAATGTTATGGGACAGCCCGATTGAGTTTGAGGTTGAGCCGAAGTTTGACGGCCTCGCGGTGTCTCTTATCTACGTAGATGGAGTTCTCGTGCAGGGGGCAACAAGGGGTGATGGTGAGAATGGGGAAGATATTACGTCAAACCTGCGCACTGTTCGGAATATTCCATTACGGCTGCGCGGCACTCCTGTACCTAAGCTTGTAGAAGTTCGAGGTGAGGTACTCATTCCGTTAAGTGATTTTGACAAGCTAAATGAGCGTCTGATTTCTCAAGGAGAACTTCCGTTAAAGAACCCGAGAAACGCTGTGGCAGGCTCTGTTCGTCAGCTTGATCCGAGGGTTACAGCTACAAGACCTCTCCGATTCTTTGCCTACGCGGCGGTGCAGGGACTTTCTTCCTTAACGAAGCATTCTGAAGCACTAGACAAGTTGGAGGAGTGGGGGATTCAAGCGGCTCCCGGTCGCAAGATCGTTGTTGATTTTAGCGGCCTGCTGACGTATTACCACGAAATTGGACGTCAAAGAGATAGTCTTCCGTTTGAGATTGATGGTGTTGTTTACAAGATCAATTCACTTGCCGATCAAGAACGGTTGAGAGGGAAATCGATCCGCGAACCAGATTTCGCGGCAGCACATAAGTACCCCGCTCGTGAAGAACAGACCACATTGATTGAGATTAATGTCCAAGTGGGGCGAACGGGCGCGCTCACACCGGTGGCCCGCCTTAGTCCAGTTGAAATTGGTGGGGTGACAGTAACAAGCGCAACTCTAAACAACGAGGATTTTCTCAGAACACTTGAAGTTAAGATTGGTGATGTAGTTTGGGTGCGTCGTTCTGGAGACGTGATTCCACAGGTGATGGCGGTTGACAAGAGCCGACGCACGGGAAACGAGATCGATTTTCGGATGCCAACACGCTGCCCCTTCTGCGATTCACCGGTTGTGAGGCAGCAGGGCGAGGCAAAGTCCTACTGCTCGGGCGGGTTGTTCTGTCCGGAGCAGCGAAAGCGAGCAATCATTCATTTCGTAAGTAGAAAAGAATGATTGCTCGCTTTCGCTGCTCCGGACAGAACAACCCGCCCGAGCAGCGAAAGCGAGCAATCATTCATTTCGTAAGTAGAAAAGCCC
>Ga0233424_10002133_pt1 | contig 14872 bp, 14 predicted proteins | sample Watercolumn_Towu_FD_181011 | JGI IMG/M metagenome (GOLD analysis project Ga0233424, IMG submission 181011) | Freshwater microbial communities from Lake Towuti, South Sulawesi, Indonesia - Watercolumn_Towuti2014_125_MG | ecosystem: Environmental > Aquatic > Freshwater > Lake | place: Indonesia...
GGCTCGATCGTGGTGACCGCGCGCCGCCGCGAGGAGCGGCTGGCCGATGTGCCGAGCGCCGCTTCGGTGATCGATGCTGCATCGCTGTACGACCGGGGCGGTGCGACCGGCAGCGGCGAACTGCTCGCCGATCAGCCCAGCGTACGCTTCAACAACCTCAATTCGTCGATAACGTCGGAAATCTCGATCCGCGCATCATCCACCGCGCGTGCCACCAACGGCGATCCCAGCATCGGCCTGTACCGCAATGGCGCGTATATCGGTGGCGGCGCGATCGGCGGGCGCAACTTCACCCGGCTCGACTTTCTCGACATTGGGCGCGTCGAGGTGCTGCGCGGGACACAGGGCGCGCTGTATGGCCGCAATGCGGTGGGCGGCGCGATCAACATCATCTCGGCTGCGCCCGAGTTCGACCTGTCCGGCTGGGGCAGCGCACGCTACACGTTTGAAAACAACGCCTTGCAGGTGCAGGGCGCGGTGAATGTGCCGGTGGCCGATGGGCTTGCGTTCCGACTGAGCGGTGAGTTGGTCGAGCAGGACGATGGATTTTTCTACAACCCCGACAACGATGTCTATTTCGACCAGCAAAAGGGCCATGGTCTGCGCGGCCAGTTGCGGCTCAACCGGGGGCCAGTCGATCTGACCATTATGGCGGAAACCCAGTCCTTCACCGTCCCCACGATCCATTACCAGATTTTCATTCCGGCGGGTACGCCCGGTTTCCCAGGCGGATATGCGCAGGACCGGTTCAATTACCCATGGAACACCGCGCCGCGCGCTACCCAGGATGTTGATGGCCTGCAGGCGTTGCTGACGATCGACCTGGGCGGGGCGGAATTGAGCGGGACGACGTCTTACCGCAGGCGTCATTCGGAGTACGACCTCGATAATGACGCGATCAGCCCTGCCGAACTCGCCAGGGCGCGCGCGGCCGGGCAGATCGGTGCGGCCACGCCGCTGGACCCCAGCAGCGCCAGCTTCATTGTCGATACCACCGATATATTCTCGCAGGATCTGCATATCAGCGGCAAATCCGGGCGGCTGACCTGGCTTGCAGGGGCCGACGCCTATATCCTCGACAGCGACTTTTCGGTTACCACCACCCGCACGCCGACGCCTGCCAATCCTTCGCCCGGCAACATTGCGCCCGCGCGGCTGAATTTTGAAAGCTACGCCGCGTATGGGTCGCTGGGCTATGACCTGACCGACAGCCTGAACCTTACCGGCGAACTGCGCTACACGCGCGACAGCCGCACGATCACCGCCAGGCTGTTCGATCTGGCGACATTGCTGCCCACCGGTGGTCCGTCCCGGATCATCGACGACAGTATCACGGCGGACAACCTGTCGTACAACGCAACGCTTGCGTACAAGGTCACGCCCGATATCCTCGCTTATGGCAAGGTCGGTAGCAGCTATCGCGCGGGCGGCTTCAACACCCGCCTGTCCGATCCGCGCGCGCCGCGCCCGGTCGAGGTTCTGTTCGGTAACGAGAAAAGCACGAGCTACGAGCTTGGCTTCAAAGGATCGCCGGTGCGGCGTGGATATTTCGCGATCGCCGGATATTTCACCAAGCTGGAAGACCTGATCGCACAGGTCGATGATGGCTGCGCGCTGACCAATGCGGCTTGCCCGGTGGCCGCAGTCGCATATCTCACCAATGCCGGCGACGCCGAAAGCTGGGGAATCGAGGCAGAATACAGCCAGGGCTTCGATCTGGGGGACGGCTCCGGTCGGCTTGCGCTTAGCGGATCGCATCAGGGCGGGGAGGTGAAATCGGGCCGCTTTGTCGGGCTTGATCTGGCGCAGGTGCCCGACTGGCTGGCGTCGGCCAACCTCAATCTGCGCTATCCGGTCAGCCGCGATGTCACGCTGATCAGCAACGTGCTGGTGAACGGCCAATGGGGCGGTAAGCAGGAACTGACCGCGACCTCAGTCGATCTGGACGATTATGTTTTGGTCAACTTGCGCCTGGGCGTCGAGGTCGGCGGCTTCAGCATCAGCGCCTTTGCCAACAACGTGTTCGACAAGGTGTACTTCGTCGCACAGGCGCCCACGATCAACCGCTACAGCCAGCCGCGCGTGTTCGGCGTGGAGGCCCGCGCCCGGTTCTGATCGCGACAGTTGATCGTCCGGTGGCAAGCCGGTCCAACATCAAGGCATGCACTTATGCGCCGTTTTACCTTCATCGCTGCGGCCCTGGCATGGCTTGTGCCGACCGGTGCCATGGCACAGCAGCCGACCAAGGGGCCGGTGGTCAAGGTGGAGCAAGGCCAGCTTGCAGGGGAGCGCGATGGGGAACTGGAACGGTTCCACGCCATCCCGTTCGCCGCGCCGCCGGTCGGCTCGTTGCGCTGGCGTGCGCCGCAGCCTGCGCCGCGCTGGACGAGCATGCGCGATGCGTCTCGGCTGGGGCCGGCATGTCCGCAGACGATCCGGCCTGCGGTGGTGGCAGGGGGCGTTGCCGATAATCAATCCGAAGACTGCCTGCAGCTCAACATCTGGCGGCCTGCAGGCGCGCGCAAGCTGCCGGTGATGGTGTGGATCCACGGCGGTGCGCACGTCATCGGGTCGGGAACATTCCCTGCATTTTATGGCACTGCGCTGGCTCAGCAGGGGGTCATCGTGGTGACGGTGAACTACCGCCTGGGCGCGCTGGGCTATTTCGCGCACCCCGCGCTCACACGTGCGGCCCCGGCTGGTGAGCCGACTGGCAATTACGGGCTGATGGACCAGTTGGCGGCCTTGCGATGGGTGCAGGAGAACATTGCCGCATTCGGTGGCGACCCGCGCCAGGTCACGTTGTTCGGCGAATCCGCCGGGGCGATCGCGGTCTCGACCCTGCTCGCCAATCCGCAAGCCAAAGGGCTTTTTGCGCGCGCCATCCTCCAGTCCGGGGTGGGTCTGGCGGATATGAAGACGCTGGCGGATGAAGAAGCGCGCGGGCTGGCGATAGCCGCGCGGGCCGGGGCAGATTCTTCCGCAACTGCGGACGATCTGCGCGCGCTGCCGGTCGAGGCGCTGGTAAAGGCTGGCGAGGTCCGCAAACCCGGGGGGATGGCCGGGCCGTTCATCGATGGCCGCCTGGTGCGCGAATCGCCGTGGCGGGTCTTTGCCCGTAGTGAGCTGATCGACGTGCCGCTGCTGGTTGGCGCCAATAGCAACGAGGCCAGCGTCATCCTCGCTATGGGCGTGCCGCCTGAGGCTGCGCTGTTATACCTTGGCGATGATCCCGCCGTCGGGCGCGCTGCGTATGGGGCGGGATTGGCCGACGAGGAACTGGCAAGGCAGGTGCTGGGTGATGCCTGGTTCGTCGCCCCAGCGCGCTGGTTGGCGCAGCAGACCGCCAAGGGCGCACCAAGCTACCTTTACCATTTCGATTACGTGGCTGAAGAGCGGCGGGCGCGGGCCAAGGGCGCGGCGCACGGGTCTGAAATCCCATATGTGTTCGGCACACTCGATTATCTCGCGTCTGTCGCCGGGCCGGTCAGTGCCGCCGATCGCAGCTTTAGCGAAAGCATATCCGCCTGCTGGGTGGCATTTGCCAAGACCGGCGCGCCGGATTGCCCGCTGGCTCCTCAGTGGCCGCGATACGAAAGCTCGAGTGATCGCGCCGCCGTGTTCGGCCCGCAAACGGCTATCGTGCTCCAATTTCGCAAGGCTCAGCTCGACCATCTGCTCAAGGTGCATGCGCAGCGGACGGGGGTGAACCCCTGACCGCAGCGGCCAGCTTCGCCTGCCAGCTATCGATCAACCCAAGCAAGCAAGGAGAGACGGACATGGCAAGGTTGAAGACGGGAGTGTGGCTGGCAGCGGCCGCGGCGAGCGGTGCGTTGGCGCTGACGGCACAATCGCAGCAGGACGGGTCGGCAGGGTCCGGCGGGTTTCTGGTCCAGCTGCCGCCTACGTCGCCGCAGCGATCGTCTGTTCCCCTGGTCGCCTCTCCCGCCTCCGCGCCGGCAGGTGTGTTCAAGACAGTCGGCGGTTTTACTTATGATTGGACCGCGCTTGAAGAGGCCATCATGGATGATGCACAGGTCGAAAACGCCTACATCATCGTCGGCAATGCGACGGACTCCGAGTATCTGTACGAGTTCGAGAAAGGCAGTTTCAGCATCGATCGGGTGACTCCCATTGCCTCGGCCTCCAAATGGTTCACCGGCGCGCTGGCGATGCGGATGGTGCAGGCGGGGCTGGCAACGCTGGACGATCCGATGCATCCACCGCTGGCATTCTGGACGACGACCGGAACCAAGAAAGACGTCAAGTTGAAGCACACGCTGTCGATGACATCGGGCTTCAACGCCAATCCGCTCGTGGGCGGCTGCCAGCTGCTGCCCACCATGTCGCTATATAACTGCGCCAAGAGCATTCATGACCTCCGGTACGACGCCTTGCGCCCCGGCAATGCGCCTGGCGCTCAGTTCAGCTATGGACCCCACGGGCTGCAGGTCGCCGCAGCATATCTTGAGGCCAAGGACACGAGCATCGCGCCGGGTACATCCCCTGCACGACAGCGCAACATTCACGAACTGTTTGCCCAGCACATCACGACGCCGCTGGGGATGACCAGCACGGCCCTGTACGATCCTGCAGGGAGCGCGCCGACCAACCCTTGGATCGCAGGCGGAGGCCACTCCACCGCCCGCGATTATGCCAAGCTGCTGCGCGCGTTTCTTGGAGGTGCCTTCATCGTCGACATGGACACCTTCACTCAGCAGCGGACCGCCGGATTGACGCGCCTTTTCGTCCCCGGCAGCGCCTCCACCTGGGAATATGCTCTGGGCTCGTTTGTCGAATGCGACACGCCTGCGGCGTGCGCAACCTCGAAGATCAATTCGTCTCCGGGCGCTTTTGGCTGGACCGGCTGGATCGACCGGCAGACCGGCTACTACGCGCTGATCGCCACCGAAATATCCAGCGGCGGCGATGCCAAGGGCGTGGAGCTTGAACAGGAGATGCAAGGGTTGATCGAAGCTGCAATCGAAAGCCGAGTCCCAGCGTCTTGAACGGTGCACTAGCCCCCACCTGCTCGGTAACCCAACGCTGGTGGGGGACGGCTCTCGACCAGAGGCGATAACTCAGGGCTGCGAGATTGAACGTCCGCATTCGCTGAAAGCCGACATGCAGCATTCGGGATCACGCACTGGTCACGCTTTTGACCTGAACTGGGGGGATAGCGGAAAGGCGGGATCGGGCTAACGCGGATCAGTCGGAGACCTTCCAATCGCCGGGAATGCGGCATTAAATCGCTTTGCCCCGTTCGGGGTGAACGTTAGCGCTCGCGTCGTCTCGTGAGAGAGGACCCAGCCATGTGCAATCATATGGTCGAGGAGCGCCCTTCCGAGACTCCCCGCCAGATGCGTCCTGCGCTCACTCCAATCGAGGCACTCCCGGCCCAGCGGGGTCCGGCGCGCGGTAAGTTCAGGGACGTAAATTCTCAGGCCTTCAGTGAAAAGATAGCCATCCGGAGAAAGGGTCAGATAGGCATCTCCGATGGTCAGATATCCCCGCTTGATCATGCTTTCATACATCTGGACGCCGGACGTCCCTGCCAGGTGATTGTAGCAGCGTCGTGCCAAGCGCAGCGCCTCGGCACGACATCGCTCAAGCCAGACCAGGGGTCGTAACGGGGTGTTCGCCGATTATCGGCTGAGGGTAGCCCATGTCGTGCGCGACTATGGGATGACGGATCGCTTGCAGGCGCCCCATGACAGCCGCGCTGCACATGACTAGCGCACAGAGCAATCGCCAATCGAGTGCGAGGAGCAAGTGAATGGGCAAATCCCAGACCGTCGAAGAGTTTCTGATCGCGCTGTCCCATCGACGCATCGACGATATTCGCGCATTGCGGCGGATATTTTTGGGTGTCGATCCGGACGTTTCGGAGCGCATCAAGTGGAACGCCCCCAGCTTCTGCTGGGCGGGCGATGATCGAATCACCATGCGATTGCACCCCGGCGGTCGCCGGGAGCTGATTCTGCATCGAGCCGTCAGAGCGAAAGATGCATCGACATTCCAATTTGTCGATCCGACCGTACGGATCGAATGGGCAGCTCCCGACCGCGGCGTGGTGCGTATCAATGATCCTGAGGCGGACATCGAACAGCTCGTCGCGCTGGCAAAGGCCTGGTTTGCTGCCACGGCGTAGCGATTGCCCTGCGCACCATTAAATGGACAGGACGGGTGGTAGAAAACTCTCCGCTAAGGGGTCGGCAAAAGAATTTCTGGTTATGGCGAAATCCTGGCCAGAGCTAATAGGCCGGTTTTGGGGACGCGCCGATCCAGCGTGGACGACCGATTGTGGGTGGTAAGCGGGCGCTAGTCGATGGAAAAGGGACGGAACTTAACCGAGGGGGCAGCAAACAGTCGGCAAAGCGCCCTGATTGTGTTGAGAGGCCCGCGTCTGAAATCGGTGTTGGCGCGAGCCTGATCGTTTCGCTGAGGATTGGCCCCCGCCTATGCTAGGGGCTGGAGTGGCTTGCATGGAGATCAGATTGGCCCTCTTACGGGAATTCTGGGCGGTCGCTGCAAGGAGAAACTCGTCTCTTGCGCCGTCTGGACCTCGCGTGCGCAGACGATCCATTCCGAGGATGCGCTTGAGGTGAGCGAACGGCATTTCGACCTTCTTGCGCTGGCGGCGCGAAACCAGAAGGGCGTCAGTCGCGGCGATATCGTGAGCAAGATCACGGGCGCCCTCGTGGACAGAGCGGAGCATCTTGCGCGCTATCTGGGTCGGACAACAGCGCGGCATGATGGCGCAAGAGACACATTCGGGCGTGCTGATGCCGAAACATGTTTCGTACGCAGAGAGCGTTCTGCTGTGTCATCTGACAAACGGGAGCCAGAGCGAAACCTGTGTGCCGTCCTCATTTGCGTTTACGATGGTTAACTGCGCACCCAGAGCCTGTGCCCTTGTCATCATGTTCTGCTGGCCTTTCCCGCGCGGCCTGATCGCATCGGAGTTCAGGGACTGATCAGGTCCGGTCCCGTTGTCGGCAAGGATGATTTCGATACCAGACCTCCCGTCGCGGAACGCAAGCTGCGAAGTGAAGGTGACGACATTGCCCCCGGAATGGGTGAGCGCATTGCTCAGCGCCTCCTGAAGAATGCGAAGGACATGCAGGGCGTTGGCCGAATCCAGCCATTCGAGGGCAGGCACTTTCTCCACCCGCCAGTCGAATCGCCAGCCTGCAGCGCGCAGTTCCGGCTCCATGCGATAGCGGAAACTGGCCAGCAGCAGGGTGATATCGCCATCGACCTGCTCGAGCGAATCGACCGCTATTCTGAGGTCGGTGAGCGAGCGCTTGAGCGTGGCCACCGTGCGGTGCGATGCGTCGCCATGTTCGGCAACAGCAAGTGCCGAGATCAGGTTGGCACCGACGCTGTCATGCATTTCGCGCATGATCCGTTCACGCTCCTGCTCGAGCGCCACGGCGACTTCGAGTTGACGGATCTGCTTCTGATTGCGCTCCAGTTCGGCGCTGGCGACGGCCACTCGCTCTTCAAGGATGACGTTGAGGTTCTCGACCGTGCCCAGTGCATCGAGCAGGCGTCGGCCCAACGCAAAGGCAAAGACCAGGAAGATGATCACACCTGCATAGGGAAGCAGCGCGAACTGCACGCCCTGCCACGCCTTCATACCCAGCCCGAAATCATGGATGGCCGAGGCGATGCCCATCGCCGCAGCGGTGAACATCGCAATATTCTCGGGCTTTCGATTTATCAGCGCGGCCCGACCGAACACGACGAGGATGGCGATCGACAGCGGGATGACGAGCAGGTGGCTGAAGACATCGCCCACGCCAAGGCTGGTCAGCACCAGCTGGCTGACGATCGCGGTCGCCGCGATGCCAAGCGACACGATGGTCCACAGCTGCCGGTTGCGGATGTCCAGAAAGCGGGCTGCAAAGCAGTAGAATACCGCCATCATCGCGAAGATGATGTTGATCTGCACATGCCAGTAAAGGTCGATGGGAACCGGCGGCGCTTCATAGTAATAGCGCAGGTTGCGGATGAACCACAGACTGCCGAGCAGCGCCAGCCAGCCCAGCGTCGTGTCCTTCCGTCGCCGCAACCACAGCAGGATCGCAAAGAGGGCGAGGATACCCAGCATGGAATTGGAGACGAGCACGCCCTGGAACTGAGTGATGTAGCGCCAGTTGTAGATCTTGCGGATCGCTGTTTCCGGGCCAACTTCCATGCGGCTGACACCAAGCGTATAGATCTTTGCAGATTCCAGCCTGATGGCGATTTCATTGCGGCCAGGGCGGATCAGGGCCGCAGGCAGCCCTACCAGCTGCGGCTTGAAGGTCGACACCGGAAGGTCTGCGGGGTCGGCGTAGTTACGGAAGATCTCCCGTCCGTTGAGGAAGAAGCGGAAGCGCTCGCTCATGTAGGCGGCGGTCCAGGCGATCGGGACGGCACCGGCCGATGCGGCGCGCGATGCGCCCGGCAAGTCTGTGTCCAGATAGAAGCGCACCCACATGACCCGAGGCTGGGGATCGCGCGGCGCGGCATAGAGATCGAGCAGAGGCACGCTGGCGCGCTGCCAGCCCTCCGCAGGGGGCAGCTCGGCATCGCTGTAAAGATAATCGCCTGCCAGCACGGATACGGCAGCTCTGTCTGACAGATGCACTACCGCGCTCCTCGGCTGTGCTGCCTGCACGGCAGGAGACAGAACAGCGCTGGTGCCGATCCAGCAAACAATGGCAAGAAGAAGCGTCAGAGACCGCGCCAGCAACCTTGGCGTGGCGGTGACCGAAGAGAATGCGGGCGGCAAGAGCGTCAACCTGGTAATGCCGGATCAGTAAAGCGAGATTATGCCGCGCGAACTGGCTTCAAATACGGCTTCAGACCGAGATCGCACCTCAAGCTTGCGGTATAGGTTCTTGACGTGGGTGGCGATAGTCTGCGCCGAAAGATGCAGGATGTCGGCGATTTCGTTGTAGGAAAAGCCCCGGGCCAGCATGTTCAGCACTTCCGTCTCGCGCGGGGTCAAGGCAATCTCCGGTCCATCAGACGCCGGAGCAGGCGCCAGTTGCCGCAGCAATTGCCGGGCGATGAGCGGGCTGATGGGAGAGCCTCCAGCGCGCACTTCACGGATTCGTTCGGCACAGCCATCGAGGTTTTCGTCCTTGAGCAGGTAGCCGTGCGCGCCTGCCTTGATGCTATTCAGCACTTTGGCCTGTTCGGCAAAGACGGTGATGACGATGATGTCCGCTTCGGGATTGGCCATGCTGCTGGCGCGGATCACATCGATGCCGCTGCCGTCGGGCAGGCCAAGATCGCACAGCAGTACGTCATAGCCGCCCGCCGCGATCAACGGCTGGCTCTGTCCAACATTGCTGGCTGTGCCGATGACGTTCATGTCTTCCAGACCGATGAGGCTTTGTTCGATGCGCCCCAGGGTCACAGGGTCATCTTCCACGATGATGATTCGGATCACGCCTTGCCCCCGTTCGCACGAACCTGTGGTTCATAGCGTGGCTTGTCACAAACGGGACTACCCAGTTCGGGTGAGATACATCACACCGGATATGTCTTAGCCAGAGTCATGCAGAACCCGAACGAGGAAACAAGCATGACTTTCCGATTTTGCCTGATGGCAACCTGCGTAATGCTGGCGACGGCGTGCGGCTCCGCCCCGGAACCTGAGCAAACCAAGGCGGGCAGCGCGAGTCCCGCCATAATGGCGGCTGGTGGCACCACGCGGCCAAGACTGAACTCCGGCCTTTGGCAGACGACATCGGACCGGGCAAAGGTCGCGGGGGTAGAGGAAAGCCGCTGCATCTCAAAGGAAGAGGCCGAACGTACCGTCAACGGCAGCGACGAACAGATCCGCAAGGCGCTCGAAGAACAGGCAGCAAAAGATGCCTGCACACTGGGCGATGTCACGATCAGCGGTTCGACCATTGCCTTCGGAATGACCTGCAGCGGCATGAAGATGTCGGTTTCGACCGATTATCGCGGCAACAGTTCGACGACGACGATGACCAGCGGCGCGATGGGAACGATGACCACCGAAGGCGTGCGTAAGGGCGACTGCTGATCTTTGCGCTGGCAGCGCTTCTGCCCTGATGCCTTTCTGCAAATTGCATAGCCCAGCGCACGGCCGGGGCCGCTCCGGGCCGACCACCCCCGGCGGACCGGCCTTCGCCAGGTCGCGTCCACACCAAGCTCCAATTGATCGAGGATTTTACGATGACAAAGGAGTCTCCTTTGCGCGGCGCAAACAGGGCAGCCCTGGTTGCCGCGCTGTCATTTGGTGCTGCGACTGCCGCCTATGCCGGCGATGGAACGGGACATTTGCCTATGCGCCAGCACGAGCATGTCTCGGTCGGCGGAGGCTTTGCCGGATCGACCATCTGCGGATCGGCAGGCGCGCGCGCCGGGATCATCTTCGGCTGGTAACCGGCTGATCCGGGACAGCGCGCAATGCTTCCGGTCATGCCGATCCTGAAAGAGGCAAGAGACATGGCTGCTTCGTCCTGCTTTGCGGCAAAATGCCTGATCCTGACCAATGTTGTCGGGGTCGTCTCGGCGGCGGGCGTGCTGCCACCGGACACATCACAACCAACCACCATCCGCGCATTCTGCACGGGCGGGCTGGTTCCGCTCGAACGTGATATCACCGTGTCCACGGCGGGTACCATCGTGGCGCGCGTTGCCGGGAGCATTTCGACAGGACGGATCGACCCAAAAGAGGTGCGCGTGCTGTCTGCGCGCATGGATGCGAGCGGGTTCGATGCGATCACGGCTCCGGCGCGACCTTCCATGCCGCGGGCCGATGCCCGGCTTTGCGCCTTGGTGCGAACTTCGGAGGCGGGAACGCACGGCATTGCGATTTCGCGCAACACTCCGGTTGGCCTGCGCCGGGTGCTGGATGATCTGCTTCGCATCAAGGTACAGCCAGACCCAGCAGGCGCCGGACGATGATCGGGTCCGCACGTCTGCCCGCACGGAGACTGCGCCCTGCCTCGGACACCCTGATTGCTGGCGCGCTCGGTTTGACCCTTCTCACGGCGGGGCCACCAGCGCTAGCCACGCCCCGCTTTCCCACCGCCGTTGAGGTGAACCGGGCGATGGCGCGCAGCGAGGACTACAAGGGTACCACTGTCAGCCGCTTGGCAGGGTGTTTCCCGTTGATCTCCGAAGATGGCGCGCGGGGCCCTGCCGGACGCTCATGGTATTGTGCAGCCCAAGGGGCGCCAGTGCCGGAGGGGGCTGCATTTATCGAATTCGCCATTCGCCGGGCGGCGCGGCCCGGCCACTGGACGATGCTGGTGGGCGAACTGGGGGCGGCCTGTCCATCGGGGGCAGCGATCAGACAGGAAGGCCTGCTTGCGCTCACCCGGCGCGGGGTGACCAGCCTGTTGACCGACAAGGCCCCGTTCATGGGTGACCTTGGCCAGGAACCTTCCGGGCAGGCCATAGTCGCCTGTCCTTATCTGGGCAGGCTGGGGGCAAACCACTTCCAGATCACGCTGCGCTTCACCTTTGATGACACAGGCTACCATCGCGTGGGCGCGGTCACCGAAGAGGTGTTCGACAGCAACGGAAACCCCATCCCATGACAGGCGGCTTCCTGCGGCCTTCGCGCCCGCACCGCCCATGCAGCCATCCAGCCTCTCGTCAGAAAGGAGCCTCCATGGAACGACCAGCCGCCTTCAGCATCGCCCTTGCCAGTCTCGCCCTGTTCGAACCGCTTGCCGCTGTTGCGCAGGTAGGGCCGCTAGCCAAGGGCACACCCACCACCTCCACAGCGATCCCGCCATGTCTTGCCCCAGGCATCCGCCGTGTGCGCACGGATCAGCTGGACAGTCGCCAGCCGCTTCGCGAAGAAGCTGTCGCCCTGCGGAGCATGGGGCCGGTGCCTGGGCCAATCTGCGAGGATTGCGTGACCACGGTCAACGGCCGGACCATCGCCAGGGTAACTTTCACCCCCAGCACGTCCGAGATCCCGGCAATCTACACCATCACTGGCAACGGCTTCGGCGATGTGGCCGGCGGGGTGTTTCTGACCGGGCCGTTCAGGACCCGCCCGGAACTGCGCGTCGAAAGCTGGGACAACCGCCAGATCAAGGTCTACTTTCCTCAGGGACTGCGCGGCGAATCGGATATTCAGGGCGTAGGCCTTACGGTTCGGCTGCAGAGCGGCAAACTTATCTCCACGCCGATGACCGCGCGTTTCCTCGCCGCGCGCGAAGAACAGGTGATCGACTTTGCCGACATCCCGCAAAACTCTGTCCGCTGGCAAAGCAACACCTCGCTCAAGATGACGATTGCCGATGGTGGCCTCAATTTCTCGGGCGTGAATGTCGGTGATTCGGTGAAGACCGGCTATATCGACCGGATCGTTATGGATTTCCTGGCCAATGGCTTTGCCGCGACGTCGTTCTCGGTCGGCTTCTGCCGGCAGGATACTGGCGACGGCGCAGCTTATGGCGGGGCCGGAGGTCGCTACCTCTACGGCCGCTACGATGCGCGCTGGGAGGGCGATGACATCGTGATCGACCGCGCGATGTGGCATAGCCACCGCTCCCGCAATCTGCTGCTTCCCGAGTTCGACGCTTTCGAATCCTGCTTCCGCGATCTGCGCATCACCGTCGAAGGCCCTGCCGGGCTGAAGCCGGTTCTTTGAGGGAGACGTTTCATGCCCTATCCTGCCACTTCCATCACTCGCCTTGCCGGTCTGGCATTTTTGGCCATGACCGCGTCCGGCACCGCATCTGCCCAGCTTGCACCTAAGCGCTCGGTGGAAAGCCTCCCCGTCCAGACAGCTCCGGCGCTCGATCAGGGCAGCCTGCAGGACTTGAAGGGGCTGCTCATCAACAACGGAACTTTCCCCGAATATCGCACCGGCATCAATCTCGACATTCGCCACGAAGCCATCAAGGAGAATGGCGCGCGCGTGCGCATGCAGCTCTTTCTGCCGCTGGATAACTTGCGGGTCATGATTACGCCGCAGGCGCAGCTTGACGGCAGGCTGATCGCGCATCTGCCAGCCGATCTCTATGCCCGTTCGGGGAAGGCCGAGCTGACGGTGATCGTCGGCGATACGACCTTGCGCAACACCACCGGACGGTTCGTCGCCGAGATCGCGCCCGTGCCCGCTGACAGAGTCCTGCCGTTCACGACCGTGCGCTGCACAGTGATGTGCGTCAGCTGGCCCGCATCGAAGGACCGTGAGGCCAAGTGGGTCGGCACGACGAAGATCCACGACGAGTTCGAACATAGTGCGCCAACTGGCGAGGAAGTGGGCGGCAAATGGTCGGTCGGGCAGACAACCTATCACCTCACGTCGCGGCGCCTGAAAGATCAGTTCCGGTTCACGCGGGTTCGCATGTTCTCGCCCACAATGTCGGGCGGGTGCCCTGCCAATATCAGGGAGAATGTCTGGGTCTATCCAGGCCAGCCCCTGCCGCAAGCCGATGACTACAGCGGCCTGCGCGAGCTCGATGTCTACGCCCGCGCCAATGTCGTCCACTGTCGGGCGCGCGGCAAGAACAACTTCGATGCGACCCATTTCGTGTTCGCAGACATGGTTGTCGAAGTGGATGTCGAAGGCCCCAAAGGAGTGGACCCGTGGGAATAGCCCGATGGTCACTGCTCGCCATCTTCGCCGCGTGCGCCTGCACGGCGAAGGGCCAGCACGTTGCACACGGCCACGATGACGTGCCGACGCGGCCCGGCCTGTGGAGTGTCGTTGCCCTGACCGATGACGGTGAAGACCCGGCAAGCCGCACCGAAGCCTGCCTTGCCGAAGAGACCTGGTTCGCGATGGCCGCGCTAACGTCCGGCTCGCGCGAGATGGGCTGCGAAGCGCTCGAGCCGATTGCGCCGCGTGGACCGTCCGCAGCCGTGACGGACGCTCGCGAAGTGTGCCGACAGGGCAGCAAGACCGTGATCCGCACCGTGTCGCTCGATGACATCAATGCGGTGAGTAAACCGCTGGTGGCCTATGGCGAAGTCACCCGCCTGCGTGTCGTTGGCCAGCCGGGCGAGGAAATCAGCCGCACACGCCATGTCTGGCTGGGAGCCTGTCCGGGGCCGGACGGCAAGCTGCTCGGGCTTTAGGCGGAGCAATGAAGCCCAGCCTTGAGCGCACTTTCGCATCAGAAAAGGCCAATGGAATGACGAACGGAGATGGCTTCCAGGAACATGATGCGCAGCAGCTTCGCCTCAAGCTACGCAGGCTCTGGAAATTCTTTATTGCACTCGTCCTTGTCGGTGCGGCTGGCCACATGGTGTCATTCAGCCTCGCAGAGCGCTATCTTCGACCAGCCTGCGCCGCGGCCGCGGAAGTCAGGCACTGGCTAAGCGACGGCTATCGCCTGCCGGGCCTTGCCAGGACGCGCGGCCCGCGGCGCAGTTATTGCATCATGCGCGATGCTCAAGGCAGCGAGCACCTGCTTTCCGCAAACCGCGTGGTGGTTTTCGCAATTGTTTTCGATCCATGGTTAGTGAGCTTCGCCGTCGGCGTGCTCGCTGCTGTCATTCTTGTTCGAAGAGTTCGGCAATCACCCAACTGAACAAAAATCGCACTGACGTGCTCGTCTCAGGCTGGAGCGGCAGGGTTTGCAGTATAGTGTTGCTTGCGACATGGTGATTGCATCTGTGTATCGGTCAGACTATTTGGCCAGTAAGACACTGACATCAAAATGTGAGGGAAAGGCAACAATCAAGGGGCCTCCCTTTTTGGATCGAAAGCATGCCGCCGGTGATCAGAACTCCCCAGCCACGCCGACAAGGCCAATGCACAAACGTCCGACTGTGAAGGGCGCACTTGCCGTCACAACGTAGGGATTGTCCGCTTCCATGCGATGCGCTAGCGATACGCTCCAGCCCAACCGCCCATGACCGACAGATG
>Ga0233424_10002135_pt1 | contig 14862 bp, 13 predicted proteins | sample Watercolumn_Towu_FD_181011 | JGI IMG/M metagenome (GOLD analysis project Ga0233424, IMG submission 181011) | Freshwater microbial communities from Lake Towuti, South Sulawesi, Indonesia - Watercolumn_Towuti2014_125_MG | ecosystem: Environmental > Aquatic > Freshwater > Lake | place: Indonesia...
CGGACGATCGTTGGTGTAGGCTTTGCCGTTTTTGAAGTCCAGGCATTCGGGCAGGTAGTCGATGGGGCGGCCGCCATAGTTGTATTCCATGAGCACCGGGCCGGAGAACGTAGAAAGGCAATTCACCAGCGCCGCTGTGGCGATGGGGCCGGTAAAATGTGGAATGATCCCCACGGCATGCGTCTCGCACATCGCCGCGATCTTTATCATCTCGGTAATGCCACCGACGTTCGGCAGCGTGGCGCGGATGTAATCAATGTCGTGGTTCTCCACCAACCGGTTGAAGTCCCAGCGCTGGCCCCATTCCTCGCCGTGCGTCAAGGGTACGGCGGTCATCTGCCGGAGCTTCGGCAAATCCTGATGCGCGTGTTCGTCGCGCACCGGGTCCTCGACGAAATACGGCTCGAACTCCTCGATCAGTTTGCAGGCGCGCAAGGCGTCGCTGAAGTCGAATCGTTGATGGAAATCGATGCACCAATCGCCGTTCGGCCCCACGCCTTCGCGCACCTCTTTGCAGTCGGCGGCGACTTTGCGCATGCGCTCATGAGAATTGAAAACGCCGCCGATCTGGGTGTCGCCGGCGCCCATTCGGAAAGCCCGGTAACCGGCTTCCATCGTGGCGCGAGCGCGTTCTTTCAAACTCAGACGCGGGCCGCCCGGCTGCGCTCCGGCCGGACGGGCGCCGCCCGTGGCGTAGCACTCGCAGAAATTCCGCGTGGTGCCGCCGAGCAACTCGTGTACGGGCAAGCCGAGCGCTTTGCCTTTGATATCCCAGAGCGCCAGGTCCATGGCTCCGAGCGCGTGGACTTTTTCCCGGCCCGGCGGATAGAACCAGGCGATGTACATCTCTTGCCAGATCGCTTCGATCTTGAAGGGATTCTTGCCGATCAACGTTCCGGCGCACTGTTCCAACGTATCCTTCGATCCGCCCTCGCCGATGCCGGTGATGCCGATATCGGTCTCGACCGTGACTACCATATTGCTCTGGTTGAACAGTTCGTTCAGGTTTGGCGGGCGGTAGATTCGGACGCGCGTGATCTTCGCTTTGGGCAAAGCGGCGTAGGTTCGGAATGGCCAGAGGGCGGCCGCGGCGGGCGCGAGGGCCAGCGCTTGCAGGAAAGTTCGTCGTTGCATAATCAACTCCTCTCAATGCGGCCAGCAGCCGCCAGTTAACGTCATTGGGTTCAGTTCGGTAGGCGAGAAGCGTAGCGGTCACGAATCCTTCCGAGCAAGGGAAAAGGCCGCCGGAACGTTTCGCGGTTTAGCGCCGGGCGAGACTTGACTTGGGCGCAAATCAGGCTCGACCGGTATCCAAAAGCTGATTTGCGCCCTGGGCATTCTTGACTCGTTACCCGCAAGAAATCTCTTGCTGCGAATGTCGCTGCTTCTATGTTCTCGCTCACGAAGTTCGGCCACGCTCCCATACAGCCATGCCCTCGATCAACGAGCAGAAGCTAACGCTATCCCGAAACATCGAACGCCGTCGGCTCGCCGATGGAACGCTGCTGATGAAGCAAACCGCGCGCGGCGCGTACCTGGCTCTGCGCCCGGATCAGCAGACGATCCTCGATCATTTCACGGGCGCTTTGACCGTCCAACAAATCCTCCAAACTCACCTGCTGCAAAAAGCGCATCTCAGAATCCGCGCCTTCTACGATCTGGTGATGAACGCGCTGGATAAGGGCTTCCTCGTCGAGGGGGAGCGCGAGCCCGCCAACGCTACCGCGCCCGGCTATCGTTGGAGCATCCGTTGGGGCGCCGGCTCGGCCATCGCGCTCTCGGTGACGATGATTCTGGCTGGCGCCTCCGCTCTGGGGTCGATGCCCCTGGCCCTGGCTCATTCGTGGACGGATTGGTTGAAGGTCATCCTGTTCATGATGCTGGCGCTCAGATTCTCAAGCGCGCTCGCCGGATGTGCGCTGAGCGGTTTTGGCCGGCGAGTGTCCGGGATCCGCATTCGGTTGGATCGAGGAATTCCATTCCTTGCCGTGGACACCAGCGACGCCTTGATGGGCGGACGGCTGTGCCAAATTTGCGTGGCCTTTCAAGAAGTCGCAGCGCCCTTTCTGCTGGCTTTGGGCGCGTAGGTCTGGGACTCGCCGCCGGCGTTGCTGGCCGGATGGATCACCTTATTGATTGTCAGTTCACCTTTTGGCAACACTCCCGCGCACCGTCTGCTTCACGCGTTGTGCCGTCAGGAATACCAGTTGCCCCGGTGCGCCGAGAAATTCCTGCGCACGCGGATGGTGACGCAATGGTTCAACTGGAAAGATTCGATCCAGGAAGAGAAGTATTTTCTGGTTTACAGCGCCTACGCCGTTCTGTGGCTGGGGGCAGTCTTCCGCTTCACCTCGCAACTGTTCGAGTTACAGCAGACCCGCATGGTTGAGAATTGGCTGCGTCCCGGCTCAACGGGCGGTTTTTGGGGATCTCTGGCTGAATTTCTCGCGTTCGTGTTGCTTGTGGCGGCCCCTTTGATTTTCCTGGCCTAGGTGGTGATTCGAGGCTTGCATCGCGCGGCGGCGGCTCGTTGGTTCACCCTGGAAAGCAGCCTGAAACGGAGACACGACGGGGGAAAGCGTCCTTCCCGACCGGAGATCCAGAACTTCCTGCAGAAGACGCTGCTCTTCTCGCAATTGCCGGAGGCAGACCTTCGCCCGTTGGCGGAAGCCATGGACTTTGCGCGGGTGGACCCCGGGACCTGGATCATTCGCGAACACGAACGGGGCGAGTCGTTGTTCGTCATTCTGGATGGGAAAGTCGAAGTCCTGAAGGAGAACGAAGCGGGCGAACCCCAGTGCGTCGCGACCCTCGGACGCGGAGATGTGTTTGGGGAAATCGACTTGTTGGATCAGGTGCCCCGAACGGCCAGCTTGCGCGCGCTCGAACCCACCGAACTCTTGACGTTGCGCAAAACGGATTTCGACGGAATCCTGGACTCGGCCTTGGGCGCGAGAAAGATCAAATCCGCCGTGCAGGTGTGCGCCTTTCTCAAGCGCAATCCGTTGTTCGCCGAATGGCACCCGCAGCCGCTTTTGAAACTCTCGCATGATTTCGCCTTTGCGGAATATCAGCCGGGCGATGTCGTCATCCGCGAGAACCAGCCGAACGATTCTTTCTTTCTGGTCTATGAAGCAGAATTCAGTGTCCGCAAAGGCGGCGCGACGTGCGCCAGTCTTCGGCCGGGTGATTTCTGCGAAGAAATCAGCCTGCTCCGCGACACGCCGGCCACGGCCGACGTGGTGGCGACGAAGGCCGGCCGCTGCCTGAAACTGGCGAAGGACAATTTCGTGCGCCTGGTGAGCCAGGATTTTCTCACCGGACTGGTCATCGAAACTACGGCGGAGTCGCGCCTCCGGGAAAGGCCTGCCGCGTGAGCCTGATCTTGAAACTGCTGCCGCCGGCTGCCATCGGCCCGGTCGTCATGGCGAGCAAAGGCGCATTGGAAAGGAATTTCAATATCGTCGATAAGGTCCGCGTCGCCACCACCGCTGGCATTGAAATCAAAAACGTCGCGCAAGCCGTTTACATGGAGTGGATCGACTCCGATACGCTACCGCTCGAAAACTTCAGCCAATTCTTGCGCGACAACATGGAGGAATCGAAGGGTGGAGACCGGCGTGACCGCGCCTGCGATTCGTGGGGCACGCCCTACCGGCTGGCCCGCGTGCGGACCGGTTTCGAGATTCAATGCGCCGGGCCGGACAAACAATGGCACAGCGCCGATGACATTGTTTTTTACCGCAAACTGGACGGCGTGCCCGATGTGGGCAGAGTCGTCAATCAACCGCGACGACCGAGCGCAGGCGCGAGCGGGACGGGAAGGAGCGTCGGCACTCGCAGCGCGGCTCCCAGCGCCAGTCCGCAGCCGAAACCGTTGTCCGACGCCAGCAAGCAGAAGGTTTTGGAGTTTCAGCAAAAACGCGCAGCCGAAGGATCCGCGTCTGCGCAATTTGACTTGGCGCTGCGATACCTGAGCGGAGATGGTGTGGAGAGGAACGAGGCTACAGCCCGGTCCTGGCTGCTGAAAGCGGCGGCCGGAGGGAACAGTCAGGCCACAAAAAAGCTCCAAGAACTGGATAGGAAGTAAGCCGCATGGACGACGGAAACAACGCGGCGCTCTCCCTCGGGAGGATCCAGGGTGAGGGGGAAGGACCCGAACTCCGAACTTTTTGCCTTCAGGTCAAAATTCCCTGACCTTCAGACTTCGCCCGTTGAGCCGATGTCACGATGTCACGATGTACTGTTTTCACCGGTTCACTGCTGCAATTCCAGATGAGATGAGGCAAGGAACGCGCATGGGTAAAGCAGTTAATTCAAAAGCGGCGTTCAGGGTCCGTCGCGTTGTCTTGCTTCTCGCGCTGCTTGGACGTGCGGTGTGTTCGCTCACTCTGTCGGCCAGCGCCGCGCAGATTGTCCACGATATTCCACCGTGGTTTCCCAAAGCCCCGCCGCTTCCGCCGGCGACGGGAGAAGTGATCCGTGCCGCGAATGTGGACGAACTGCTTGCGGCGGTTGACCGAGTCCGGCCGGGCGGCGCGATCCTCCTGGCCGAGGGCCGCTACAAGATGGCTCGAACCCTCGTGCTCCGTGAAAAAACGAACATCGCGATTCGCAGTGCCAGCGGAGATCCTGAGAAAGTCATTCTCAGCGGCAAAGGCTGGGAGAGCGCGGCCAAAGGCGATGATATCTTGCACGTCGGTCATTGCGACGGGGTGACCATTGCCAACTTGACGTTCACGGATTGCCGCTCCTACGGAATCAAAGTGGAGGCCGAGAACGCGCCGAAGAACATTCACATTTACAATTGCCGCTTCCAGGACATTGGCGTGCGCGCGATCAAAGGTTCGGCGGGGCAAGACCCGATCGTTCACGCCGTGAAGGGATCGGTGCGCTTTTGCAGCTTCGAGAACACGAAAGTGCCGCCGGCGGATTGGTTGTACGGCGGAGATTACATCGCGGCCATCGACATGATGGCGTTGGAGGATTGGACTTTTTCGGACAATGTGTTCCGGAACGTCAAAGGCCGCAACGGCGGCGGACGCGCGGCGATCTTCATCTGGGTGCGCTCGCGGAAAATCTTGGTGGAACGAAATCTCATCGTGAACTGCGACCGCGGCGTGGCGTTCGGCAATCCCGGTCAAGCCACGTCCAACCTTCCTGGTGAGCGACTCGTCTATGTGGCGGACGGAATCCTCCGCAACAACTTCATCGCCGGCGGGGCGGATTGCGGAATTGAACTCTGGTACGCCGAGCGGATCAAAATTCTCAACAACACGATCTGGCGCCCGGAGCGGAATTGGGTCCGAGGCATTCGAATCGGAACCGGCACTTCTGGCGCCGACATCGCCAACAATCTCGTGCATGGCGAAATCCGGCTCGAAGGAGGTGTCGCGCAGCTTCGGCAGAATTTAGCGCGCAGACTGGAAGGCCATTTTGTGGATCCGGCAAGCGGCGATTTGACGTTTGCTCGTGAGCCAACCGGCGTCATCGATCAGGGCATTGCGCTGCCGGAAGTGACCGACGATATCCGTCGCAAACCTCGCGTGAAACTTCCGGACCTTGGCGCCTGGGAATTCGATCGGGTGAGGGAAAAAGGTGAATGAAGCCTGCCCTACGAAGCCGCCGCTTTGTCTCGACGCCAGATTCCAGACCGATACACTCATCACCGTGGCGAAAGAGCGCAATGCATTTCCTGGGACGGCGGCTCACGGCCGTGCGTCAGGCTTCACGTTGATCGAACTCCTGGTGGTGATCGCCATCATCGCCATTCTGGCCAGTTTGTTGTTGCCGGCGTTGAACAAGGCCAAATACAAAGGCTCGCGCACGGCGTGCGTGAACAACATCAAGCAGCAATACCTCAGCCAGATCATGTACGCGGACGATTTCGGCGGGAAATTTCCCTTCCATGAGGATCCCAGCCCGGATTACCACCGCTCGCCGACCACCGGGAGTCAAAGCATCGTCACCACGATGCGCGGCACTTACCTCAAGGAAACTCAAATGCTGATTTGCCCGATCACCCAGAAATCGTTTGGCCGGACCTGGCTGAATTACGACAGCATGGCCAACTTCGCCGACAAAAACACGCGCGACTACGGCGGTTGGGACACGACGGCAGGCTTCGTTTATACGCCTTACATGTGGCTCGCGAATTACACCGCCCGGCCGGCCATGAAGTTCGTCAACGCGGAAGGCAAGGAAAGCGCGAACCCGGACGATAACGAACCGCCCTGGCCCAAGAACACTTCCGAATGCGAGAGCCGCCGCGCCTTCATCACGCACCGTGTCAGCGACACGCCCGGCGCCGCGCTCTGGGACGTAGGCCATCTCGGCCGTTTCGGCGCGGGCACGCAGAGCAAGCCGCTCTGGCAATGGGCCGTCACGCCGGATCAACCGGTGGGCCAGTCGGACGGCAGCGTGATCGTCCGACCGAAGGCGCAAATCAAACCGCGCGTCAAAGGCGGCCCGAGCCCGGATACGACCTACTACTATTAGTTATGTGTGTGTCGCGGCAACAACCGACGACCCGATGGATTGCGGGGCAAGCGCCTGCTCCTTACGCGGATCTGTGCATGGCTTTCGCCAATCCCAACCCCAAATGGATTGGGTCTCTTTCGTGAGCCCAACGCGCAACCCCGTTGGGGTTGCGCTCGTGTTCTCCCAAGTCCCCAAGTAGAGCTGCGTGTAAGGAGCAGGCAAGCGCAGCGCGACGCCGCCTTGGTTTCGAGACCGGAAAGCGCGGCCGACGCCAAAGCGCCGTCGGCGCTCGCTCTGTCGCGTTTGCCCCCGCACCCCATAGGGTCGTCGATTGCGCCAGGTTCATGGGAAACTCACTTTCCTTCCTTCGCCCACTGCTTCATGAGGCGGATGTTTTTCTCGGTGACGCTTTCTTGATTCGGTTTGCTCGCCCTTCCACCCAGGTAAACGGCCATGTCGCTGTCGTACATTTTTTCCGGCTCGGGCCGCCGGCCCTGGTCGTGGGTCACTTCCATCCAACGATCCAGGCGATCGCGCAAGGCGGCGAGCGTTTTGGCGTGAGCCGAGTCCGCCGCGAGATTCTTCACCTGCCAGCGGTCCGTTGTCCATTCGTAGAGTTCTTCCGCCGGGCGCGTCGGGCTGAAGAGAAGATTCTCCTGCAAGCTATCGAGCTGCCCGGCGGCGTGCATCTCGCGCAAGCGTTTCACGATGCTCTTGCCGTCCTTGTACGCATTGGGCTGAAGATGCGGGCGAAGCGGGAGGAAATTGCGAATGTACAGGAATCGGTCCGTCCGCACGGAGCGGAGGTGTTCGACGGTTTCGTCGCAGCGGTCGCGCGCGGCAAAGACGGCGTCGCGCGGGCGGTAATCGTTGGCAAATACGTCGCGAGCTTGCATGCCTTTGGGAATAGGGATTCCGGCCGCGGCCAGCGAAATCGCCGCCATGTCGAGGTGTTCGATCAAATCGTCGCGCACGCGCCCCTTCGGGATTCCAGGCCCGCGCACGACGAACGGGATGTGCGTGCCTTCGTCGTAAAGGAACTGCTTGCCGCGCGCGTGGCTGATCCCGTGGTCAGTCATGAAGAGGATCAGCGTCTGATCGAAGATGCCTTCCTTCTCCAGCCGCTCAATGACCTGACCCACGTGCCGGTCAGTGAAACGAACCGCGTCCAGATACGCGGCCCAATCCCGGAGCTGCACGGGATCGCGCGGGTAATAAGGCGGGAGGGCGACCTTGTCCGGATCGGTCGCGCTGCCAAGCTCCCGGGCCGCACGTTCCAGGAGCTGGCGGGCGGCGGCGTCTGTGCCTCCGCGCAGCTTGCCGCCGGCCAGTTGCACTTGCATGAAAAACGGCTGGCCAGGCCTTCGATCTGCCCAGTCATCGCGGTCATACATCTTCTCGTCCCACTCGAAGTTGTAATCGGTCTTGCCGAGCCCGCCGGCGCGGTTGGCGGGGCGGCCCGCGCGATTGGCGTTCGGGAACCCACTGCCGATGCACGTGAAGTACCCGGCCTTTTGGAACAACACCGGAATCGGCACGGCGCCGTCAGGCAGATGGATTTTTTCCACGCCGCGCCCGCTGCGGTGATGGTGCGCTCCGATCGTAGTTTGATACATCCCCGTGATGAGCGCCGAACGGCACGGCGAACAAACCGGCGCCGTTGTGAAAGCACGCGAGAAGCGCGTTCCCTCGGCCGCCAGGCGGTCCACGTGCGGTGTTTGAATGAGCTTTTCGCCGTAGCACGAGAAGTTCGCGGACATGTCATCAACCACAAACCAAAGAACATTTGGCCGCTCCGCCGCGGCGGCGTTCTGCGTGACCGCGGCGAACAGCAGAGCAAGGAAGGTCGGTTTCATGCGCGCAGTATGCGTTTGAAATCGAACGGGAGGCAAGTCTGCGCGTGACTTCAGTCGGAATGGGGACCGCACGCGTCTTGCGTGCCGTGGTAGGCGCCTCGCCGACCACTTAGAGCGGTCGAAGAAGTCATCGGACAGAGTCCATTTCGACCGGCGACCCGATCGTTGCAACCGACAACTCGTGGATGACCGGGCTCCCCAAAGAGCGCTAGAGAATCCGCTGTCCCGATGCGGGGAAGTCGGCTATGGGATGTTCATGAAATCTCCCCCGCCCCAAACGACTCCGAACCGCCGAAATTTCCTCAAGGCCCTGACCGCGCTTGGCGCCGCGGCGTCAACCATCGAACTGCCGCGTTTGACTCGCGCGCAGAATATCGCCAATGAGATCAACGCCGGCCTGATCGGCGTCGGCGTGCGCGGTTACGAATTGCACGAGGACCTCCGCCGGTGCAAAGGCGTCCGCATCGGCGGCATTTCGGATCTGAGCGAGCATTACTTCGACCGCATCAAGCCGCGTCTGCAAAATCCGCAGACGCCGCTTCACCGCGATTACCGGCGCTTGCTCGATGACCGCGAGATCGACGTCATCGCCATTGCGTCGCCGGACCACTGGCACGCGGCCATGACACTCGACGCGCTCGCCGCGGGCAAGGATGTTTATGTCGAAAAGCCGCTGACGTATTCGCTGGAAGAAGCGGTGCAAGTGCGCAACAAAGCGGGCGAGAGCGGGCGCGTCACGCAAGTCGGTTACCAACGGCGGAGCATGGATCACTTCTACAAGGCGCGCGAGATCGTCCAGTCAGGGATTCTCGGCGACATTACCCAAATCCAGCTCTGGTCCTCTCGCAACCGCGCGACGACTCCCTGGCGCAAATACAATGATTACAATACCGAAGGATTGCCCGCGAAATCCGGCGCGGAGCACGTGGACTGGAACCGCTTTCAAGCGAACCGCCCGCCGCGGCCTTACGACCCGCTCCGTTTCTTCCATTGGCAATGCTACGAGGAATACAGCACCGGCATCTTCGGCATTTTGATGAGCCATCCGCTCGACGCGGCGAATCTCGTGATGAACCTGGGCATGCCTGAGACGTGCTCGGCCACGGGCGGAATTTATCGCTACCAGGATGGCCGCACTGTGCCGGACACGTGCAACGCGCTCTTCAATTATCCCTCGCGCAATTTGACGGTCAGCTTCATCGGCTCAAGTAACAACGAATATTTCAGCCAGGAAGCGCAGTATCGCGGCACGCACGGCACGCTCGAACTCACCACTTCAGGCCTTCGTATTTTTGCCGAGAAACGCAACGCGCTGTTTGAAAGATTTGCGGGCAAGACTGCGACGGACCGATGGGCGAATCTTCGCGCCACACCCGTCTTCGATGAACCGTCCAAGTCCGGGAATTCCACGTTGGCGCACCTGGAGAATTTCTTCGACAACGTCCGCTCCCGCGGCCAATGCAAGGCGCCTGTGAGCGAGGGTTTCAAAGCCATGGCCGCCGTCGCCATGTCGATCCAATCCTTCAAGACGCAACGCACGGTCCGCTGGGACAGCGTGTCGGAAAGGATTCGGGCTTGACTGGCAGAATTCGCCGGGGTGTTGCCGCCGTGAAAACCTGGCCGCTTCAGGACGCGAAGTGACGAGGCTGTGACCTTCATAACCCGTATCTATTCATTGAAAAGGTGAATCGCCCTCACCCTCGCCCTCTCCCCCAGGAGCCCTCGGAGGGGGAACCGCTCTTTTCCCGCACTGGGAAATGCTCACTAAACAGTGATGAGTCCACAGTGCGCGCAAGAGTTACTCCCTCTCCCCTGGGGAGAGGGCCGGGGTGAGGGCGGGCCTTTGATCGTACTAAACAGTTACGGCTGAGCCGCTCGCAGTCTAGTCTAGACCCCGAACGCCTTGCGCAGGAGATCAAGACTTTTCGGCACGGCGACGTCGGCGTCCTCTTTGCCTTCAAATTCGAGCGAGACGTAGCCGCGGTAATTCACTGCGGACAAAATCCCGGCGACCCGTGTGTAATCCAGGTCCAGCGTGTACCATTCGCCGCCGCCGAAGTAAGTCTTGGCCTGCACGAAAATCGTTTTGGGAGCGATTTGCTTTAGCTTCTCGTAAGGGTCTTCCAGGAAATTGCCCGTGTCCATCAGGACGCCAAGCCAGGGCGAGTTGATCGTATTGACAATGCGGAGCAAACCTTCCGGAGTCCGGGCGAGGCCCCAATGGTTTTCCAACGCCAACAGCACGCCGCACTCCTCCGCTTTCGCCAGGCAGCGTTGCAGGCCGTCGAGGCACCACTTGAATCCTTCCTCCTCGGTGTGGCCGGGCAGAACCGGCTCGATGCCTCGATTGGCCATCAGGGTGTCGAAGTTCACCGTGTTCCACCGGCCCGTGTTGATGCGGATGCTCGGCGCGCCCAGTTGATAGGCGATCTCGATGCATTTCTTGGTGTGCTCGACGTTGACCTGGATTTCTTCGGGCTTCGGACTGACAAAAGTTTGATGCGTGGAAAGGCAAATCAGATCAACGCCGTTGACGAACGCAAGACGTTTGAGGCGGCTGCAATAGGCGCGGTAGGCGGCGTCCAGCGGTCCCTTTTCGTCGCCGTTCATTTGCCGGTGCAAAACGTCCACGCCCCCGACGCCAAGATGCGCGGCCTTGTCGATGACGGTTTCGATGGACACTTTCGGGCGGCGGAAGTGCCAGTAGGAATAGGTGGAGATGCCGAGTTTGATTTTTGGCGTCGGGCCAGCGCCTGATGACGGATGGGTTCGCTCGGCGGCGAACAAGGTTGAGGCGGTTCCCAGCGCACTGGAGGTTAAGAAGGATCGGCGTGTCAGGTTCATGGGTCTCTAGTGTTTTGGCTTGAAGAACGACTGGATTTTCGGGGGCAAGAGTTGGGAGAGCGCATCCTTTGCCGCCGAGGCTGCCCAGGCGGAGAGTGGTTTCCATTCTGCGCCGCCTTCGGGTTTGGCCAGGGTTTGCCAATCGATGCGACCGTCCGCGATCCATTCCATGATCTTGCCGCCCGTGACCGGGCCGTAAATCTTCCGGTCGCTGCCCACAATTCGGTATTTCTGAGACGCCTCCAACCGCAACACCTTCTGAACGGAGTCCACGGCTGATTTTGCCTTCCTTACCAACTCGGATGCCGGGCCGGCGGCGGGCTCGAGTGTCGATGGCGCCATTTCCGCAGGGCTAGGCGTGGCTGCAGGTTGGGTGGTCACGTGCGCCTCTCCAATCTTGCTTTCGAGGAATTTCATTTCGCCAACCGCGAGCAAAGGAAGTTCTGCCAGCGGCCCGGATATCGGAGCGCTGCGCTCCAGGGCTGCGGGAGTCGCGGCGGTGACGGTGCCGAGGGTTTGATAGCCATTCACCAGCCATTCAAGTCTGCCATCTGCGATGTCCAGCAACAATCCGTGCACGGGGACTTTGGGGCCGATCAGCGGGCTTTGGCGAACGATCTCCGCCGCCTTGATGACGTTTTGACGTTCGCTGGCGAAGAGGCCGAAAAACTCGTTGAGATTTTCGGGAAGCCGCGAAAGGTCCACGCCGAGTTCGCGAAATCGTTCCGTCAGTTGCAGCATGGTGGTCTTGCGCACCAGGCAATCCGTGTGCCCGACGATGGCGATTTCCTTGCCCCCCTTGACCGCGCAAGCCAGGGCCAGCGTGCGCATCATAGAACTCATCGGATCGAAAATGATGTTGCCCGCGTTGCGCAGCCAGATGAAATGTTCCTCGCGAACGCCGAGCACCCCCGGAATCAACGGGTTCAGCCGCGGATCGATGCAGGTCAACGCCACAACCGGCAGCCCTTCGGGAAACTCGGCGGGATGCAACCCCGCGGGCTTGTCACCGGACAACGCCCGGTGATTCGCATCGACGATGGCTTCGAAGAGACGCATGGCTATTCTAGGCTTCCGCGCTGATCGAGCTATTTGTCTGCTGGATCGCCTTTGCCCATCGCCTTCTTCAGTGCTGGCACTTGTTCCAAAAGCTTCTGGAAATTAACTCCGGTCAAACTCTCGAGCACCGGCGGCAACTGGCTCATGATTTCCGTGACATCGCCGGTGACCTTGCTCGCGCCACCGCCTGAGCCGCCGCTGTTGATGATCACGATCTTCTCGGTTTTTGCCAGCGGCTCGCTCACTTTGCCCGCAACATCCGGCAGTACTCGCACGATCATTTCGATGACCGCGGCTTCGTTGTACTGCTTGAACGACTCGGCCTTCATGCGCATGGCCTCGGCGGTCGCTCTGCCTTGCGCTTCGATGATCGCGGCTTCCGCCAGACCGCGAGCTTGATTGGCTTCCGCCTCGGCCATGCCCGTGGCTTTGGCGACGTCCGCCGACGCAAATCCTTGCGCCTTGGCCGCGGAGGCCGCGCCCGCGGCTTCGGTCTCCAACTGGAATTTCTTCGCGTTGGCCAGCGTCTCGACCTTGTACCGTTCGGCGTCAGCCGGTTTCTGCACGTTGGCCTCCAACTCGCGCTGCTTGCGCAGGATTTCCTGCTGTTGCAGCTCGATTTGCTTCTGCTTCTCGATGATGCTGACTTGAACCTCTTCCGCTTTGACGAGCTGGCCGGTCTTGAATTTCTGCAAGTCGTAGGCCAGGTCCGACTCGGCTTTCTTCTGGTTCACCGCCGCCTGGTACTGCGCGACGTTCGATTGATAATCGCGCTGCGCTTCGGCGATTTTGGTGTCGGCGATGAACTTCGCTTCCTGGCCTGCCTGCTGGGCTTGCGCTGATTTGATCATCGCATCGCGATCGGCTTCGGCCTGGGCGATTTGGGCATCGCGTTTGACCTGGGCGATGCGTGGTTTGCCCAGCGCTTCGAGGTAACCTTGCGAATCCCGGATGTCGCGAATGGTGAAGCTGACGATGCCCAAACCCATGTTCGCCATGTCACCCGCCGCGACCTCCTGGACTTTGGAAGCGAACGCGTCGCGGTTCTGGTAAATATCCTCGACCGTCATCGTGCCGAGGATGGCGCGCAAATGGCCTTCGAGCGTTTGCGTGGCGATGTTGCGGATTTCGTCCGTCGTTTTGCCGAGGAACTGTTCGGAGGCGGTCGCGATGGAAATGTCATCGCCTTTGACTTTGATCTGGGCCACGCCGTCCACGCGCACGGGCACGCCTTTGCTCGTATAAACTTCCGGCGTTTGCACGTCGATGGTGAGCAGTTCCAGGGAGAGAACATCGACTTTTTCAAAGATCGGCCAGATGTACGCGCCGCCGCCTTTGACGATGCGGAAGCCGCGTTCGTGGACGGTGCCGTCCGGGTCCTTGACTTTGCGCCGGATGCCGGAGACGACCAGCACTTCGTTCGGGCCGACTTTGGTGTACCGGCTCAGCATGTAGGCGAACAGGATGAGAACAACCAGAACGATGATGATGGCTGAGCCGATAATCAGCCCGCTGCTCGGCAACAGTTGGGCCAGGAAAAGGTGGGGATTCATAAAAAAAGGAGAATGATTCGGATTCGATTCGGTTCCGCACTGCGATTCAAACAAAGTCCACTCCAAGCTTAGAAAGTAGGGAAGACATCTTGTCTGCCAGTGGACGGGGCATCCTTGCCCCGTCGTTCGCGCGGCCGGGAGGCCGCGCGAACTGGCAGGCTGGAAACCTGCCCTACGTCACACACACGCTCACATCAAGACGGCTAAGCCTTCTTCACGTAGTATTGAGAGCCCGCGACGCGCGTAATGACCACGGCCACGCCGTTGCCCACGGCCACGCCATGCTCCTCTCGCGCCGGCGCCGTGTAGCGCGTGCCGGCATAAACATACGCAATCTCCCCGACGCCATTCTCCGGAATCGAAGTAATGAGCGTGGCCGTCGTTCCGACCAGGTTGGCCACTTGCGGCTCACTGGAACTCGCGGTTCTCGTCATCAAGTTCCGCAGGAAGAGCAGGAACGTCCCGGCAATGCCCGCGGCGCCGAGCACAGCCAGCGGCGCGCTGATCCACGGGCTCTTGGTCGCTTCAATCTGGCTGAAAATAATTCCCAGACCCCCAAACGAAGTCACGAACGAGGCGATGACAGTCGGACTGAATATGGAAATTCCGGGCGCATCGCTCATGTCTGCGCCGGCTTCCGCGTGTCCGCCGCTGCCGATCACATGGGCGTCGTGGCCGCCAAAGACATGGCCTGCAATCGCTGTGAAGAGGACAAAAACCACTCCGACCACCAGACAAACCAGGTAAATGAGAAATTCCATACGCTGCCAAGTTGGTCCGGCGCGATCATTAGAGCATTCCCGCACCCCAGCAAGGAAATTATCGCCCGCCCGAGGCGGCGGTCACGGCTGATTCAAGAAGGAGCGCGGGCAGCCTGCCCGCGCGGTGGTGCGGCAAGATTCTAAAAGAACTCGCGGGCAAGCTGCCCGCGCTCCTTTGGTCGGATTCTTGAATCATCCGTGAGGCGGCGGTGCATCCCGAAGTTGTCAGTGGAGCGCAGTTGTGTGCGCAGCACCAGCCGCAGCCCGTTAATCCGGCAAGCGCTGCGACTGGTCTTCGACACAGCCGCG
>Ga0233424_10002136_pt1 | contig 14852 bp, 15 predicted proteins | sample Watercolumn_Towu_FD_181011 | JGI IMG/M metagenome (GOLD analysis project Ga0233424, IMG submission 181011) | Freshwater microbial communities from Lake Towuti, South Sulawesi, Indonesia - Watercolumn_Towuti2014_125_MG | ecosystem: Environmental > Aquatic > Freshwater > Lake | place: Indonesia...
AAGAGTTGGCAATATGCGGTGCGATAGGCACCCAGCACTTTCTTCGTGTCGGCGGCGATGTCGTCCCATGAGTCGATGAACTGCTCAGAGGCCAGCAGCGTTTTCAGTTGGTCAACCGTGGTTTCGAGTTCCGGCGTCGGGGCGTGGGCCGATAGACGCTGCCAGACTTGATCGGTCGCTTGGCGGGCCTGCCGCAGAACACCGATAGCCTCGGCATCGAGCGATTCCCGCAGCTTACGAACCTTGTCCCGTGTTTCCCCGAAATCTTTGCCATTCTCAGTGAGGATGCGAACGCAATCATCAGAGGCCGACGATTGGATGCCCGTCAAAGTCTGCTGGTACTCGGAGAGCATCGTCAGGACGGGGAGCCGATGGGCCTCGGCGGTCGCTTTCAGCGGGTAGAGTTTTTCGAGTTCCTCGACGGCGACCTTCTTGAACGCCGTGGCGATGGCTCCTTCTTCGACATCGACTTCCTCCCCGGTGAGGTCTTCGAGTTGCTGGACGGCCTGCGTAAGCGTCTTGAGGCCGACCGATTGCCGGGGTGAGAACAGCGACGACCGGAACGCCGGGTTGTTGGTGAACGGCGTGCGAGAGGTTGGGTCTTGATAGTTGTGGTAACGGTTGCCTTGGTAGGTGACTTCGATCTCGCCCGCTCGGAACAACGTGGCGAGGATCAGCCGCAGCATGTCACGTTCCCAGCCGTAAGGCGTGCCGCCGAATCGCTTCTCTAACGTCTTGCCCATGCGAGTTTCTTTGTTGCCATAGCTGTGTTCGCTCTTCACGTAATCCAACACTTCCTTGGCGACATCAGCATTCGTGTTGACGATGTTCTTAGGACCATCTTTGACGACCAACCCCAGCCCATGATCCCCGACGTAGAAGACGTTGGGGAGAGCTTTGAGGTCAGCGGCTTTCAAGATGTGTTCCGCTTCATCACCCTTGAGGGGACGAGAACCCATTTGCAGCTTGGGGTACAAGTCGGGCACAACCTGGCTGAAGAGCTTCTTCAGGATTTCACTCAAGCCCTTTCCTAAGGCTGAAGCGTCCTTTTGAACGCCACGGAACATACCGGTGCCACGCTCCATCGCCGCGGTGAGCTTGTCCCGCAGGCGGGTTTCGTAGCCGTTCTTGGAGTTCTTTTCGTCTTGAAGACAGGTCGCTTCGTCTGGGCTGATCTTCTGCTGGGCGCTCAACTGGTTGTACTTGTCCACCATCTTACGTGAGGCGTGGAGTTGACCGACCAGTTCATCGATTTCAGGAGTCAGACAGAACAGCCAGTAAAGATCATTTTCGTGGGATTTCTGTTGGCTCTCGGTACGGATTTCTTCAATGCGGTTGGTGAGTTCTTCGGCGTCGTCGGATACGCACAGGGCCAGGGGCAGTTCCCCTTCATCGCCAATGCTCGACCCATCGATGCTGATACCAATGCGGAATGAACGATTCTGGTATCGGTAGGCCTTGAACTCCGGTTCATCGAAGATTTGTTGAACGGCGGTGCGAGTTAGTTCGTTCCGCTCACGAGGCTTCGGATCAAGGTGCCCACTTCGTTCGTTGGTCCAGTTTTTCTCTTGGGCGGTTTGGAGCTTCCAGCCTTCCTCGGTGTTGCGAATGAACTTGGCAGTATCCAGCCGCTTCACTGCGGCTTGGACTTGGCTAAGCGGCGTGGCCTTACCCACTTCATCCACCAACACCGCAGCGAGGTTAGCTTCCGTGCGAGGCAGGTCACGAATAAATTCCAACAGGCAAATCGCCTTGGCAACCCGTAACGCCCATCCGTGATCTTCGGGATCGGTCTTAAATCGCTCGGCAATCTGGTGGATGTCGGTACGCTTCTCGTTCGAGAGATTACCTTCGACCAACTCAAACACTTTATCCAACGTCACCAACGCCCCGATAGGCTTCTTGGCGAACGCCGTGCGATCCGACACGAGCATCTCGTAAGCCTGCTTGATGATCGTTCGGTTGCTGCCGCCGTAATGACGTGGGGCACCGGGTTGAAGCCGGATGCCTGACATGATGCCGATGCACAGGTCGATGTAATGCGGCGGATACGGGTAGAAGTGAATGAAGTCACTTTCGCTGATGTCGGTGCGGCGGGTGGTGCGTTCCAACCGCAAAGCGGCGTTCAACTGGCCTTCGTTTTTCTTGAACAACTCCTTGAGTGGCTTCTCGGCGGCGGTCTTCTTGGCTAACACACGCTTCGTGGCAACTTCCCGAATGTCGGACGGGGCGAGGTCCACCCGGTAACGAAAGCGGTCTTGCAGCTTGGCCAATTCGACCCGCTTGGAGTCGATGGCGGCGACCACTTCATCGAGCTTCTCTTGCGACGTGACGACGATCCAGCACGGGGCGGTGATCTTGCGGGCCTTGAGCAAGTTCTTGCCGACCTTGCCGAATTCCTCGATGGTCGCCCGCAGGTCTTCGATCTTGTCGCCGCTGCGGGCAACGTGCTGGCCCACTTCGTCAATGATGAAGACGAGAGCCTTGCCCTTCCTTCGGCGTCCCCAAAGCTCGAAGGTCCGCTCCACGACCTTGCTGACCGAGATTGACGCATCCCGATTGCGTTGGGCGTGTGCCCATGAGTCGGCAGAGGGGTAGGTCTTCGGGTCGAGCTTGTGAAGGATGGCACTGGCACGGGAGAGCTTCTGTGCCCCGGCCCGAACCGTGTCCCAGTCCTTCTTCAACTCGGACTTGCAGGTAGCAATGAATTCGGGGAGCTTGCCTTCGGCTTCAAGCTCGATTTCCAACTCGGCAACGTCGAAGTCTTCGGCGTAGCCAAGCTCCCGCAGCAGGACGGTATACATCAACTCGGCAATTCGCTGCGTGACCTTGCGAGTGTCGGCTTCCTTCGCCACTTCAAAAAGAATGACCTCGGTGGGCGTCTTGGCGTTGATGAGGTCCAGCAGGTCGCTGATTCGACTGTCGCCAATTTGCTCTTTGAAGAGGTCAGCGAACTTGCTCCCGACGACAGTTCGGTTTTGCAGGGCGTAGCCGAGGTTCTTGGCGAACGAACTTTTGCCGGAACCGAAGAAGCCCGACACCCAGACGCCGACGCTTTCGTGCGGATCGGCGGGAGCCTCGGCCACGGCCTTGAGCAAATGATGGTACTGCTCACGAATACTGTCCGTGGCGACGTACTCGGAGATTTCAGCGTGGACGGATTGCTCGTCCGCTTGATCGACTTGGATGATCTCCTCGATCTTGCGGCTGAGGTCACGAGTCAGCAGGTCGCCAATGGTTTTCATGCGGTGTCCCTTGTCTCAGCCGTAGATTTTGACCCGGTAGTTGCCCAGAGCGTCTCGGTCTTTCAGTTCCATGAACCGCAGGCCCGTCGTGCCTTCGATGGAACCGGGGTAGAACAGGATCGTGGGCACCTTGGTCCTGCCGTGCATTTTGTCGAGAAGCATCGACATGTGAAAAATGCCCGGCGACATGGCTGCAACACGAGTCAGAAAGACCACGGAGTTTTCCGGGTTGATCGGTGCGAGTCGGTCAGCAAGCAAGTCCCAGAGCGGCACCCAGACCTTGCTCGAAAGGTAGGTCGTCACCTGCTGCTGGGCTTCGACGTATCCACGATCCTTTTCCAAAGCGACAACGGCCTCGAAGCCTTCGTCGTCGTCTTTCTGGTTGACCTTCTCCAACGCCGCCCAGAGCAACTCCGACATCGGGATCATGTGAACGGTTTTGCCAACGGCCTCAAGGCGAGTGGCGAGCAGTTTGATTTCACGACGGAGTTCCCACTCATCGGTCGGGTTGTACCGCATGATGGCGAACGGCAAGTCGTGGTACACGCTGATGCGTGGCGGGTTCGCCTTCAAATCGCTTTCCAGAGGAGCGATGCTATCTTTGAGCGAGGACATTCGCATACTCCTCAAGAGTGTTGGCGGGGAAAGTCAGCCGGGTGACGCTTCCGGCGACGTGGTACTCAAGCAGTTCACGCTGGTGCGCTTCAAACAGGAATCGCTCGACGCCCTCCCTCGAAAGAAAAAACAATTTCCAGTCCGGTAGTTCCAGCAACTTGGCTCCCGATGGCTGGTGTTGCTTGAGGTAGAAAACGATGTAGGCGAATGCTTCTGTGGGCAAGAACGACGGGGCGATCTTCTTGTTGACCGCCCCTTGAAGGACGCCGAAATCTCGCAACGCCGACAGCAACCCCTGAGCGATGCGGGTGATCGTGGGTTCGGACCAGTGGCCCGTCGTTTTGCCATCCGCAACCCACTTGGCCAACGACCGCTGGAACTCCTGCACGTTGATGTCCACCAGCCCTCGTTCGTGCATGGGAACCAGAATCTCCGTCACGGCGTCATGGAGCAACTGGTCCGCACGGGCCGAGTGGAAGTAGAGAATCCGTTCCAAGGCGGCGGCAGGAAACTTCCCTCGCACGAGTGACACCAACGCTTTCGTGACGCACTCCTCGGCAAGATACCGTTGGCGGAAGATCGCCAAGATGTCTTCGACACGAGAACGGGATGCCTTGCCGAATACGTTGTCCCGCTGAATCCGGTCGATGTTCTCGGCAACCGGGGCGCTCGCATCCCAGTGGGAGAGCAGCGTCTTGGTGTCCCCGATCAAGGCACCCGCCTTGATGATCTTGGAAGAGTACGGAGCGGAAGACCGATGCCGCTTTTCGTTGCTCGGAGGCTTCCGCTTCGCCATGCTCGTTCCTCGTAAACACGTCACCATAGGCAGTCACTCTACCGTTGCTTGATTCAACCCGTTCCCGCCTCTACCGATTCCGCTTCGTCACTTGGCAGCTTTCTTGTGGGCCACAGCTACCTGCTTGAGAAAGGCTTCAAGATCGGCCCGCTTGAAAAGCCGGTAGTCGTTCACCGGATGGCGAACGGCCAAAATCTTCCCGGCATTGACCCAATTACGAAGCGAGTTGGGAGAGGCGCCCAGATACTCGGCGGCTTCGCATACTCGGTAGTAATCCGAGAGGTTTTCCAATTCGGCGCTTCCCGGCGTAGGCGACCGGATCAATTCGGACCCGACGCTACAAACGTTACCAACGTTGGTTATACCTGCCAATGAGCCGAGCGGCGAATCGAAGAGAAGTGCATCCGGCAGAAACGAACATGGCAGTCGGCGTGGTCGGAGGCGCTGTCGCAACACTGCGAAAGGAGTGGGAGTAATCAAGCCCGACCCGAACGCTAGGGAGAGGTTACCCATGCGATACCCGCCAAACATTCTCGACGCCCCACCGACGAAGAACTGCTCCCCTTCTTCGTTCGGTTCCCCGTCTTGAAGTTCGTTTGATTTTCGCGCTGCTCAGTTTACTCGATGACGGCCGAAGCGGCGAACGTCAGCAACCGAACTCGCCACATCCGAGCGGTCATGCCGGGCGAGAGCACTTCGGCGGATTGTTCGGCTCCTGTGATGTTTCCCAACGGATCGATACTGCACGGCATAACTTCGCCAGGATCTTACGGCGTCGAATGGGAAGCATCCGGAACTTCATCGGACCGGGAGAGATTCGTCTTTGTGGCGGAGGTTCGTTTTGGTAGCGGAGGGAAGATGCGACATGGCAACAAAGCCGTTTTGATGGCACCTGGTTTCCTTCGCACGCAATACCTCGCTCATAGCAGAGAACTCCCAGGTTCCCCAAGTCGGGTAGTGAGTAGGACAGGCTAAATTCAGGGTCCTTTTGCGGCATATTCTATTGAGAGGATCCGCTTTACTTTGCGGATGGCGATGTTGCTTGCCGTCCGGTGACAGGCGGGGCCTGCCGTCGGTGTCGCGTGTCTGGGGGCGGCTGTGTTTTTCTCGCGAACGCCCGTGGGGGCGGTCTCATTCTTCCCTAGAGATCGACGCAAGGCGGCGCTTCTGTCCCAGACAACGCACGATTGGCAGCGCATCGATATGGCGTTTCTTCCGGCCATCCACCGCGACGCCGAGCGGACTTTCCGGTCGCTGAAGGGTGATGCCCACCGGGTGGCGCTCCAGGTAACAATCGCCAACACGGTTGTTGCGTTTGTGCAATTGATGCGGAATGGGAATTCGGCGCGCGCGGTCGCGGCCTTGTTCCGCATCCCGCCCGCTCGAATCTCGCCGTTGCGTCCGAGTTCGACGATTCGTGGCAGGCTGTTTTCGGGGAAGGATTCCGTAGGCAGATTTTTCGGATGCGGTGCGGCCTGAGTTCACACAGGACCGCCGTGCGCATTTGCATCTCACGTCACTCACGAAAGGAGGCTTCTCGATTGTCTCACATTGTTCAGATTCAAACCGAAGTCCGCGACCCGGCCGCCGTGGCCGCGGCGTGCGAGCGGCTGAAGCTTCCTCCGCCTCGCGCTGGCACGTTCCGGCTGTTCGCCGGCGAAGCCACGGGCCTGGGGATCGAACTCCCCGGGTGGCAGTATCCCGTCGTGTGCCACACGCAAACCGGCGAACTGAAATTCGACAACTACGGCGGCCATTGGGGCGAGCGATCGAAGCTCGACCAATTCCTGCAGGCTTACGCCGTGGAGAAGGCTCGAATCGAAGCCCGCAAGAAGGGGCACACCGTCACCGAGCAGGCGCTGGCCGACGGTTCGATCAAGCTCACCGTGCAGGTCGGAGGTGCCGCATGAAACTCATCGAAATCGTCGTCGCTCCAACCGGCGAGGCGCGTGTGCAGACGAAGGGCTTTGTCGGCTCCGAATGCCGGCAGTCGAGCGAATTCCTGGAGCGTGCGTTGGGCTCGCGGGTGAGCGAAGCGCTGACCGCGGAATTTCATCAGACGCAGTCCACGCAGCAGCAGGTGACGGAAGGAGGTGCCGCATGACCGCACCTCGACGACGCATACTGCGCACCGTGGCGTCCACGGCAGCGATCGACCTCCGTGCCCAACGTCGCCATCAGCAACTCCGCACCCGGCTCGCTCTGGAGCAGGCCGGCCTGACGCGCTGGATGGCCCGGCTCAAACGCGCCTTCCACGCCGTCGAACGGCATCAGGAGCGGGTGGCACGATTGGAACGGCAACTCGATTCGCATGAACCTGGATGACGAGGCTGGCAGTGGGCAGTAGGCAGTGGGCAGTACGCGGCCTGCTGATCCCGTCCGCACGTCAACCGTCCGCACCTCGGCATTCCCAATTCTCCATTCTCCATTCTCCATTCAAGGAGTCCCCATGCCGCTCAGCGAGCGTGTGTCCGAGTTGATTCGAGCGTGCTTCACGGGCGTCTGGGTTCAGTCGCACGAGCACCAGGATGCGTTACAGGAAATCGCCCTGCTCTGCCGCCGCGAGAAGTGGCGGCTGGCGACGTGGGACATTGATCAGGGACTGCGGGTCGGCAAGCAAACCAGCGAAGCGAACGGTCAGGACCCGCTGGCGGCGCTCCGGGCTCTGCCGGCGATGGCGACTGACGACGGTTCGGCGTTGCTCGTGCTGACGAACTTCCACCGGTTCCTGCAGTCGGCCGAAGTGGTTCAGGCTCTGGCGAGGCAGCTCGTGACCGGCAAGCAGTCGCGCACGTTCGTGATCGTGCTCTCGCCGGTGGTGCAGATTCCGGTCGAACTCGAAAAGCTGTTCGTGGTCGTGGAGCATGAGCTGCCCGATCGCGAGCAACTGGCCGACATCGCCCACGGGATCGCGCACGAACCGGGGGAACTCGCCGACGGCGCCGCATTGCAAACGGTCCTCGATGCCGCGGCCGGTCTGACCCGGCACGAAGCGGAAGCCGCGTTCAGTTTGTCGCTGGTCCGGCACGGTCGCGTGACGGCCGAGACGATCTGGGAGCAGAAGGCCCAGATGTTAAAGAAAAGCGGTTTGCTGTCGCTGTATCGCGGCGGCGAAGATTTTGCCTGCCTGGGCGGGCTGGCGGCTCTCAAGGCGTTCGCCAAGCGGGCGCTGCTCCAACCGAGCCGGGGCAACCCTCTGAAACGTCCGCGCGGACTGTTGCTCCTGTCGCCGCCGGGCTGCGGCAAGTCGCAGTTCTGCAAAGCGCTCGGCCAGGAAGTCGGTCGGCCCGTGCTGCAACTCGACGCCGGGATGCTGATGGGTTCGCTCGTGGGTCAGACCGAGGAGCGGACGCGGCAGGCCCTCGCCATCGCCGATGCGATGGCGCCCAGCATTCTGATGATCGACGAAGTCGAAAAGGCTCTGGCGGGCGTGGCGGGTTCCGGCCAGACCGACAGCGGCGTGTCGTCGCGGATGTTCGGCACGCTCCTGACCTGGATGAACGACCATCAGACCGATGTGTTTCTGGTCTGCACGGCCAACGATGTCCAGAAACTGCCCCCCGAATTCTCGCGAGCCGAGCGGTTTGATGCCGTGTTCTTCCTCGACCTGCCGCGGCGTGAGGAACGGCAGGCGATCTGGCAGCTCTACCTGCGGCTGTTCGAACTCGATGAGAAACAGCGGATGCCGGCCGACGAGCAGTGGACGGGAGCCGAGATCCGGGCCTGCTGCCGGTTGGCGGCGCTCCTCGATCTGCCGCTGTTGCAGGCCGCCCAGAACGTGGTCCCCGTGGCCGCGACGTCGGCGGAGGCCATCGACCGGCTCAGGTCTTGGGCCTCCGGCCGCTGTCTGGCAGCCGATGTTCCCGGCCTCTATCAGCGGGACGCGGCCTCGGGCTCGACTCGTCGCCGCGTCGCGCGCAACGAGTCGTTGAATTGACGCGTTCGCCGCGGCGTCGCGATTTCCACTTCCCAATCTCCCCACTACTTCTTCTCCCCTCCGAGCCGGGCCGGTGGACCGCGAGGTCTGCCGGTCCGGTTCGGGGGAGGGGAGTTTTCGTTCACGACCTCTGGCACAAGGAGAAACTGCATCCATGCCCACACTTGTTGAGGAACGGGCGACCCGTTCGCCAGCCGACACGGCCGCCGCAACGAACGCGGCCCGGTTGCTGCGGACGTCGATGGCCGCCATCCGGCTGAGCTTCACCTGGTTCGGCGTCCGAAAATCTCTGACGCCCGCCCAGAAGGATCAGGCCGCCGAAGCGTTCGGGGCCCAAGGCCACTTTCTTTCCGCGGGCAAGAAGCTGTTCGACACCCAGCACGAAGCCTTCCGCGCGGTGACGACGGCCCGGCACGAGCTGGTCAAGTACCTGCGCCGCATCTCGCTGCCGTTCCCCGAGCCGGGGATCCGCCTGATCCGCCAGGACGATCTCGGAGCCGTGACGCTGCAACTCACGACGCTCAAGTCGGACCTGACGGCCGCCGTCGAGCGACTCGATCAGCATTTCGGCGAACTGCGATTGGCCGCCCGCGAACGGCTCGGGAGTTTGTACAACCCGGACGATTATCCGGCGTCGCTCACGGGACTGTTCGAGGTCGCGTGGGACTTCCCGTCGGTGGAACCGCCGCCGTATCTGCAGCGGCTGTCACCGCAACTGTATCAGCAGGAGTGCCAGCGGGTCGCCGCCCGGTTTGATGCCGCGGTGCAGTTGGCGGAGCAGGCGTTTGTCGAAGAGCTGGCCCAGCTCGTGTCGCACTTGACCGAGCGGTTGTCCGGTTCCGACGACGGCCAGCCCCGGGTGTTCCGCGATTCGGCCGTCGAGAACCTGACGGAGTTTTTCCAGCGGTTCCGGCACCTGAACATCCGCTCGAACGAACAACTCGACGAACTGGTGACCCAGGCGCAGCAGATTGTACGCGGCGTTGAACCGCGATCGCTCCGCGAGAGCGAACCGTTGCGGCAGCGGATCGCGACCGAGCTGTCCGCCGTCGGCTCCGTGCTGGACGGCCTGCTCGTCGATCGGCCGCGGCGCGCCATCCTGCGCCGGCCGCGCTGATGGGAGCGTGCCGCCATGCAGCTCACGATCTCGCCGACCGGCCGCGTTACCGGCATCTACGACGAAGCGTTCGACCTGGCCTTGCTCGGTCCGCTCATCATCCGTCGGGCGAGCCACGTCGAACCGGATTCCTCCGGCCGCTGGTTCGCCGATCTCTCGCCCGTGTCCGGTCCCACCCTGGGACCGTTCCGCGTTCGCAGCGACGCATTGGCCGCCGAACGGAGCTGGCTGGACGCGGATCACGGCTCAGCCTGGATGTCACAGACCATCACCCACACCTTTCCCCGGCTCGACGCGGTCGAGCCCGAATCAGGAGGACCCCGCATGGGAGCCCGCTCCAAGCTGAATGAGGCCTACGTCACCGGTGCCTTCGTGCTCGCGGTCGTCCTGGGCCTGTTGTTTCAGTCGTTCACGGTGTTCATCGTGACGTTTGTCATTGTGGTCATCCTCGCCTGCGTCTCCGGCGACATCCGTCCCGGTCCACCGCCGCACAGACGCCGTTTCCGATGACGCTGCCGCGGTGATGCAGCTCGCACTCTGACAATTCCCCGCGTGCTGATCAGCACGCGGGGAATCGCATTTCGGTCCACCGTCCACCGTCAACCCTCAACCCTCAACCCTCAACCATTCCCTCTCCACTCCTCAGAAAGGCCTGCCATGACGCAACGTGAATTGAATCGAGCTGTCGCCCGAGCCACGGGCGAAGATCTGGATCTGATCGACCACCTCGGGTTTGGTCCCCTGACCGTCGGCCCGGTCGAACGCGATCCGGAGGTTGTCGACTGGGACGAACTGGAACCGGGTCGCGGCGTGAGTGTGTTCCAGCCGGGCCGCCGCCAACTGGCCGCGGCTTGACCGGGTGGCGTGAGTTCGCGCCTGACGTCCGCCCGGTCGCATGGCCCAGGAGCCGCCGTCGCGGCCGATGGTCGCAGCTTGCCGGTCGGCGCCAGGCGTTTCCGAGGTCGCTCGTTGTCTGTCGCAGTCTTCATTCACCGCGTGTTCCACAGGAGTCACCGCCATGCCATTGAAACTCAACGTCGGCCTGTCCAAGAAAATCGGGCAGCCGGATTTCGGCAGCCTGGGTGCGTCGTGCCATGTCGAAGTCGAACTCGACGGCGCGCTGTTGCAGCATGATCTCGAAGCGTTTCACCGGCACGTCCGCACCGCGTTCACTGCCTGTCGCCAGGCGGTCACGGACGAACTCGCCACGCACCAGACTGCGCACGGCCAGGCCCACGCCGGGAACTCGCCAAGTCCCGCCGCGAACGGCAACGGAAATGGCACCGCCGCAGCGGCTCGCAGCCCGGCCCGGCGAGCCACGGCGTCGCAGGTGCGGGCATTGCATGCGATTGCCAATCGGCAGCAGATCAATCTGCTGAACAGGCTGGCCCGGTTCCACATCGGCCGGCCGGAAGACCTGTCGATCACGGAAGCCAGCCAGCTCATCGACGAGATGAAGGCGGAGCCCAGCGGAGCGGGAGCGGGAACGGGGGCGGGAACAACCACGGCGGGAGGATCGAAATGACGACCGTCGCCGCATCGCCGTCACCGAACGAAGTCGCACAGACATTGATCGGCCGGGACTACATCTCGTTCACGGCCTTGTCGACCTATCAACAGTGCCCGCTGAAATTCTACTTCAAGTATGTGGAGCGACTGCCGGAGCCGTCGGTGGCGGCGAGCCTCGTGTTTGGCGGAGCCATCCACACGGCGGTCGAACACCACTTTCGGGAACGGATGATCGGCCATCCGCCGCCGGATCTCGCCGAGTTGCTCGACGTGTACGAGCTGGCCTGGCGGGAGCGGGATGGGGAGGGGATCGAAATCCTGTTCGGCAAGGACGCCTCGGAGAAGACGTTGGCCGCGCTGGCCGGCCGGATGCTGGCGGCGTTTCAAGCCAGTGACTTCGCGAAACCCAACGGCACGCTCCTCGCGATCGAAGAAGAGCTGCGCGGGCCGCTCGTGGCCGGACTGCCGGACCTGGTGGCCCGCATCGACCTGTTGATGGAAACCGACGACGCCGTGGTCCTGACCGACCTCAAGACCTCACGCAGCCGCTGGTCGTTGGACCATGTGACGGATTCCTCCGGTCAGTTGCTGCTCTACAGCAAACTCGCCCGGGAGCTGGTGCCGCACAAGCGACTGGTCACGCAGTTCGCGGTCCTTACCAAGGCGAAGTCGCCGGCGCTGGACCTGCATCCCGTGCCGGTCGATGTCCCCCGCGTCGAAAACTCACTGCGCCTGGCCGGTCTAATCTGGCAGGCCATCTGCGCCGGACACTTCTATCCGATTCCGTCCTTCCTGAATTGCCCGACCTGTCCCTACCGCGATGTGTGTCGCCCCTATGCGTTTTGACCGCCCGAGTTTGGCGTGTCGCACGTTCGTGTGTCGCTCTCTCAGTCATTTGTTCTCCCCGCTTCAGGAGACTTCGCCATGCCCGAACTGCTGGATGGCCAAACCGTTCAAGTCCAAGGGTCAGCAGCGCGCCCTTACGTGCTCAAAAACATCGGCGGCGTGTACTCGTGTTCCTGCCCCGCGTGGCGGAACCAGTCGCTGCCCATCGACCGCCGCACGTGCAAACACCTGAAGTCGTATCTTGGCGACGCGACCGAAGCCGCGCGCGTCTGTGACCAGCCGACCACATCACCGACTGTATGTACGACGTCCGCCGTCGCACCCCCGCTGCTGCTGGCGGAGTCGTGGGACACCGTCGCTGATCCGTCGGGTTGGATGCTCAGCGAGAAACTCGACGGCGTCCGAGCCTACTGGGATAGCGGCAAGTTTCTGTCGCGGGCGGGACATCCATTCCACGCTCCCGATTGGTTCACGGCCGGACTGCCGCCCGTGCCGCTCGACGGCGAACTCTGGATCGGCCGCAAACACTTCCAGCAGACCGTGAGTATTGTCCGTCGGCAGGCGGCAGGCGAGTTGTGGCGGCAGGTGCGATACCGGGTCTTCGATGCTCCGGCCGTTCCCGAACCATTCGAGCGGCGGCTGAATCGAATCGCCGACATGCTGGCCGAACACCGTCCCGATTTTGCCTTGCTGCATCATCACATCCGTTGCCGGAACGAAACGCACTTGCGGGAGGAACTCGGCCGGGTGCTGGCACTCGGTGGCGAGGGAATCATGTTGCGCCAACCCGGCTCCCGATATGCCGCAGGCCGCTCCGCGACGCTCCTGAAAGTCAAGCAGTTCCTGGAAACCGAAGCCCGTGTGATCGGCCACCAACCCGGCACCGGCCGACACCGCGGCCGATTGGGCGCCCTCCGGGCCGTGCTTCCAAGTGGAGTCGAATTCGCCGTGGGGACCGGAATCAGCGACGCCCAACGCGATCATCCGCCACCCGTCGGCAGCACGATCACCTTCCGCTACCAGGAGCTCACGGACGGCGGCGTGCCCAGATTCCCCGCATTCATCGCCGTACGCGACGAGGAACCCAATCCATCAACCCCCGACTCTCCGAAAGGATCCCGTACCATGCCCACCCCGCGCAGCAAAACACTGCCGGCAGACTCCGCCACCGCCACCGCCACCGCCACCGCATCCGTCTCCACGCGCCGTTTCGAGTTCGTGCGCGGTTCGTCCGACAAGTTCTATGAAGTGAGCGTGCGGGACAACCTGGTCACCGTCCGATACGGCCGCAACGGCACGCAAGGTCAGACGCAGACCAAGACTTTTCCGGACGCGGCTCGCGCCCAGCAGCACGCCTCCTCGCTCATCGCCGCGAAAGCCGGCAAGGGCTATGTCGAAGTCCCTTGAACCACCGACTTGGCTCCTGCGCGGCCGTCCCGAACTGTCAGTCATTAGACACCCTGCCGGTCATCGCTGACTCGCCACTCATCACTCATCGCCAAGGAGCACAACCTCATGCCCGGCTTGACCGTCACAGAAAAGGAACACTGGAAAGGTCGGATCGCTCGTCGGATCGACAAGCAGATCGACACGCTGACCGCGGCCGATCCGCACCTCCTGGAGCGCATCGAACGGGAGGCCGGGCAGCAGGCGCTGGAGTCGCTCGGCTTGCGCGACTTGCAGCAGCAAATCGACGCCCACGAACAACAGCAGGCGGAACTCGGCCGGCGGCAGGAGCAGCTTCACGGGTCGCTCCTGGCCCGCGTGCGCGGCGTCCCGCCGGAATCCATCACGAAACCGTACCACTCGTACCAGCACGAACGGGAAGTCGCCAGCGCCATCAAACGCCGGCAGAGTGTCCACGAAGACGAACTCCTCGCCCGTTCCGATCTCGGCCGCGAAATCCTCCGCCTGTGGCTGGAACAGGAAAACCTGCTGGACACTGTCTGGCTGGCGACCTCCTCCAGAGACGTTCGTGACCTGTGGCAAAAGGTATCCGAGTTGCTCGGCGAATCTGTGTCGCCGTTGCAACAGCAAGCGCTCGCGATTCCGCCGGCAGCCACCGCAGACGATCGACCGTAGATCAGCGAACGCGAGATTCCTTTGGCGAACGTGAGGAGAGGAATGGGCGCGGGAATCGGCCACTGGATAGCGCTGGGCACGGTGCCTGGGTTTGTCGGTTGGATGCATGTTCCTGAGCCCTACGCCGCCGGAATCGAATTGCGTCACAGCGAGTCCAACGGGTCGTTGGCTCCTGGCATCCCATGCCCTCTCGTTACACTCCACTCAGGCTTGATCCACGACGTAATCGTGCCTGCCGATAATCAATAACTGTCGCCTCACGGAATTAACCAGCATGCCGGCATTCATCACCTACAAGAAGCTGCGCAACAATGCGATTTATGATGTGGACCTGGAAGAAGAGCCACACCTGCGGTGGCGCCGCGTCGCCCGCGAGAACGCCAGGGAGCTGCGCAGTTTAATGAAGGACGTCGAGAGATGTGCCGAACAAGAGGTTGTTGCGCGCATCGAGAAGCAGCACGGCAGTCTGGCGGCCCGGGCGGCCAGGCTGCTTGGGAACCCCATCGCCTGGGCGGCGAAGACGTTTGCCAACATCATTGGAGCCACCGATGGCGCCGAGTATGTTGCCGAGATCCAGGGGATTGCCGACGCGGCCGACGTTGACAGCAATCGGCTGTTCGCAGCCAATCTGATGTACGACTTGACGCAGGCTTATGTCAGGTACTTCGCTTCCGCCTGCAGCAGCTTTTCGTGCAATCTGCCAGA
>Ga0233424_10002137_pt1 | contig 14848 bp, 12 predicted proteins | sample Watercolumn_Towu_FD_181011 | JGI IMG/M metagenome (GOLD analysis project Ga0233424, IMG submission 181011) | Freshwater microbial communities from Lake Towuti, South Sulawesi, Indonesia - Watercolumn_Towuti2014_125_MG | ecosystem: Environmental > Aquatic > Freshwater > Lake | place: Indonesia...
TCCTGCCACGATTCCCGCCACGCGTTGAACTCGGCCATCCCCGCCGACGCTTCCTGCCAGGCGTCGAAGCGGGTGCCCTCGTCGCTGGCAGCTCGCTTCTGCGCGCGACGATATGCCCTGAACTCGGGCATCGCTCGCGAGGCTCCGCGCCACGCACCGAATGCTTCCGCCGTCCGGGCCTCGGCGTCGTCGAGATAGGTCTCGACACTGTCTGGACCGAAATCCAGCTCGACGCGGACCTCCTCGGCGTCAATCGCGTCGACGTAGGTGACACGCTCCGGCATCTGCGCGGAGGCGTCGACCCAACGCTGTTGCGCCCGATGCACGCGCCCGATCCACTCGTCTGCGGTCGCCCGGGCTTCGTCGGCGAGCCGGGTCGTGGCGCGGGCCTCCCGCGACGCGAGTGCGAGCCCGTCCAGTGCGCCAGCCCGGCCCAACTCGGCCTCGGCCCACGCGTCCGCAGGCGGTAGCCCGTGGGAGGCGCGAAGCCACGCTGCGAACGCCCGCCCACGAGCGAACTCAAGCCCGGTCGTCGCGAACGCTGCGGGGAAGAGGCGGCGTGCGACCTCCTCCGGCACGCCACGACAGGCGTCGTCCGCGACCAGTGCTGGGAGCCAGGCCCCGCCATCCCAGCGTTCGACCCGACCGGGAGCTCGCGTGCGCCAGAGCCTCCACGGCAGGCGCACGCCTGAGACGAGATAGCGGGTGGGCTTGGTTGAGGACACGTGAGGCTCTCCGACGATGTAAACGCCCCTCGCCCACTTCGTCATCCGTCGCGCAGCGCCTCCGAAGGAAGTCGCACTCGGCGGGGGAGGGGTTGGGGATGGAGACACTCAGGTAACCATACGGCGGGAGCCCCCGGTAAGTCGGCAGCAGTGCTTGACGCGCCTGCGCCGACACGTCCGATCGCTCACACTCGGCCAAACCATGCCGTGCACCTGAAGGGACGGCGCCAAAGCGATTGCTCCGCCACCAATCGCCCGGCGCACCCGGGGAGACCGGAATGTTGAGTTGTTTCAGATGGCAAGTCTGATCGAGCTGCTAGTGATCGTGCTTGCGGGCATCGCGATGTTCCTGCCCGAGTTCGTGTCGCGGGCAGTCGATCGTGTCGACGCCGAGGCGGCGGGTCTGCCTGCGTCATGTGGACTGACCGGCGCCGAGGTTGCAAGGAAGCTGCTTAACGCTGGCGGCGCGTCCGACGTGACCCTCGCTCGATCACGACCTGGCGACGATCACTTCGATCCGGACGCACGGGAGGTTCGCCTGTCCGCCCAGGTATACGGCGGGAGATCTCTCCTTGCCATGGCAGTCGCCGCACACGAGGCCGGGCATGCGATCCAGCACGCAACCGGTGACCGGGTGTACGTGGCGAACCGGCAGGTCTGCGCCCTTGCGCGCACCACCCGCGCTCCCGCCTCGCTCGCGCTCGCCTTGGGGATCGGACGTCCATTCGTGTGGGGCGCGTCGTTGCTCGTCTGGCGCCTGGCGTGGTTCAGTCGCCTTCACGTGGAGCAGGACGCGACAGATCGTGCGGTCGCACTGCTTCGGGCCCATGGGTTACTTGAGCGTGCCGACGAGGAGCGTGCGGTGCGTGACGTGCTTCGCGGCGGATGGGCGACCTACGCCGCACACTGACCGTAGGAATGGTCGGCTACCGACGGGTCACCTGGTCTGCCACGGCCTCGCCAATCCCCGCGGCGATCGTGAGGCCGATGGCGCCGTAGCCGGTGGCGACGAGCAGGTTCTCCAGCGGACCAACGCTGCCCCATGGTGGCAGGTCCTCGCCCCGCCACACGGGACGGAAGCCGCACCACGTCCGCTGGATCGGCTCGGCCGCGAGTCCCGGAATGAGTTCGTGCACGAGGTTGCCAAGGAATCGGAGGCCGTCTGGCGTGATCGAGTCGTCGAAGCCGACGTCGTCGTGGGTCGCGCCGACGAGGATCGTTCCGTCCGGCTTTGGGACCGCGTAGCCGCCAGCGCCATGCAGGACGTGGCGCACCCGTGGGGCTGCCCCGCGAGGGACGAGTGCCATGATCTGGCCGCGTTGGGGTGCGACCGCGACCGACGGGACGTCAGCCCCAAGTTGGCGCGCGAGTGTCGCCGTCCATGCTCCGGCGGCGAGGACCACCTGCCCGCAAGCAATCTCGTCCGTGTCGGTCTGCACTGCAACGACCCGACCGCCGATGCGACGGAAACCGTTGACCGGTGTGCCGGTCATCACGACCGCTCCGTGCGAGACCGCGTCTGCAACCAGCGCCCGGGTGAACGAGGGGGCATCCACGCTCTGGGTCGCCGTGATCCGCAGCGCACCGATGACGTGCGGGCTGATTGCGGGTTCGCATTCGAGCGCTTGGTCGGCGGTCAGCCAAGACGGCGAGGCCCCTGCCCCCGCAAAGAGGGGTGCCCGAACATCGCGGAGCCAGGTCGCCTCACGCTCACGGCGTGCGATGAAGAGCGTCCCTGGCCGGGACCATCGTGGGTCTATCCCGGTGCGGGCGCGCAGGGAGTCGCAGAGTCCGGGTAGGCGGTTGAGCGAACGTTGCGCCATCGCGGCCAGGGTTGGCTCGGCACCGGCGAGCGGTTCGAGCAAGGCGGCTGATGCCCCGGAGGCCGAGGGCAACGCACCAACTTGCCCCCGTTCGAGGATGACCACGCCTGTGCCTCGCGCCGCGAGTGATTGGGCAATCGCCGCGCCAATCACCCCACCGCCGATCACGACCACCGGGTCGGATGCCGCCATCACTGCCCCCCGGGTCTCCGTTCCATGGTCGCCGGCACCGGTGCTACGACGCAAGATGTGGCCATGGATGCCCTGCGGTGAAGCCGCCGTCGACGTTGAACGTCTGGCCCGTCACGTAGTCGGAGGCGTGGCTGGCGAGGTACACCGCAAGGTGACCGATGTCCGTGGTCACGCCGTACTTGCCTTGTGGGACGTGGTCCTCAACCCATTTCTTGCGCGCAGGGTTCATCGTGGCGGTGAGCGGCGTCTCGATCCAGCCCGGAGCGATCGCATTGGACCGAATCCCGAACGACGCCCATTCGACCGCCTGCATCTCGGCCACGTTCAAGATCGCGCTCTTGGTTGCCCCGTACACCGAGAGGTCGTGATACCCGCGAAAGCTTGTCATGGAGGCGATGTGCAGCACCTTCCCCCAGGTGGCGCCCCGCGCGATGTGGTCCTTGGCGAACATCGCGGAAAGGAAGAACGGCGCACGCAGGTTGATGTCGACGATGTAGTTCCAGTCGTCGAGGGTCACATCGACGATGGCCTTCCGCCGGTTGACGCCGGCAATATTTGCCAAAATGGATGGACCTCCGAGTTCCTCGTTTGTTCGCGCGATGAGGCGCGCGCACTGGTCGAGGTCGCTGACGTCAGTCTGGATGACGGCGACCCGTCGCCCTAGGGCGGCGATCTCCGCGGCGACGCGGTTCAGGTCGTCGACGTTGCGCGCCGCAATCGCGACGTCAGCGCCGGCCGCGGCGTAGCACTTTGCCACGCCCTCGCCAATCCCGTGGCTGGCACCGGTCACAATGGCGACCTTGCCCTCTAGGCTGAATGCGTCGGTTCCGGTCACGGGTCACGTCCCTCCTGTTCAATGTCTGCGGGCGCGTGTACGCGGCGTAGGAAGGCCGCTTCCGTGGCAGTCGCCACGCCAGTCACCCCTCCGTTGATCACAGCCACCGGGCGCACCGAACCTATCGCCCGAGGTGCGGGAACATCCGGTGTGCGAAGTTGCGCGCCGGCACGCCGAGTACCCGCAGGAAGCCTTCGGCGTCGGCGTGGTCGAACGAGCCGGCACGTTCCATCGAGGCGTCGTCCTCCGAATACAGCGTCGGCGCGTCCTCGACGCCGCTGATTCCCTCAAAAATGACCTGCCCCTTGGACAGGCGCAAGGTGACCGTTCCCGAGACGAGCGAAGAGAACCGGTCGACTGCCGAGAGTGCTGCGGTGGTGCCGAGGTCGTACCAGTAGCCCTGGTAGATCTGCACTGCCAGAAACCGCGAGAGCGTCTCGAAGAGCTCGCGGGCGCGGCGGTCGAGGTAGAGCTGCAGGAGGAACTCGTACGCCTGGCCGAGGACTTCCATGCCCGGCGCCTCGTACACGCCCCGGGACTTGATGCCGACGAACCGGTTCTCGACGACGTGGCGCCCGATACCGACACCGTGGGCGCCGCCCACCGCATTTGCGCGGGAGAAGATCGAGACGAGGTCCAGGCGGTCGCCGTCGATGGCAACCGGACGACCCTCCTCGAACTCAATGCGGATGTGGGCGGGCGGGTCCGGGGCGTTCCACCCCCACGTCCCCATCTCGGGCGTCACGAGCGTCGCTGGCGTGGCCAGTTCCTCAAGGCGTCCGGCCTCGTGCGTCAGACCGAGCATGTTTGCGTCGGTCGAGTAAATCTTGTCAGCGGATGCCTTGATCGGGAGTTGGTGCGCGGTGGCGTACTCGATCATCTCCTTGCGCCCACCGAAGGTGTCGTGCATCACCGGGTCGCGCCACGGGGCGTACACCTCGAAGGTTGGGGCAAGCATGTTCGTGGCGAGTTGAAAGCGCACCTGGTCGTTCCCCCGGCCGGTTGCGCCATGGAACAGGACGGTGATCCCGTCGCGCTCAAGCGCTTCGACCGCAAGGCGCGTGGTCACATACCGCGCGATGCCGGTGGTGTTCCAGTACCCGCCCTCATAGCGCGCTTGCGACTGGATGACTTGGAGGCCCGCCTCGGCGAGCGCCTCGCGACCGTCAATCACGTGAGCAGCGGCGGCACCGCACGCCAGCATCCGGCGGCGGACCTCCTCGAGGTCCGACTCGTCCGGCTGGCCGAGGTCGAGGGTGTAGCAGTGGGGTTCTGCCCCGTTCGCGTGCAACCAGTGGGTGATCGTGCAACTGTCGAGGCCGCCGGAGACGAGGCCCCCGATCCTGACGCCGCGAAGGTCGGCGATGCGCATGGTGATGGTCCGATCCTTGGTAACCGAGATGCCCTTACGGTACACCGCGCCCCACTCCCTCCACTCTTCCGCCGAGGCGGCGGAGGGGTGGAGCGTGGGGCCATCCGGAAGGGACTGAGGGCGCGTGGGCGGTCTCCCGGGGGCCTAGTCGTGCGCGCCGAGCGGCAGCTGGCGCCCGAGCTGCCAGGCAGACTCGACGACGCTGCTGACCTCGAACGGGTCGCCCGAGTAGATCGTGAAGTCGGCGTCCTTGCCCGGTGCGAGACTGCCGATCCGTTCGGCGACCCCTGATATCACCGCCGGCCATATCGTGAGCGCGCGCAGCGCATCCTCGTGGTCCATGCCTTCGCGAACGGCAAGGGCGGCGTACAGGCGCAGGTGCGCGCTTGGTGTGACCGGGTGATCCGAACAGATGGCCACGGTGACGCCTGCCCTTGCGAGCGTGCCCAAGGTGGCAAACGTCTTGCCTTGCGTCTCAATCTTGCCTCGCGCGCCAAAGGTAGGACCGACCACGCACGCGATGCCTCGCGTGGCCAGGTAATCGGCGATCAGGTGAGCCTCCGTGGCGTGCTCAAGGACGATCCCCACTCCGAACTCATCGGCGATGCGGAGTGCCGTGTGGATGTCGTCCGCGCGGTGCGCGTGCGCGAGAAGCGGGAACTCCCCGTGCAGCACTCGCACGAGCGACTCCAGGCGCAGGTCACGGTCCGGCGCCTTCGACGGTTCCTCCGCGGACGCCACCTTGCGGTCGTAATCGCGGGCCTTCACGAACGTCTCGCGCAAGAGCGCCGCGGTGCCCATCCGCGTGGAAGGCATCTTGTTCTTGTCGCCGTACACCCGCTTCGGGTTCTCGCCGAATGCGATCTTGAGACCGCACGGGTCGCGAACGACCATGGTGTCGACGCGATCGCCCCACGTCTTGACCAGCGTGCCGAGGCCACCGATCACGTTGCCGCTCCCGGGAAGGACCACCGCCGCCGACACCCCATGTGCCGCTGCCCTCCTGAGACCGCCCTCGACCGGGTTGATCCCGTCGAGTGCACGCAGGTGCGGGGTCAGGGGATCGGTCAGATCGTTAGTGTCATCGCCTTCGCGGCCGATCCCTTCCTCATGCACCCCGAGGTGGGTGTGGGCGTCGATGAATCCGGGCGTGACCACCTTGCCGCGGGCGTCGATAACCGTCGCGCCGTCTGGAATGGAGGCACTCTCCCCGACCTCCGCGACACGCCCGTCTCGCACCAGCAGCACGCCGGTCGCGTACGTCGTGCCGTCCCCAGTGAGCAGGCGCGCGCCGGTGATCGCCGTCACGCCAGTACCCGTCCCGTCGACCACTGCGATTCCCTCCCGCGCGACCGTGCGCCGCGACGCGCACTATCATCCCGCACGGCGCCGATGCGTGGGAGATCTGGGGCTCCCGACGACGGCCTTTCGAACGTCGCCCGCCTGGAGGCCCGCGCACGATGGACCGAATCGCGTTTGCCCAGTGGGGCGTCCAACACGGCCATGCCGGTGGCAAGGCGCTCGCCCTGCGCGGCAACCCCGCCACCGACCTGCGCGGTGTCTACGAGGCGGACCAAGAGGTGCGCGCGCGCGCGGAAGCCGATCCCGCATATGCCGGGCTTTGGTGGTACCGCGACCCCGCAGAGTTCCTTGCCGACCGGAACATCGTTGCTGTTGCCGTTGAGGGTCGGAACGCCGAGAGCCTAGCGCAGGCCCGCGCGTGCGTCGATGCACGCAAGCACGTCTGGTGGGACAAGCCCGCTGGCGACGACTGGGACGGCTTTCAGTGGATTGCGGCGGCTGCCGAGCACCATGACCTCGTGCTGCAACTCGGCTACATGTTTCGTTACCACGATGGCTTCAACCTGATCGCCCGCCTTGCACGTGAGGGTGCCCTCGGAGAGGTCTTCAGCGTCCGGGCGCATATGAGCACGACGATCCCGGTTCGGGCGTGGCCGTCCAACAACACGCGCGAGGCGATCTCGTCGCACCTTGGGGGCATGCTTTTCGACCTGGGCGGGCACATGCTTGACCAGGTGTTGTGGGTCATGCGCGACGAGCGCCCGACAAGCGTGTCCCGCTTCCTGCGCAACGACGCAACCCCTGAAGTCCCAGCCTTTGCGGACAACGTCCTTGGGGTGTTCGAGTTCGCCCGCGCCATGGCAATGGTCGACATCGCCGCGATGGAGGTTTCCCCGCCCGCGCGCCGGTTTGAGGTCTATGGAAGTCACGGCACCGCGATCATGGAACCGTTCGAGCCCGCGACTGCCCTTCACCTGAACCTTGCCCGCCCATGGAGAGAGTTCACCGCAGGCGTGCAGCGTGTGCCTCTGCAGGGTCTTGGGCGCCAGCGCCTGTATGAACTGGAGGTCGAGGGTCTCGTTCCGGCGCTTCGAGGCGAGACACCTCCAAATCGCCCGCTCACGCACGAGGTGATCGTTCAGGAGACGTTGCTCCGAGCGACCGGCCGAATCTGACGGAGCCTGTGCGGTGCGCGGTGCTGACCAACACGTGTGACCGCAGCGCGCGGCTGGTATCGCGCACCGCTCATGTTGGCATGGGGTTCGGGGCACGTGCGCAAGCGGTACGCTTGCCCTGATCGCCCCGGGGGACAGCCATGAGTATCGAACCGCTGCTTGACCTTCGGTCGCTGGATCTCCGGGATCCGCTTCTCGTGGGCGCATTCATGGGATGGGCGGACGCATCCGTCGGCGCGTCTGGTGCGGTGCGGTTCCTGATCGAATCGCTCGACGCGGAGCGTCTAGCTACTTGGGATGGTGACGAGTATTACGACTTCGTGGAGCTGCGCCCGGTCTCACGAACCATCGATGGGAACGACCGTGCCCTTGACTGGCCTCACGGGGAATTCTGGCTTGTACGCGCGGTGCCGACCTCAATGATGGGGCTGGCGCGCTCAATCGGCCTTGAGGAGGACGAAGCGCTCGGAGATCAAGCGACGCGAAGCCTGATTCTCTTCGTCGCGCCGGAACCGCGGATGCGTTGGCGCAGCCATTCCCGTGAGATGTCGGCGTTCACCCGCCAAATGGGGGTGCGACAGGCCGCGTTCATGGGTTCGGCCTTTGCAGACGTACCACATACGAGACCTCCGCTCGTGACCGGTTGGGCAACCGACTCGTCGATGCGGGTCCGTCTCGAGTCGCTGGGTGTGCCGTTCTCGCTCTATCAGGGGCCATCAAGCATGCAATCGGCCACGATCGAAGGTCTCCGGCACGAGGGCGTGGCGTGCGTCAGCTTCTTCGGGAATGGCCCCCATTACCTGCCCGTCCCAAACGCGAACGTCTCCCATGCCCTACTGCGCCGCCTGTGCGCGACTTTCGACCTCGCAGTCGACCTCTCGGCATTGCGCGACACTGGCCAACAGCTCGTGGCGCAGGCGAACAACGCGGTGAATGAGCGTGCGGAACTGCGGGAGCACGTCGAACGGCTTGAGGCTCAGTACGACTCTCAGGGGATGCCGTTCGCGCCGGGTGAGAGCCTCCGACGTCCGCCAGAGGCCCCGTCCGAGGAGGAGCCAAGGACGCTTGAGGTCGACCCCAAGGACCTTGTCCGGGACCTCGAGGACTTCCTGAGGAAGCGTCAGCAAGGCGGGGGATTGGACCCCGAGCAGCTGGGCGACGGCGCGCCGTAAGGCACTCGAGGCGGGTGAGGCGCACCCGACATGATGAAGCCCCTCCACCGAAGGGGAGGGGCTTTTTCAGCGCGTGTCCGTTGAGCGAGTCCGGCACCTATGCGGAAGCACCTTCCGCCATGGCGGGCGCTTCCACGGTGAGGGGGACAACGGTAGAGGCCACTTCAACTGCTTTGGCGACCACCGGGAGATGTGCAACACCGTTCGCATCCGGGGATGCGTCACCGTCTTCACTGGACTCGGAGGCGACGGCCTTGTCGGCGCGTTGCTTCGCTGCCTTGTCCACCCGGATCAGCGCGAAAAGCTGTCGCCCTTCCATGCGCGGGGCCTGATCGACGCGGATCGGTATCAGCTTCTGGAGCGCCTCGAGGGCGGTCTCAAGCGCCCGCTGACCGTATTCTGGGTGGCGCATGTCGCGGCCCAGGAACCGCACGACCATACGTACCGGGTGCCCATCATCGAGGAACTCGAATGCCCGGTTGACCTTGGTGTGCAGATCGTGCTCATCGATGCGCGGCGAAAGCTGAACGTCCTTGACTTCCGAGGCCGCCTTGCCGGCTCGACCCGCGCGATGCTGCTCGCGTTGCTTGCGCTCGAGGTTGTACTTGAACCGGCCGTAGTCCATCACCTTGCAGACGGGAGGAATCGCCTGCGGTGCGACCTCAACGAGGTCCATCTCCCTCTCGGCAGCGAGCTGGCGTGCCCGGAACGTCGGCATGACGCCGAGGTTTTCTTCGGTGTCTTCGTCACCCTCGATGATGACGCGGACCTCGGGAACGCGGATGCGATCATTAATCCGGTACGGCTCGTCGACCGGCATGATCGCGCGGGGACCACCGCGACCCCGCACGAGCTGGGGAGAACTGGGCACGGGGCCGACCCCAACTGGGCGAGGACCAGCGAACCCGCCGGGCCGAGGCCCGCCGAAGCCGCCCGGCCGCGGTCCGGGGAAGCCGCCCGGCCGAGGAGGTCCGCCGACACCCGCAATTGGGGGGGCGCTAGGCACGCCCGGAGCGCCAACCGGACGAGGCGGACCGCCCGGTGCGCCATCGCGTTCCGCGCGCCGGGCCGCCCGGCAGTTGGGGCAACGCTTCGGTCCGCCGCCGAAGCCCTTCTCCGCGAAGAAGGCCTGCTCGCCCGCGGTGAAGACGAAAGGCTTCCCGCAGTCGACGCACGTGATGCTCTTGTCCTCGTACGACAGTTGATCGACTCCTAGCCAACGTGGCAGGGGCGGGGGTGGCGGAGCCACCTTGGGCGTGTCCGGGCTTCGCGAATGCCCGCATGTCGGGCGTTTACATGCCGGTGGGACAGTCTAGCACCCGGTCAGTGCCCGGCCAGAAACGCACCAGACGGTCGGCCGCTCGCGCCACGCTTACGGTCAGTTCGTGGACGACGATAGGGCAAGACGCATTCCGAGTGGATGGGTTACAATGTCGTTGCGATGCCAGACTCGCGCGCTGGGGTCGTCACCTGACAGGACGGGCGTGAGCGTCCACCGACGGTGCATTTGCCCACGCCGTCACTCGGCCAAGTCAAGGATCTCCCGGTGATCGTGACGCTGAAGTCGCCCGAAACCGCATTCCTGGGTCGATGCCGCGGGTGGATACCCGTCTTGATGGCACTGGTGATGCTCGTGATGGCTACCCGCGGGGCTGAAGCGTCCGGGGCGAACCCGGAACTCACTGCGATCAGCGGTGAACTCAGCCCGGCACCGCCAGCCAGCGCCGTTACCCCGTCTAGGCAGACTCAGGTTCCGGCCACGACGACGCGCCCAGCGTACTGGGCGTTTGTGCCGACCGGCGATGCATCCCCTCGCACGATCCTGCTCGCCTTGCACGGCATGGGTCAGGTCGGCGGCTCGCTTGGCGGGCAGCTGATGCCGTTCGCGCAAGAGCGCAACTGGGTGATTGTTGCGCCGACGATTAATTATGGGGAGTGGCGGGACCCGGACCGTCTCGCACTCGCCGAGGCCCGCGTCCTGCCTCAGGTGATGGACGTAGTGGACCACGCGCGCCGTGAGCTCGGGGTTGCCACCCGGCAGCGTATCGTGGTGTTCGGGTTCTCGCGTGGGGCGCACGCAGCTGCGCGGCTGGGACTGCTCTACCCGAGTCAGGTGGTTGCGGTCGCCGCCGCGTCAGGAAGTGCCTACACCTTGCCGACCGAGACGGCACGCAACGGTGCCGGTCGACCGATCAGTGCGCCGTTTCCGCTCGGCACGGGGAATATCGGCAAGTACTTCAGCAAGGTCGTTGAGCCGGCGGCAGTCGCGCGCGTGCAGTACTGGGTTGGCGTCGGTGCGAATGATGACCGAGATTCGGATGCGCCCCGTGCCTGGGACTTGGCCCTGGGCAAAAACCGGCTCGAACGGGCGGCTCGGTTTGCGAACGCCATGGAACAGGTCGGCTGCGTCACCCGGATCTTTGTGACGGCCGAAGCGGGCCACGAGCTCCTCCCACCGGCGATGGATGATGGCGTGCGCTTCCTTGCCGCAGCGATCACCATCGACAGCCTGCGTGAGCCGAAGTTGGGCGCCGTCCGGTCTGCGGCGAGTGTCGCGTCCACAAAGGTCAGCGCCGTGACGGCGACGACGCACCTGTATCTCCCGCCGGAAAGCCTGACCCCGCCCACGGCCATGCTGCCGCTGCGCGCTGGAGCCGTGGAGATTCCCGGCAACGTCGTTCCGAAGTCCTTATGGAACCGACTCGTCACTCGCTACACGGCCCAGTAGCCACGTCAATACTGTTGACGGCGGCGTAGGCGTGCTGCGGGAACCTCGGCAACCGCCCCGTTGACGTGACTAGCGGGGGACGATGTCGAAAAACAATCGGTACCGGACCGCTAGCCAGATTAGCGCAACCGAGGCCACCTGCACCGGCGTGTTATGCACGGGATTCATGCGATCAAACTCGGGGATGTACGGCATGAGCAGAGCGCCCAGGAACACCGCGAACAAGTGCATCGCGTAAACGTATAGCGCGTTCTGCCCGAACGGGATCAGGATCCAGCCGAGCGCTGTCGCGAGGACGCGCCAGCCGGTCGTCAGCACGAGATACAAGAACGGGAACCAGATCGCGAAGGCGACGACCCGGCCCGGCCGTGCGACCGTTTTGTCGAACAGTGCCTTCATGACGGCGTCGCCGGACGGCGCATGCAAAGCCCGCGCAATCGCATCACCGTTCGTCACATGCACGAATATGGTCGCGAAGGCGAGGCCGCCGAGCACCCCGACCATGAGCCATCGTGGCACCGGTGCTACGGCTCGGGAGATTGACTGGCGGTGGTATCCCACCAAGGTTCCGCCAAAGAACCAGAGTTGCCATGCCGGAAACGGAAAGGTGTCGTTGTTCACGATCATCCAAGGGATTGAGACTTCGTCAGGAAACATCTGGTAGATGGCCCAGACCCCAACGGTCAGGGCGGCGAGCAGGCGCGAACGGCCGCGATGCATCAGGAGGAGCGCTCCTGGCGCCAGCACCAGCAGGATGGTGTAGAGCACAAGCACATCGACAAGGTAGTAAGTTCGGTGAAGCGTGAGGATTCCGACGACAACGCGAGTGGAGAGGCGCGCATCGTCCTGCAGCCACGGCATCGATGCGAACTTCGAGAGGCCAACGAACAGGAAGGTCAGCGATAGCGTGAGCGCGTACAGGGTCGCGGCGCGCCGCAGGAGTCTCCACTGCACGGCCTCAAGCCCATCACGCAAGATCCGTCGGCCATAGATCAGGCCGATCATCAGCCCAGACAGGAATATGAATCCCTCGGCTGCCGAGACCACGAACGAGTTGCCACCGGTCAAGCCGTAGAGGTAGCTCGCGCCACCGACATGATCGATGATCATCACCAAGGCGCAGAGGCCTCGAAGTGCATCGAATCGCAGGTCCCGACCAGAGTCCATGATGGGGGCGTCGGCGTAGCGAACGTCGGGTTCGCGAGTGACTGGTGAAGGACGAGGTGGCGACAACGGTTGGGCGGGTTCGGCCGGCGGAGGTTGGGTGGGTCGGGCTGGACCCAGGAACGGCAGGCGGACCTCGACCCCGCCATTCGCCGACGACCTCGATGCGGCGTCAGACGCTCGTGCAGTGTCTTCCCCATCCGGTACCGGCAGCGCAGATCGCGCCTCACCCGAAGTCATTGCGCGTGCGCCGCTGGATGGGGCGGGTTGTGCCCCATGCCGTCAGGGCCGACGCGCTTCGTCACCGGAGAGGTTGGGCGTTTGCGGTCAGAAGGATCGAATCCATTGCAAGTCGTGGCGCACCGTCCGGCGTGAACTCGTCTGCGTGCAGCGCGCGCGAATAGAACCGGAGATATTCGGGAAGGTACCCCATCCAGTACCAGCCCTCATGCTCGCCCTCGAACACGTAGAAGTGCAGCTCAGCGCCCCGAGCGTTGAGGATCTCGCGCAGGCGAGCGGTTGAGGCGCGAAACCGGTCCTCGTTCCCGAGGTCGACCCAAGCAGCCACCTTCATCGCTCCGGGACTGGACAATGCCAGCGTCAACGGATCGTACGCCGCAAAGTGCTTCGTGGTACCGAAAAACGGCGGGCTGTCTTCATAAGCCCGGATCGTTGGGCTGTGTGCGCCTGTGACCGAAAAGAGGTCCGGGCGCCGGAACGCCATCTGAAGCGCGCCATGACCGCCCATAGACAAGCCGCCAATGGCTCGACGCTCGCGACGGTTGTCCGTGCGGAATTCCCGGTCCACGAATGGGACGACCTCTTCGGTCACGTAATCGGACCATTGTGGCCCGCCGTCCGCGTGGTTCACCCAATAGCCTTGGGCGCCGAAAGGAAGAACCACGATCATCGGTTCAATGAGCCCGCTGTCTAGGAGGCGATCAAGGTCCTCCGTGAGCGCATACCCAAGCCACTCGTCGACGCCGAATGCCGTTGGCGAACCGGCCCCGTGAAGCAAATACAGCGTTGGATAGGAGATGTCCGATGTCTCGTAGCCTGGAGGGGTCCAGACGAGCAGCTCATGGGAGTTCTGCGCGGCGGTCGAGTCGATTATCGGGTATGACCAGCGCCCCCGCACCGGAGGCATCACGCCATCCTTGTACATCTCGTTCAGGCGGTCGGAGGTGAACAACTGCTCGTATGCGGCGTACTCAACGTCGGCAAGCGGTTCCGGAGCGCCGGCGTCGTCTGTTTCGGCCATGCGAGACACGATGCGCCGAATCTCGAGCGCTGGGTCCTGAACGGCACCCGCGAGACGGGTGAGGACTTGCCAAACGCCAGACCGTGGTACACCCACGGCAGGGAGGGTTTCAGGCTTCGTTGCGCCAGCGATCACCACAACTGGTTCAGGCCCGGCTAGCGTAGTGGATGTGCCTTGGGTTGCATGGTTCGGCACGGGCGAGGGTTGCCATGCAGCACGTCGCCGTGCAAGAACATCGTCCGCGATGCTCGCTTGGGCGGTCACATTCGCCCCACTGGACGCCGGCACCGGCGAGGGTTGCCATGCAGCCCGCCGACGCACCTCGAGATCATCGACCGGCGCAACATCGGTCGCGCGCACGACTGCCGACCCGTCAAGGCGAACGTCCAGCCAGCCGGCACCGGCCACGAGGCTGGACACCGTTAGGCACACGATGGAGAGGATTGACGGTCGTGTCATGGCAGTGTGATGGTACGCGTGAGTTGAGACGGTTGACGCGCGCCCGGTTGCGCCGGAGTTACAGGGTCAGCCTTCAGGCGCTACGAAGGCGTACCGGCACCCGACAGCGTCTGGTCGCCCCTCTGGCACGCCTCGTGCGGCAGCGTTTCGCCGTCAGTCAGGCGACGCCGATACCCAGCACCTTGACGACGACCTTGCGAGACTGCGGACCATCCAGCTCGAGCATGAACACGCGTTGCCATCGTCCGAGCATGATGGCACCGTCGCTTACAGGGAGGTGCTCACTGACAGGGACGAAAAGACCGCGAGTGTGCGAGTGCCCGTTGATGCGTTCGCCAAGGGTAAGGTTTACGGTGCGAACAGAGAAGTCGTCATGGTGGTAGAACGCATCGCGTGGAACGACGCGCTCGAGGAGTGACGTCAGGTCTGCGAGCAACAACGGCTCAGCCTCATTGACATGAATCCGCGCGGTGGTGTGCTGGGAGTACACAAGAGCGAAGCCGTCATCGACGCCGCTCTCGCGAACGATGTCGGAAATGGCATCGGTAAGATCGACGAACTCGGTGTGCCGACACGAAACGATGTCGATAACCCGTGTCAGCGACCGCATCCCGCGTACCGGGGTTGGGGCGCCCAGGAC
>Ga0233424_10002138_pt1 | contig 14835 bp, 12 predicted proteins | sample Watercolumn_Towu_FD_181011 | JGI IMG/M metagenome (GOLD analysis project Ga0233424, IMG submission 181011) | Freshwater microbial communities from Lake Towuti, South Sulawesi, Indonesia - Watercolumn_Towuti2014_125_MG | ecosystem: Environmental > Aquatic > Freshwater > Lake | place: Indonesia...
CACGGCACATCACGCAGCACGTCGGAGGCAATCAAGCGCTGGAGAATGCATCCAGGAGCGTGGCGGATAAGCTGATCGAACAGATCACGGCCAAGTGGACAGCCGAGAGCAGCGGGGGCCAACTGGTCCAGATCACGATCCGTGGCCTGTCCGGCATGAAGGACCTGGTCAAAGTGAAAGAGTTCTTGCAATCCCAGGTTCGCGGTGTTCAGACGGTCATCCAGCGGAGCTTCGAGGGGGGGGTGGCGGTTCTGGACGTGGATGCCAAGGCCAGCGCGCAGCAGATCGGCGACGAGTTGGCGAAGAAAGACTTCGGCGCCTTGGACCTGGATGTAACCGGCGCCACGGCCAATACATTGGAAGTGACGGCGAGCCGAAAAGGGGCCGCCGTATCTCCCCCTCCGGAAACTCCCAAGGCGATGGTTCCAGCTCCCCAGGTGGCTGCTCCTCCTGCCCCGCCGGCCAGGACCGCGGCCATTCCGACAGGCGATGACCGGCATTGGTTCCAGGCCGACGACTACCTCATCTCCGAACGTCCGTACGAGCGGGGGTGGATCTACGTTGAACTCTCGAAACTGAAGCAGCCGGCGACGGCCCAGACGAAGGGCGAGGGGCAGTTCTTCAATCTGCACGATTCCAAAGATCAGTGGACGAGGTATTTCTGGAAAACCAGACCGGCGGAAGAGACCGACTTGCAGGTTGGCGCGTTGGCGGTCTGCTTTGAAGGGAACAGCCGCGACAGCGTGTATCGCGCCCCTGAAAACAAAAGCAATGCGCGGACGGGGAACTGGTTCATGGGTCGGGTGACCGACACGTCTGATCTTTACAAGGGTACGGTGCAGATCGATACCTATCGCTGTTCGCCGGATGCGCTCCGAGTGCCGATCAAATAACAGGCTCACGGTCGCTGACGGCTTTCTATTCACCGGGGGCAAAAGAACTATCCGCTCGCGGAGAAAAATGCCGGGGAACACCGGCGGGTTTTCTCAGCGGGCGACCATTTCGATAAAGCGCAAAAGAGCCCACCGTTCAACCGAAGGTCGGTATGGAGGCGTGTATGATGGCGATGCAGACGCGAACGGTGCCTTCCGTCTTGGTGCTGGCCGGAGCCTTGTGTCTGACCGCCTGCCTGCCGCTTCAGCCGGTCCCGCCTAATCCGTCCAATCCGATCCGCACTGTGGCGGTGCTGCCGTTTGTCAACAACACGAACGACGTGGAGGCGCCGGCCTACGTGCGGGAGCAATTCACCAAGGAGCTCATGCGGCATCAGTATGTGATCAAGCCGCTGAACGAAGTGGACCAAGCCCTGAAGGATCAAATGGGGATCACCCTGGGCGCGATGCTTGATCTCACCACGGCGCAGAAGCTGGGCGAAACCTTGGGGGTGGACGGGGTCTTCTATACGTCCCTGGACGAGTTCAGCCACAAGATCACCGGCGTGTACAACGTCAAGCGCGTGCGGGTCAGGAGCAAGTTGATCAATTGCAAGACCGGGGGAACGGCCTGGAAAAACGGCATCGGCGTCAAGAGCGTCTTGAGCGCGGGAACAGCCGGAGCGGCTGCCTCTGTAGCCGGAACGTTGCAGGATGTCAAGGAAACCGGGGCGGAATTGCCACCGCTGTTCGGTGACGCTGTCCTGGCCCCGTGGTTCGAGCTCCCCAAGGCCGGTACCAGGCAGGATACGGGCGAGGAGGTTGGCGCGGCGTTCGCGGCGGCGCTGGGCGAGAAAATCCTCACGAAGGCGATGAAGGCGCCGTTGCCGATCGAGACTCAGGCAGCCATCGATATTCTCCTGAATGGCTCCTATTCCTACTATGACGCCAACTTCGGCTATCGCCGTGTTCCGGCCGGCCTGGGGGCTGTGCCGGCCGGGCCTGGTGGATGAGTCTGTGAGATGGGAAACTCGTTCTTAACGATGTAACCACCCGGTTCATGCCGAATGGAAAGGAGAGACGCAATGAAACTTGCTCGGCCAGTGGCAGCAGGGCTTGTGCTGCTCTTCATCACAGCCTGCGCGCCGACCTTTCCCCAGATCGTGCCGAACCAAAACAGTCCGATCCGAACCGTCGCGGTCCTGCCCCTCGTGAACAATTCCAATGATGTGGATGCCCCGGCCTATGTGCGAGACATCTTTGTGGCCGAGTTAGGGCAATTCTTTTACGTGATCAAGCCGGCCAATGAAGTAGATCAGATCCTGAAGAACCAGATGGGAGTCACCCTTGGCTCGCAACTGGATATGACGACGCCGCAGAAGCTGGGCGAGGTCCTGGGTGTGGACGGGGTGTTCTACGGGTCGCTGGATGAGTTCAGCGAGAAAATCACCGGCGTGTACAACGCAAGCGTGTGCGGATCAGGAGCAAGTTGGTCAATTGCAAGACCGGCGAGACGGTGTGGAAGAACGGAATCGGCATCAAACAAGGGACTCAGGCGACCGGAGGGAGCTTCACGGGAAGCGTGCCCTTTCTGAGCCAAGCCATCGGGATTGTGGGCTCGCTCTCTTCGATGGCTTCGAGCATGTCGGACAAAGAGGATACGGCGTTGCCGAAACTGTTCGGGGAGGATGTCCCCGCGCCGTGGCAGGAGCTTCCGGAACAGGCCGGGACGATCGAAGCGAATGTTGTGACAGGCCTGGGTGGAAAGGTTTTGGAGAAAGCCATGAGCAGTCCACTGAAAACGGAAACCGTCGTGGCGGTCGGGGTCACGTTGAAGGGCTACTACTATCCCGGCGGCGCGGAGCTGATTCCTTATGGCGCCATGCTCGTCACCGGTCCGGAGCTTGTACAGCCGAAGGGTCAATGAGGGGCGGCTCGGCCGTGATGGAAGGGACGGAGAGAGGAGGATTTATGAACCAACAGGGAGCGAGAGCAGTTGTCATTGTGAGCCTGATGACCCTCACCGGCTGCCAGGCGACGATGACGGGGGAAGTGAGGGAAGATGTGAGCGTCACCGGCCAGACGCAGCGGATGGAAGCGGCCGGCGCCCGCTATTCAGGCCCGCAGTACACGGTGGCCATTATCAAGTTTGCCAACAAAACTCCGTCGAAGGTGCTGGGGCTCGGCGAATCCGCCACGGACATTTTACGGACCCTGGTCAAGAACGCCGGCCTCGAGCCCATTGACGTGAGCGAGGAGGCGATGCAGCAACAGGATGAGCTGATCAAGCTCCAGCAGACCGGGGCGGTCAAGACTGGCAAGAAGAGCGCCGCCGAGGGGTTTGAGTCCGTTGACTACCGGATTCAGGGCGCCATTACCGCCTATTCGGAGGTGGAAGAGGGCTCCGACATGGTGATCGCGCAGAAGAAGGTACAGGTGGCGCGTGTGCAGGTGGACTATTCGCTCGTGGATGTCGCGTCCGGCAAGAGCCTCCTGGCTGAATCAGGCATGGGTGTCTACAAGAAGGAAACCGGCGGGGTTTTGGGGTTCGGCTCCAAGTCCACGGCGGACGTCGGCCTGCGCGATGGGGCGTTCCGGGACGCCTTCTCCAAGGTAATGGAGAAGATGATCAATAAGCTGAACGCCCAGCCGTTTACCAGCCGCATCCTCGCGATGGACGGGCAGACGGCGATTATCCGGGCCGGAGAAAAATCCAAGCTCGCGCCCGGTACCAAGCTGGGGGTCTACCGGGCCGGCCAGGATTTGATTGACCCGGAGACCGGCCGGTCGTTGGGCAAACGGGAAAAGCAGATCGGCGAGATTGCGCTCGTGAGCCACACGAACGATCGGGTCTCAGAGGCCAAGGTATCGTCGGGTACCGGCTTCCAGGCCGGCGACATCGTACGGCAGATCAAGTAGGAACAGCGGCGTTCCTTACTCTTACAGGTGACCTTGGCGGGGAGGGAGGAGTTTTTCGATCACGGATTTGAGAAACGCGAGTTCGTCCTTGATGGTCTCGATGGACTGTTCCAGCGTGCCCTGGCGTTTCAGGACGTAGCCGAGCACGCCGGTATTGATGACCAGCAGCGTGCCGATCATGATGCCGAGGAACCATTTGATATCGTCGAACCGCTGGTTCATCTGGCGCTCCATTGATTCGAACCGCTGATCCATCCGCTTCTCAAGCTGGTCGATCCGCTGATCCAGGCGGTGCTGCCCTGCCTTCAGATCGACCAGTGCTTCGATGACCTCTCGATCCGAAATCCGGGGGGCGGTCTCAATAGCCAAGACCGGCATCGCGTTGAAGAGGCAAAGCGCGAGGACGACGAGCTGTACGTGCGGGAGGTATCTGGGAGAACACCAGACCTGAGCCATGCCCGGATCGTAACATCATCGGCTAGGCCGGTCAATTGCAATCGTCCCCGACGAATCGTCCGGCACGTTCCCCCTCGCTCCTTGCACGAAAGGATAGGGCGCTCTACACAATCGGATAGGGCGCAGCGCTACACAGACAGGTGGATGCCCTGAAAGGCCGCGTTTTCACGGGAAACGATGAGGCACAGTGGTTGGCATGAAACTTGTTTATGCCTTGAGTGCGATGGGATAGAGGTTCTTGACAAGCTACCTACAAAGGACTACACATGCGTAGCCGGTCCTATCTCCTGAGGGTACGTATGCTGCATTACGACCTCTCAATCATGCCGGTACCCCGCTTGCACTCACTCACTCACTCACTCACTCACTTTTCCCGCTTTAGCCGCCGCCGCCTAAGCCCCTCATCTGACGCCTCAGCCGGAGACATCCGGCAAGACCCGCAGTGCCCAACCGCCACGAGGACTGGCTACATTTCAGCGTCATCGCCGAAAAAGTTGCACGTCCCCGTTTCTCTTGGCACGCTGCTTCTCCTGGTGCTTGAACTTTTCCCCATTACTGTCCAGGCCGCCGTCAAAGAATTCCAGCAGCGGAACGCCTACGCCGTTGTCATCGGGATCAGCCAGTACCGGGAAGAAGTCATCCCCAAGGTGCCCTACGCAACAAAGGACGCTGGAGCGGTGGCGCAGCTTCTGGAAACGCAGGCCGGCATCCCGAAGACACATATCAAGCTCCTCACGGATGCCAAGGCCACCATAGGCGACTTCCGCAACCACTTCGGTGACTGGCTGCGGATGCGGGTCAAAGCGGACTCGACCGTGTACGTCTACTACGCCGGGCACGGGACGCCGGACCCCAAAACCGGCGAAGCCTTTCTCGTTCCCTGGGAAGGACACCCAGATTTCCCCTCCGGGCTCTATCCGCTCAATGAACTCTACGCCACGTTGAACAAGCTGCCGGCCAAGGAAGTGGTCGTGCTGTTGGATTCATGTTTCTCTGGGGCCGCCGGCCGTTCAGTCCTGGCCAAAGGGGCCCGCCCGATGGTCATCTCTGTGGAGAACCCCCTTCTGGCCGGTGGCAAGGTGATTGTCTTGGCGGCCGCGACCGGCAATCAGATCAGCTCGGACTACGACAAGGCTGGACATGGCCTCTTTACCTCTGCGCTCCTGACCGGGCTACAAGGGGAGGCGGATGCGGACCATGACGGGATCGTCACGCTGAAGGAAGTCTTCCCCTTCGTGCGGGACCGCGTTACCCACACCGCCGTGGACGAGTTGAACCGTGAGCAGACCCCGGTACTGATGCCTGAGGAAGAGATGATTGGGCCGCGCCTGATGATGCCATTGGCCCATGTGCCCATGAGCGGTAGCGGGATGAAACCCGGAGCGCAGGCAAGTTCAAAAACTGAGGAGCCAAAGCCGATCCAGGAGGCTCGCGCGCGGCCCTATGAAGGAATCGCGCTTGCACCGCTACCGAAGCCGGAAGCAGGCTATCCCGCCATCGCGCTTGTATTCAGCGGGCTGGATACGGACAAAGTCGGCAGCGGCTTTCAGCCGACGCCGAACGGCGAACCGGATGGTCATTTTGTGCTCGACCTTGACACCGGTGGAAAACCTATGCTCGTCACGGGCATCTCGCTTGGAGTCCCTGATCGTCTGGGGCGAACCGGAAAGGCGTGGAGTACAACGGGAGACGGGTGGATTTTAGGCGTGGAGCGGGATGGGAAGCGGCTGAATCCATCGGATCGGACCGTCAGGGACGGCATCAAAGGCCGCCTCCGTTACGAGCTGTTCGCGAACGGTCCCACGTGGTTTGTTGGTGGCCAATCCGTCACGGTTGAGGTCTGGTTCGGGGATGGCCATGTGGTGTCAACCTCGACCCTCATCGAGTAGAAAGGAGATTCCATGAAATTACCCTCCAGCATGCTCAAACTTCTGTTATGCGCGGCATCCCTGCTCACGTTGACCGGCTGCTTTTTGTTTGCGGGGTTCATTCCACATCCCGAACCGCCCGGTCCTCCTCCTCGGTTCCCGCAACTGCCCGACACGAAGCCGCAAACCGTAGAGCAAGCGGTGAACACGGACGCGACGCTGAACACCAACAAAACGGAGCCGACCCCCAATATTCAGTCAAGCACGATTGCGGTCATGAATTTTCAGGTGCCGGCGATGGGAGGGATCGCCGGGGCGGAAACCTTGATTGCGGACACCCTCGCGATCAGTTTCGGCAGAAAGCAGGTGAAGGTCGTGGACCGAGAAAACATCAAGAAGATTGAGTCCGAGCAGGCGTTAATGGAGAAGACCAAAGCATTGAGCGAGGTCGAAAAGGCGCAACTGATCGGCAGGCTGGCGAAAGCCGACTATATCTGTGTGGGGGCAGCCACCCAATTGGCCGTGGAGAATACCATGATCCAATTGGGGCGTTTTGTGCCCGATGCGGAGATGGATCGGTATACCAAAGAGTATCAGGCATATACGCAAAAGAAGGCGGACTACGACAATGCGAACGCTCGATATCAACGGGAGATGGCGGAGTACAACAGGAACCGGGCAATGCTAGGAGCCATGCCGGACTTCTCCGGGGCGATGGCGGGAAATCCGATGATGACAAATCCACTGACGGGACAAGCTCTGAATGAGCCTCCCCCTCCTCAAAAGGTCGAGGAGGAGGTCACAAGAGGGCGAAGAGAGAAATCAGTCAGAACCCCCGTCGCCAACATTGGGTTGACGGTTCGGATTCTGAACGTGAAGACCGGCGGCATTGTGTGGGTGGGGCAAGCGTCCAAACAACATCTCAACCTGCAAGAGGGGCTGCAAATCGTGACCGATAAGTTGGTCGAGGATTTTCTCCGGTAGGGGGAGAGAGAAGGGGAGAGAAAAGGTGCCAGCCTTTTCCTCGGCCAAACGCGACAGCGTCTCGCTTCCGTGAACGAGTGGCGAGGCGGAGGATTCGGTATGGACGAGAGGCATTATGAACGTCAGCGGGGTCAGAGTCCAATTTCGTGATGTCCCGCTGACACAGTGAAGAAGCGATGAGGGGCACAGCGGGGGAACCGGAGGCTGCAATCCATTCTCAGGCACGACTGTTCCACTATGTGATCGAGCCATGTTTCTTGAAGGGAGGCTGCCATGACCTGCCCAAGCTGCCACAAAGAAGTTGCGGTGGATTCTTTCTTTTGTGCCTGGTGTGATCGGTTCATTCCAGTCCCGGAGAAAGGGACGAAGGCCAATTTGTTTGCTCGCTGGGTGGCCCTCATGATTGACCCTTTGATCGCGGTCGTGCTCTGGTTCGTTGCGGGTGGTGTCTTCGGAGCCATCTCCCCAGGCCTTGGCATCACGGCGGCCATGTTGTTCCCCCTGATTTACCTGATTTGGTTTATCAGCCAACTCAGACACGGAATGACGCCTGGAAAGCGATTGCTTGGTTTGAGGGTCATCAATTCACAAACCGGTCAGATTCCGGGATTTGGCAAGATGTTTCTTCGGGAGATTGTCGGTCGGATTGTCAGTGGGCTTTTCTTGGGATTGGGCTACTTTTGGGCGATCTTCGATAAAAACGGACAGGCTTGGCACGACAAGCTCGCGGGAACATTTGTGGTCAAGGCCTCGTAGACGAGGGAGTTGTCAGGAGTTCGTTTGACAGGAAAACAGGGACAGGCTTGCTGGTGTTTGGAGGGGGCAGGATTACAGGTGCGGGGGCGGCTTGAGGTGCTCGATGAGGGCCTTGATCTGGTCCATGAGCCGAAGGTCGGTTTCCTTCAATGAGGCAATCTCGGTCGTGAGGCTCTCGTTGATCTGTTCGTGGGTGGCGAGCGCCCGGTTTTGCACCCACAGCATGCGGGCGATGGCGGCGAAGATCGCCAACGAGACGGTGATGAAGATTCCAAAGAGCCATTGGAGACTATCGAACCGGCGGTTCATATCGGCCCGGAGATCATCAATGCGCCGGTTGAGGCTCGTATCAAGCTGGTCCATGCGCTGGGCGAGCTGTTTCTGCCCATCTTCCAGTCTGGTCAGCCGCTCGACAATCTCCCGATCTGTGATCCGGGGGGCGGTCTCAATAGCAAAGGCCGGTGCGGCTGCCAACAGCAACACCCCGATGGCCACGATTCCGCGCCATGACGTGCTCATGCTGCGCATGGTAGCACCGGCGTTGTGCTGGGTCAACACAGGAGTGAGGACAAAGGAGTGAGGACGATGCCCGCACTGAACGCTCGCGCAGTCCTTTGGGGCCTTATCGTCTGTCTGGGGATGGCCTCGGCCACGGCGGTTGCTCAGGAACCCGTCGGTGCCGCCATCCGCGTGGAACCGCTTCAGGCTGCGCCGGGCGACGTGGTGCGGATCTTGGGTGATGGGTTCGGTCCTCGGTCGGGCCGAAGCTTTGTCACCATCGGGGGCGTCAAGGCGCCGGTGATGCTGTGGGAAGAAGGCAAGGTGGTCGTGTGGGTGCCCGGTGACGCGCGGAGCGGCCTGTTGACCGTGACTGTGGATGGCCGGGTCGTGGCCGAAGCGCCGTTTACGGTGGAGGGCGTACCGATCGGGGAAGGGGAAGGACGGCAACGCGGCCTGAAAATTTGGAAGGCGGCCAAGCGATTATTCGGCGTTCCGGACAAGAAGCCGGCGCCGCCACCGGCTCCTTCCGGCCGGCCTGCGCCCTCAGCGCTTCTTCAACAAGTCCCTTCCACGCCCGTGCCCCCGATGAACGTCTTTCCTTCCGGGTCAGGCGTTGCGGGGATGACCCCGATGATCCTTCCGCAAGACCCAATGCCTCTGTCTTGGTCAGAGATAAAAGGCGGCGGGCTGAAAAAGGTAATTTCGGCCATCAGATTCCTCTCGAAGCTGTCGAAGTATGAACAGATTACGGACCAGGAGTTGAGGAAGTTACTCCAGCAGAAGGCAGGGCTGGAATTCGGTGTCAACATGGCCGTTGACGCATTGATTGATTTGTATGTCGAGCAGAAAGAGAAAGACGGCGCCTTTCAGCAAGGAGGCTTCTTGGACTTTCTGGGGGGAGCAAAGGACAAATATGTCCTGAAGCAACTGTTGCTCACCATGAAGAACGCCGCTCTCTTGAATGTGAAAGGCCAACTTCTTGATACGGTGTTCAATGTCGCTGATTCTTGGCGAGACACCGTTCAGGCCCTCAAGCAACTGCCACCGCGAGAGAGCCTTTCCGCGGAAGAGCAAAAAACTCTAACCGTGCTCGGCATCGATCTCTATGATTTGAAACGGTTCGTGACAGCCGAGACACCGGCTCCCTCTTCGCCGGCTCCCCACGTTCAGGCGCCACCTTCCGCTTCGGCGCCTCCGCCATCGCCGCCCGTTCAGGCCACGCTGCCTCCGTCTGGTGTCTCTGGGCCCCCTGAGATCGTGGCGATCAGCCATGCGAAGGTGACCATTGGGACCGGCGGATTCACGCTGACCGTGACCGGGAGGAACTTTGACCAGACTGCCAAGATTCTCTGGGCCTTCGCGGGTCAGACGCCGAGCACGCCCGCCATCACCCCAATCGTTGTGAACAGCACCACGCTCACCGTGCAGGTTACACAAAGCGCCGGGGGCTTTGCGTTCCCCAGCGGCTCAAGCGACTTCACGCCCTCTCCTGGCTCCCTCGTACTCCAGGTGGTCACGTATGACCAGTGGCGCGAGAGACGGAGCAACACCGTGTCCTTCACGATTGTGAATCCTTCCCCGGTCATCAGTTCCATCACTGGCGCCTGCCGCGCCGACCTCAACTGCACGCCGGCGAATGGGTTCCCGGTGCGCATCACTGGCAGCGGCTTTGTGAATAACCTCGTGAACGGGAGTCAACCAAGCACCTACGCGGAGATCAACGGGCGACCCACCCCGGTGACACTCGTCGGCCAACGGCCGGTCACCGGCGAGATGCAGCTCTTGGTGAACGGGTCCCTGATCCCGACCCCCGGGACGTACTCCGTCAAGGTCTGTAATGTCGGCACGGCACAGGGGACTTCGTGCAGCACAGGCTCGTTGATGGTCAGCGGGGGATCGGTGGCCGGGGCGATTCCGGCAGCATCGCGGCCACCGGCCCAGGTCCCGACACGGGTCCTTTCACCGGTTCGTGGCAGATTTCATATTGATACGTCCGGCCAGAATCTCTTTCCCCGCAATGAGTGGAGTTTCTGGCAACACAAGTCTGGCCCTCATGGGGTTGGGGGAGGGATTGGGCGCGCCGATGACGCCAATGCGTGGGACATGAATCTGGCAACCGAGGGGAGTGCGGATGCGGATAAGGGGCAGCCGGTGTTCGCGGTCGCCAAAGGGACGGTGGCCTTGACCTATGCGGGGTGTGCCCATGCCGGCGGGGGGAGTTTGGGGGCGGTGCTGGTGGACCACGGAGGATGGTGGACGGGCTACCTCCATATGGACAGGGACAGTATCCGTGTGAGGCCCGGACAGCCCGTTGACGACACCACACCACTGGGGATCATCTCAAATCAAGGGGTGCCGGATGGCAAGAACCATCTGCACTTTGTCGTCTACACCGGCAACAACCTTCCCGGCTGTCTCTCGAACCCGACAGCGGGGGGCCTGAAATCGGTGGATGTTGAGTTGATTCCACGGTGACGTGGAAGGGAGGCGAGCAATGGTGAGGCTGACACATCGCTTCCATAGCGCGATGCTCTGGGTCGGACTGGCAGTGATGCTGGGGCTTGGAAGGCTCGCTGGTCCGGCCGTGTTCGCAGAAAATGGCCAGTTCCCTTCTCCCCTTCTGCATAAGGTCAACATTGTCGCGACGCCGGAGGCGCCGAAGCAGGTACCTTCTCCTGTCGCGACGGAGGAGGAGAGTGCGCGGGGCGGAACGGAGAAGGCCGGCCGGCCTGCTGGCCCGGCCCCAGCCGGGACCGCGAATCCCTTTTATGCCAAGTCCTGGGGGGTGGTGATCGGAATTAACCAGTACAGCAAGTGGCCGGGACTCGAATACGCGGTCAATGACGCGAAGGCCGTGGGCGACCGTCTGAAGGCCCTTGAATTCGACGAGGTCATCGAAGTCTTGGACCGCGACGCCACCCGCGAACGCCTGCTCGAATTGCTCGGGAACGAGCTGCCGAAGAAGGTGAGCAAGCAAGACCGGGTGGTAATTTTCTTCGCCGGGCACGGCCAGACCGAGGAACTCGCCAGCGGGCGCCAGAAGGGGTACATCATTCCGGTGGACGCCAGCACCCAAGTGTTCTCCCAGGCCATCTCGATGGAGGAAGTCCGCGAGCTGTCCGAGCGCATCCCCGCCAAGCACATCCTGTATGTGATTGATGCCTGTTATTCAGGCTTGGGCCTGAGCCGAGCCGGCTCCATCACGCCGACCGTGGCCGGGTACCTGCGCAAGGTAACGAGCATCCGTGCGGTGCAGATGGTCACGGCCGGCAGCAAGGGCGAGCAGGTGATCGAGAAAAACGGTCATGGCCTCTTCACTGCGTATTTTCTTCGCGCGCTCGACGGCGAGGCGGACTTTGACAACGATGGCGTGGTCACGGCCAGTGAACTCGGTGCGTTCCTGCGTCCTCAGGTCTCCCAAAACACGGACAACCGGCAAACGCCGCAGTACGGGCGCCTGGATGGGGAGGGGGAAGTGGTGTTCCTGAAGCCCGGTGTCCGGCCGCGCGGACTGGAGGAGGTCCCGCCGGAGCAAGTCGCTGCCGCACCGCCGGCCGACGAAACCGCGCGCGGCGCGTCCACGGCGCCGCCCGTTGCTCCACCGGTTCCGCCGTCCACACCCCCGGTCCCTGCGCTTCCGCCGCCGGGGCCGCCGCAGACGGCGAAGCTCATGCCGTCGCTGCCGCAGCTTTTGCCCCCGACCCTCACGGGTAAAGACGGCGCGGCGATGGCCCTCATCCCTGCCGGCGAGTTCCTCATGGGCACCTCGGACAAGGACCTCGCGTGGCTGACGCGCGCGTGCAAGGACTGTCCCGCCGGCGACTTCGCGGACGAGATGCCCCAGCGACGTGTCACGCTCGGCCCTTTCTATCTGGATGTACACGAGGTGACGCGGGCGCGGTACCAGGCCTTCGTCAAGGCCACCGGCACGCCGATGCCCGCTGGTCCTGGCGGCAACCTGCCCGTCTCCGGCGTGACCTGGGAGCAGGCGCAGGCGTACTGCGCGTGGGCCGGCAAGCGCCTGCCGACCGAGGCCGAGTGGGAAAAGGCCGCGCGTGGGTCAGATGGCCGGCTGTTTCCCTGGGGCGGCATCTGGGATAAGAGCGTGAACAACAGCGCCAGCCGACTGGGCGGCTTCGATATCTACTCGACCAAGCAGCGCGCCGCCTGGTGGAAGCAGGAGGGCGAGATGCTCTTCCAGAAGGGTGGAGTGGCAGCGGTGCTGCGACCGGGGGGCAGTTTCCCCAACGGGGCCGGCCCCTACGGGGTGCACGACCTGGCGGGGAGCGTGTGGGAGTGGGTGGCAGATTGGTACGACCCGCAGGCCTACCGGAGCGGCCAGACGGACAACCCCAAGGGGCCGGCTGCCGGCCAGTACAAGGTGATCCGGGGCGGCGCCTGGGACAGCCGCGCGATCGAGGTGCGGGCGACCCAACGTCAGGGCGTCGCGCCGACCTCCCGCGCGGAGACCATCGGCTTCCGCTGCGCGCAGGACCCGGGAGGAGCGGGGTGAGCGGTATGAAACGGTACGCCATCGTTCTCGTTACTGCCCTGTTCTGTGGCCCGCAGTCAGCGGCCCTGGCTGTGAGCGACGTGGACTGTCCGGGTGGCCCACGGCCGGAGCTCGAGTGCGAGAGTTCTTTCAAGCAAAGCAATTTCTTCCTGAAGCTGAGCGCCTCATTCCTCCATTGGCTGCTTCCGAACCTGGAGCTCGGCACCAAGCAGATGATTGACATAGACAGCGCTGGGGCGGAGCTGCTGATCCAAAGCGAGAAGCTGTGCCAGGAGTATAACTCCTGCGTCATTACGGCGCAGGAATATAAGGAGGCCCGCTCCCGCCTTATGGAGGGCGCGCGCGCATACCGTCTGGCGATGGCAGAAGCGAAGCGGGCCGGGTTCGATGCTCCCGTCCCACCGCCGGAGGCGGGCGGCGGGGAAACCCTCACCGCGCGGGGCCTGGCGGACGAGGCTGCCGCGCTCCGGGGGATCGCCGTGGAGTACGAGGAGCCATCGAGGGAAACCTCCCGTGGGATCGCGGTCGTGGCCCTGCCCAAGCTGATTCCCACCGCCAGGGGCGAGGCTCTGCGGGGCGCGCCGGGGGAGTCGGACGAGGAGTTTCCTCCCCCGTACAAGGTCCGCGCGGGACTGCCGACGATGGAGGGCAGCGAGAAGGTGCAACTCAGGGATCGCATTCTCAAGCCGCTGATCAAGGCAGCGCAAGAAGGCGTGCTGTCCACGCCCTACGAAGACGGCACGTCGCTCGGCGGCTGGCTGGGCCAGGTGGCCAAGACCGTGCTCGGGAGTCTGGGCCTGAGCCTCATGAGCGAGTTGGAGGACGGCATCCTGCGCGGCGCCCCCGAGCGGGTTGGCCAGAGCGTGATGGTCGGCTCGTTCGCCTACGAGGATACGGACTATGGCTCACCGCTAGGCCGTACAGTAAGCGAGCAACTGGGACGTGAGCTGGAACGCTCCAAAGTTCTCCGATCACAGACTCCGATGCAGATGCGAGGGGCGGAGGTCTTCCAGGCCGATGGAACGCCGCGAGGACTCGCTCAGAAGGCCGGAGTGCCCTTAGTTCTCGAAGGCAAGGTCTGGGAGCTTCCCGATCGAATCGAGGTCTCGACTTCCTTGGTGGACAGTGACACAGGGCAAGTGGTGACGCGGGCAATTCGTAGGATTGAGAAGGCGCAGTCAAGGGGAGCCGGAGGGGTCGCTCCGGACAATCTCCTCCAGGCTGTGAAGACCGACCGACTCGTGGGGGACGTGATCAAGCAGGGCGGCAGTCAGTCGGACTTGCGCGTGACCGTGGCAACGGACCGTGGACGCGGCGCAACGTACTTGGAGGGCGACCTGATCCGTGTGTTCGTCCGGGCATCGCAGGACTGCCATCTCAGACTCTTTTACATTCAGGCCGACCAGTCGGTCGTCCAGATCTTTCCGAACGAGCACCAGAAAGACTCACGCATCGCCGGCGGACAGATGGTCACCATCCCGGCATCAGGAGCGAAGTTTAAGTTAGAAGTCCGGCCCCCGTTCGGCGTGGAAAGCATCGTAGCGGCGTGTAGCAAGGAGCCGCTGCCCGATCTGGCCGGTCAGGCGGTGGCTCATCAGCTTCGCCTGCTGCACGGCGACGCGCAAGCCTTCGCCGCCGGCCTGCGCGGAATCGCCGTGGCACCGGACGGTTCCGGGCACAAATCCTCACGGACTGCGATGGACCGGGCCATCCTCACGACGGTCGCGGGACCCAACAGTATCCGGCCGTAACGCAAGGCGCCGCTATTTGATCGCGACGGCCTTGACCTCCTGGAAGGTCGTGTGGCCTTGGAGGGTTTTCATGATCCCATCCTGCACAAGGGTGGTCATTCCCTCCTCCATGGCGGCCTTGAGCATCTCCTCGGTCTTGGCTTTGGCTTGAATCAGCCGTTTCATCCGGTCGGTGCCGAGCAGCAGCTCGTGTAGAGCGACCCGGCCCTTGAACC
>Ga0233424_10002139_pt1 | contig 14828 bp, 16 predicted proteins | sample Watercolumn_Towu_FD_181011 | JGI IMG/M metagenome (GOLD analysis project Ga0233424, IMG submission 181011) | Freshwater microbial communities from Lake Towuti, South Sulawesi, Indonesia - Watercolumn_Towuti2014_125_MG | ecosystem: Environmental > Aquatic > Freshwater > Lake | place: Indonesia...
TGCTCTCCAGGGGAAAGATATCGTTGGTATTGCCCAGACAGGAACGGGGAAAACATGGGCTTTTGGTATTCCTCTGTTGCAGCGGCTCGCCGCTCACGGGGGAAGAGCACTCATTCTCGTTCCGACGAGAGAACTTGCCTATCAGGTGGAGGAATCACTCTCCGTTTTTGCACCTACCTTTCACATTGGGACGGCGGTGTTCGTCGGTGGCGCCTCGATGCATCTCCAGAAACAGATGTTACGCCGCAATCCCCGGATTCTCATTGCGACCCCTGGTCGTCTCAATGATCATCTGGAGCAGGGGAGTGTGACTCTCCGTGAGGTGAAGATTCTCGTCCTCGATGAAGCGGATCAAATGCTCGATATGGGATTCAAGCCGCAGATCGAGCGCATCCTTCGTCATGTGCCGAAAGAGCGTCAGACGATGCTCTTCTCGGCGACGATGCCTCCAGAGATTCTGAAGCTTGCGAGCGCACATATGCACATTCCTCTGCGCATTGAAGTTGCCCCACAAGGGACGACCGTCGAAAAAGTGGAACAGGAACTTTTCATCGTGCGACGGGAAGAGAAGCTTCAACTTCTTCAGAAACTTCTGGGAGAATACAAGGGCACAGTTCTTGTTTTCTCCCGGACCAAACATGGTGCGAAGAAGATCACGCGTTCGATCCTTGCGATGGGGCATACTGTGGCGGAGATTCATGCCAACCGGTCTCTTGCGCAGAGACGTGAAGCGCTCCTGGGGTTCAAAACCGGGAAATACCGGGTTCTTGTTGCGACAGATATTGCCGCGCGTGGTATCGACGTGACAGCAATTCAGGTCGTCATCAATTTTGATCTGCCGGATGCCCCCTCGGACTATGTCCATCGCATTGGTCGCACGGCACGTGCAGGGAAAGAGGGTCGGGCGATCTCTTTTGCAACGCCTGATCAAATCCCCGATATCCGCAGTATCGAACGCCTCATTCGCTCCTCGATTCCACGAAAACCTCTCCCCACCCTTCCTCCTCTCCCACGAACATCGTCATCTCCCATAGAGAGGCAGTCAGGAGATCGCTCCCAGCGTCGGGGAAGACGGAGGAGGTAATGTTCAGGCCATCCTCTTCAATTGCCATGTGAGGTTGTATCACTTGAGGTGCTCTGCACTGCCTTCACAACATCCGATGGTTACTTTCCTCGGGTGGACACTTTCCGGTTTTGACAGGAAGATGGTCACATGGAAAGGTACCGTGCCTATCAGGTTGATTCATTCACTCGAGAGAAATTCGCGGGGAATCCGGCGGGAGTTGTCTCGAACGCAGATGGTCTGACGGATGAGCAGATGCAGAAAATTGCGCGTGAGTTTAATAATTCTGAAACTGCATTCATCCGATCAGCGACTGGTGCGGATCACGACTATCATGTTCGATTCTTCACTCCCACAAAGGAGGTGCCGATCTGTGGTCATGCCACGATTGCAGCGCACTATGTGATAGCGAAGGAGACAGGAGCGAGGCTCAAGCGAGTGTTGCAGAAAACAGGTGTAGGAATTTTGCCAGTTGATGTCGTTGAAGATGGCAGCGATTATCGCATCGTCATGACTCAGGGGAAGATCGAATTCGGATCTACTATTGATGGAGAAGAAAAAGCAGCACTACTTTCCGCTCTCCGTCTTCGCCCGGAAGATCTCGATGCACAATGCCCCATTCAGATCGTTTCTACGGGACATTCAAAGGTTATGGTTGGAATTCGAAGTAGAGCCGTGCTTAATGGATTATCACCTGATTTACAGGCTCTTGTAGCACTGAGCGCGAAGATAGGCTGCAATGGTTATTTTGTGTTCACCTTCGATTCAAATGACCCGTCAGTACTGACGCATGGACGAATGTTCGCACCTGCGATTGGCATCAATGAGGATCCGGTAACAGGGAATGCGAACGGTCCACTCGGAGCCTATCTCGTACATCATCGCATCGTACCGTACGATGGAAAGATGCTGGTGTTCACAGGCCAGCAAGGCGAAGCAATCGGCAGGAAGGGGAAAATGGAAGTGCGGACAACAATTGAGAATGATGAGCCTGTGCAAGTACAGATCGTGGGAGAAGCAGTGATCGCATTTCAGACTGAGATCGAGGTGTAGGTGATTGGTATCAAGAGTCTGCTTTCTTGAAAGTAAACGCATGAAGCGAAATGCAACCGTAGACGCTGAACAGTGTTTCCGCATGGGCATGTTCCTGTTTCCCGAGCTCGATCAGCTGCCCGTCGAGCTGTGGCTCGATCTCCGGCTCGAAGCGCTTCCACCATCGAACATTCAGCCACCATCGCTCTTTCGTTGGGAGGGAGAAATCACAGAGCAGGAAGACTCCAGATGACTTGAGGATCCGTCGTGCTTCCTTGAAGGCTGCCTTCTTTGTTTCGGTGCTCAGGTGGTGGAACATCAACGTACTGACCACAACGTCTGTACTCGCATCTGGCAGACACGTATCGCCAATGGATGCCACACGGAAAGAGATGTTTTTATTGCGAGACCGCCTTTGTGCGATCTTGATGATTTCGGGATCAATATCCATCCCCGTGAGGTGCACATCTGGCCGCAATCGTCTGATACACCGCAGGACATTCCCCGGCCCACACCCAAGATCCACAACACAACCTCCTTCGGGTGTTCTGTGAGAGACTTCCTCTGCAACCCGCTTCCACGTTCTCCCCATGAACGGCCAGACGAGAGCTTCGTAGAGAGGAGTCAGTATGCGGAAGTGCATCGCAGGAATAAAGGTGTTCTCGCGTGCAGCGCTGATCCCATGTGAGTTCAACATAGTGTGGATAGAATTAATACCTCTTTTTTCTGAGTGTCAGAAGTCCAAGCATCAAGGGCATTTGGAATGTATCCAATACTTTTATTGTCTGAAAAAAAGCTCTGTAGCTCTTTACTCTGATCGCCGATTTTGTATGACGATAGATAGATCTTCACTGGCCAATCATACATTAGCTTGCCGATCGCAGACATGCCGACGCTTGGCTGGGGAGGAGGGTCTGCTTCGCAAGCTACGCAGATCTATTCTCCTCTACATCAATCTGCTTCTCCAGCTCCCCAGAATTGGCTGACCAGAAATGACGCTTCGCGAACGCATAGCCCGATCCATTTTTCAAATACATTTCGAACTCCTGCGCCTTTCCTTTGTCCTTAAAACAAACAATCACTTCAATGTCCCACGGTACATGTGGCGCAGTCGTTTTTGTGAGGCCGCGATTGTGTTCATCCATGCGTTCGCGAATGTCCTTGGTCGTGAATCCGACGTAGGTCATCTGTGCATTTTTTATACTCCGAAGAAGGTACACGCTATACATGCATCTGAGGGTAGCCAATTCTGCGAAGCTTGCGAAGCAGAATGGCTGGGGAGGAGGGATTTACTTCGACTCGCTCTCACTTCGTTCGAGCTCGCTCAGCATAAACTTCTCATCCCTCCTCCTCGTGGATAGTGAGCTTCGGGAACTGCCGATGACACTGTTGAATTCTGGCTGGGGAGGAGGGATTCGAACCCCCGCGTGACGGGTCCAGAGCCCGTTGCCTTACCGCTTGGCTACTCCCCAATGCCTGCCGGCCGAAGCGCATGGCGCGAAGGCTGGCTCCCACAAATCTTATCACAAGCATTTTCCCCGAACGGTCGTTCTCCGTCGCTTTAGCTTCGATTGAAGCGCTGCGGCAAGCCCCTGCGTCTGAAGGCGAGAGTGGAAATCGGGAGAGAAGGGCACTATTCTCTCCGCGTGAACCAGAAGATGCATCGCCGATACCTTCACTATGGTTTCCTCACTCTCTTCCTCGGCATCTTCCTCTGGGGCCTGAATGCACGATACCCTTTGATTGGGGAAGATTATTTCTATGTCTTCCCGCGGCTTCTTGAGGGGAAGTGGCATTTCCTGCGGCAGGGCATCGCTCCCCTGCGTTTCGCTCCGCATCTCTGCGGGGGATTTCCGCAGTACGGGAATCCACAAGATCACTTTTACTCTATGGCGCAGTTCCTCAGTTTCTTTCTCAATCTCTGGACGGCAACGCAACTCAGTCTCGTCATCACGATGATCGTTGGATATGTCGGATGGGTGCGTTTGGGGAAGGATATTCTGAAACTCTCTTCTGCCTGGTCACATCTCCTTGCTCTTGTCTGCATTGCGAGTGGGTTTTACTTCATGCACATGCTTGTGGGGCACCTGTGGATCATCTCCCTGCCCCTTCTCTCCTGGTTACTCTGGCTCCTCTTTCTCCCGGGACGTGAAGAGAGAAAAACCCTCTGGACCCGTGCTGCGTTTTTTGGAGGCGTCAGTTCCTACATTCTCTACTCAGGAAGCCAGACGCTTGTCTTTCTCTTCGTGCTGATCATCGCAGCGATCGTTCCCTTAGATCTTCTCCTTGCAGAGAATTTCTGGGAGCGACTCAAGATTCTCCTGCGACGCATAGGTGCATATGGATGTGTTGCGCTTCTCTTTAGTGCAAGCAAACTTGTTGCGGTCTATAGCCTGATGCGCTCTTTGAATGTCGAGGCGGCATTTTCCAATTACCATGCGGGAGAGAGCATGCTGCTCCTTATGCTGAAGTCTTTCTGGGGGCTTCCGCAAGCTGTTTCCCTCTTTCCGTCGACGGTTTCTTTCAGCAGGTTGCAAGAGGAAAGCATGTTTACTTCGCATGTTGCACTCGTTGGCATCGTGGGGCTCATCTATCTCCTCGTCCGGAATCGTCTTCTTCCTCGCGGAAAGACGTATGCGCTCATGTTCTACGCCGCTCTTCTCACCGCCTTCCTTCTTGCGCTCGTTCGGGGATCCGGCATCGTGCCTGAAACACTGCAGGATTTCCCGCTCTTCTCTGCATTGCGTGTTCCTGAACGTTTCCTCTACATTCTCTCTCTCCTGGTTTCTCTCGGAGGAGTGTGGGGGGCTGCAAGGATCTATCGCACATTTTTCTCACATCTACATGAATATCGCGTTGTCGCTGGCGCTGCACTGATGACTATTCTTGGCTTTCTCATTGCGTATGTTCCTCCACTGCGCAATGACCCGATCAGTATCTCTCTCCCGTACGAAGATATTCTTCAGTTTGAGAGGGAACATCCGGGGTATTTGAAGATGCCTGTACGGGAAGCCTTTGAGCCGGAAGGAGGACGGGTAAGCGATTTTCATTACCTCTTCTCTGCAAGCACGGGAACGCAGTGCTATGAAGCGATCCCTCACGATCCGCCACATCTACGCAATGGGCCGGTCGATATGGTCTATGACAATGCATTCAATATCTACAATCCCGTGTGTCTGCAGTACCCCAAGGAGAACAATTGCCATCTCTATGAAAGAATCAGCGTCGAGGACAGGGATAATTTCCTCCTCTTCACTCATGGAGAAAAAACGACATGGAAACTCTCAACGCTTCAGGTGTGGGCTGACCGCGTGACGGTCTTTTCCTTCCTGGGTGTTCCAATCGCCCTTTTCCTTGTGAAGCGTAGGAAAGCTACCCCATGAAAAACCTCCCCGCCTTTTCCTGAATGACGATGCGAAAGAGCGATGATTTCTTCTCGTTCACGGTGAGAGGAGAGGCTCCATCGGAAAAAGAGAAAGGGACCGCGATGCCGACTTTTTCCTGGATGCGTCCGATACGTTCAGTGAGGATCCTCACCGCTTCTACATCCTCTCGTCTTTGCAAAGCCTCAAAGTCGAGCTCCTCGAAGAGCCCATGGCAGAGGACGCTCCGCCACCGGTGCGCCTGCAGGTCCTGCACCTGGAAACACACCTGGGGGTTTTTGCGCAAGATTTCCACTTTCTTTCCTGCTGTGGTCTGTCCGTAGATGGTGTTCTCTTTGTAGGCGAAGGCCATCGGAATCACGTAGGGCTTCGGTCCGTCGGTGCACCCCAAATGGCCAAACGTTTCGGAGGAGAGGAGATCCTCGATTTCTGTGTCGGAGAGCGTGCCTTGCATGCAGGGAAGCATAGCAGCACTGTCCCCTTTAGTGGATGTGCAGCAACCGCTCGATCTGTCCTGCCCAAGCCTGTGGAGAGGCGACGTAGGGGATAATCACCTGCGGACCACCGGTGAAAATCCAGAGGTCGCCGTAATTGAAGAGGTACTGGATGATGTTCCGTTTCCGCACCTCCACTTTTTCAATTTTGTGCAGAAGAACTTCATCCATGATATTGAGGACGAACAAACGGCGGGCGAGATAGAGGAGGCGCTTATTGGTGAGGATAATGTCCGTGACGTTCTCGCTCAGCATGGCATGGAAGAACCAGTGGTGGACGATGACCATGCTGATGAAAGGGGCGATATGGAACACTGTGGAAAGCCAGGGGGCGGCAGGGGAGAAGGTGTGGGTCATGAGGAGAAGGAGTAGACAGAACGAGAGGAGCAAAATACAGATGCCAAGCGGTGGGACATATTTCATCCAATGATGTTGTGATCGACAGATCATCTTTTCATCCCCACTGACAGCAATGGGCAAAGCCTTCGATACCCATGGCAAGGTTGCGAGTGGATCCATTGCTTTTAGGTAAAGAAGAAGAAGCCGGAAATGATCATGATCAGAAACGTGGTGGTGATGTAGAGGCTGCCAAGGACAGATGATGTTTGCCACCGTCGCACAGGGCTTGTGTCATGCAAGTGTTCAAAGAGTTTCCTGCGCATGCTGCAGAGACGCCGGTGTTCAAAAAGAAGGATTCCCGTGAGGGCGAGAGAGACGATGTGTGTGCCGATGAAGACCCAAAAGGCCATGCTCCTCTATACTACTCCTGATGAAGCACATTGCCCTCCACTGGTCCCGGCCGATCGAGATTACCCATGGGGAGGGATGCCATCTCTTTGGTCCGAAAGGCGAGCGCTATCTCGATTTTGCGGCAGGGTGGTGCGTTGGCAATATCGGATGGGGAAGAGCGGACGTGCGTGAAGCCTTGGTGAAGGAGGCGGAGCGTGGGACATACATTCCGCCTTTCCTCCTGTTTTCTCCATGGGATGATTTTGCGAAGATGCTCTGTGACATTGCCCCTGGAAATCGTTTGCAACGAGTCTTTCCCTGCGCGAGCGGCTCAGAGGCAGTGGAGTTTGCGATCAAGTGCGCCCGCGCTGCGACGGGCAAAGAGAAAATCGTCTCGATTTACGAGGTCTACCATGGGCACACCTATGGAGCTGCCTCCCTGGGAAGGAATAATGGAGCCGCGATCGCTCCATATGTTCCAGGTTTTCTCAAACTCCCCATGCCCCATGCCCTCCATGGAGTCCGGGCAGAAGATGTCCTTGAGAAATTTGCTCAAATGGTAGAAGCAGATGCGGGGATTGCCGCATTCATGACAGAGCCTGTCTGGAGTAACGCGGGTTCCATCGTTCCTCCAGCTGCTTTTCTTCCGGAGATCGAGAAGCTCTGCCGACAGCACGGCGTTCTTTTTATCATGGACGAGGTCGCGACAGGATTTGGGAGGTGTGGGAAGCTCTTTGCAAGCGAACTCTGGAACCTCTCTCCGGATATTCTCTGTCTGGCGAAAGGACTCACAGGGGGCTATGCCACGATGGGAGCAACACTTGTGAGTGAGGAGATCTTCAAAAAGACAGAAGGCATCCCGAGCTATTCCACGTTTGGCTGGCTACAGACAGACTTCGCAGCGACCAAAGCGAATGTCGATGTGCTCCTGAAAGAGAAACTCTGGGAGAATGCAAAAACGGTGGGAAAGTACCTTCTTGCGGAACTCAAAAGTTTGGAGGATCTCCCCTGTGTCGCTGAAGTGCGTGGCATTGGTCTTCTTCTCGCGATTGAAATCGTCCGGGACGCCTCATCTTCATCACCGGACTATGAAAAGCTCTCAGCGCTCTGCGATGCATGTGCCGCGAAAGGATTGATTATCGAAATTGCCGGATCATCACTCTTCCTCAGCCCTCCACTCATCCTCACCAAGGAGCTCGCGGCAGAAGGGGCTGCAATCATTCACGAGGTCTTCCGTTCGTACGGCGCATGTCCTTCTCCATTTGTTGCTTTGTGCGATGGGAGAGCCTCGCGCGCTCCGAGAGATCCTGACGGACAGGACGGGGAGATGGGGACGCTCCGAGGGTCCGAATGAGGACCGGATGCTTGCGGAGGCGAATGTTGCGCTCAGCGAAGACTCCGGCATGGGATGAGCGATAGCTTGTTGGGTGCATGTATGTTTTGCGTACCGTCTCTTTCATGGTGCGTCGGGAAGGCGTGAAAGTACGTACCATCGGCGCAACACCTCCGCGCTGCTGTAGCGTTGCGTCTTGCTTCAAAAACTTCCGCTCGATGCAATGTGCCGCTTCAAGACCGCTTGCGTTTTCGAAGAGATCTCCAGTGTCACAGGGTGGGGGATAGGCCTCCGCAAGGATAGGGAAAAAGAGCGTGAGAGCGCTGAGCGCACGTACGGAAAGGTGGGAGAACTTCATAGCGGGCACTCTAACAATGTTCCCCCGAAGTTGTCCAGAGCATGTTCCTGCGTCTACACTGCTCCTGCACCATGAAGAATGCCCTCCAGATACTTGAAGCCAAGGGGATAGAAAGAATCCATGATGCCATGGATCTCTCCTCTCTGGAGGAAGTCGAGCAATGGCTCTTTGGGAGAAAACAGGGAGAGCTCACGCTGGAGCTCCGCAAGATTGGGCACTTAAGCGAAACGGAACGAAAAAAACAAGGGGAGGCATTGCATGGAGTGAAAGAGAATCTGGAGAAAGCTCTGCTTCAAAAAAAAGAAAGCCTCGAGCGCACCAGGATGGATGCTCTCGCGGAGGACGACCGCCTGGATATCACCATGGATCTCCCGCGTCCGGAGCGCGGACATCTTCACCTCATTCCGGAATTCATCCGGCAGGTGGAGGATGTCTTCGGTCGCATGGGATTTGATGTTGCGTATGGACCAGAAATTGAAGAGGAGGAACTCAATTTCGATCTCCTGAATATTCCATCTACCCACCCGGCGCGCGATATGCAGGATACGTTCTGGATGGAGGGAGAGAAGCGCAAGGTCCTGCGAACACATACGTCTCCGGTTCAAATCCGGTACATGCAGTCACATAAGCCCCCCTTCCGCATGGTATGCCCGGGGAAGGTCTACCGGAAGGATGCCGATGCCACGCACTCACCGGTTTTCCACCAATTTGAGGGGCTCATGATCGGCAAAGATGTGAATCTCTGCCACCTGAAAGGGGTGATGACGGCGGCGGTGAAAGAACTCATTTCTCCTGATCTCACCCTTCGCTTCCGCACGGGATACTTTCCCTTTACGGAACCGAGTCTGGAGATGGACATTCAATGGGGAAAGGGCAGGGGCGAGGGGAAGTGGTTGGAGGTTGCAGGTTGCGGGATGGTCCATCCTCAGGTGCTTCGGAATGTGAACATCGATCCTGAAGCATGGCAGGGTTTTGCCTTCGGTTTCGGCGTCGAGAGGCTCCTTATGATTAAGCATCAGATACCGAATATCAGGCTGTTTTACCAAGGCGATTTGCGTTTCTTGAAGCAGTTCTAGTTTTATCCTCGCTGCTGCAGGAAGTAATTATAGAACCACGTGAAGATGTATCCGCCGATGTATCCATCGACGAATCCCCATAGAGCACCGATGACGATGCCGGGGACTGTGGGCGCGTATCCGAGGTAGACACTACTCAGGATGGAGATCACCGTCTTCCCGTATGATCCATGCACCATGGCAATGAGAGCGAGAGCCGCAAGGCCAATGGCCCATGTGCAGCCCAGAGCGAGGGGGAAGGCTTTTTGGGAGAGGGTGGGGTGCATACATGTAGTATGTATTATGTATTAGGTATTATGCAACCTCTCCTCATCTTCGACGGCAACTGCGGCTTCTGCCGCACCTGGGTCGAAAGGTGGAAGCGAAAAACGAGTGACAACGTGCGGTACGCCCCGTATCAGGACGTCGCATCACAGTTTCCCGAGGTGCCGCTTCATGAGTTCGAAGCTGCAGTGCAATTCGTCGAAGAAGGGGAGGGTGGAAAGCAGCAAGTGACAAGTGGTGCAGAGGCTGTCTTCCGACTCCTTCGGTATGGAGGAAAGACATTTCCCCTCTGGTGCTACACCTCTCTTCCTGGATTCAAGCTCATCAGCGAGAGTGTGTACCGCCTTGTTGCAGCCCATCGGGCCAGAAAAAGTTGTGGAGTTCATCGAAAATAGGAGCAGTCGAAGCAACACACGTGACACCTTTTCGAGGATCCGTGTGATCTTTATAGGTGTAACAATATTTTCCTCCAGCCTCCGCGAGGAGGACGCAACCTGCAGCGATATCCCACAGACCCACGCCGTCATAGAGAATCCCATCATTTTCGCCGAGCAGAATTGCCCCCATCTCCGTTGCAGCACATCCGTAGTTATGGATAAAGGAGCATGCGGGGAAGGTGACATGGAGGATGCCCTTATCTTCCCGTGATCGTGCCATGAGATTTGTGGAGATGAGGGTATCGATCATGTCCTTCGTTTGTCGCAATGTGACCTCCTTTCCATTGCAGAATGCTCCCTTGCCTTTTGCACCTGTAAAAAGCTGATCGAGAAATGGAAGAAATATCACTCCAAGGACAAGCTCGTCATTTTCCTGTAGGGCAATGATCGTCCCGCAGTCTTTCTTCCCGCGCGTGAAATTCGTTGTGCCATCGAGAGGATCGATGATCCATTTGTAGGGGGAATGCTCGTTCTTTTCCACTGCTTGAGCATGCCGCTTGCCTACAACTTCCTCTGTAATGAACCCATGGTCCGGGTATGTGTTCAGAATCGTCTCGATGATTGCTTCCTGTGCAAGTCCATCAACTTCTGTGACGAGATCACGTGCAGATGTTTTCGTTTTGATCGTGAGAGGCCCCCTCCAATATTTTTCCAAAATACTTCCTGCTGTATGTGCAGCCTTCGTTGCAACTGTAAGAGCTTCATCGAGATCAAGCATGATGTGCATGGATCTTACCGTACTTCGAGAGGAGAGGTTTTTCCCATCCTCTCCCTCCTTACTGGATTCGATTATGATATATTGATATATCATAATCGTGTCTCCCACTTTTGTTTTTGCTCTTTCAAGAGCACTGCTCTGCGAGTCTTACAATCTTCCGAAACTTCTCCGGATCAAGCGACGCGCCCCCCACCAGTCCGCCATCGATATTCGGCTGCTTCAGAAGTTCCTCTGCATTCTCTGGTTTCATGGAGCCGCCGTAGAGTATTTGGCAATTGGCAATTGGCCTGTAGCCAGTGGCAAGGAGATTGCGAATGAAGGAATGCATATCTTCAGCATCAGCAGCGCTTGCGGCTGGCTTCGAAGCATCACCGCCGGAGATAGCCCATACGGGCTCATATGCAATAGTGAGTAGTGAGTAGTTGGTAGTGAGTAGACGAAGAACTGCTTCTAATTGTGTTTTTACAACATCCTTACTCTTCCCTGCCTTTCGCTCTTCCCATGTTTCACCGACGCAAAGGATGGGATGTAATCCGTGCTTGAGAGCGGAGATGACTTGCATTGCTACAAACTCATTCGTCTCTCCATGATCTTTTCTCCTCTCTGAGTGTCCACAGAGGACATAGCTACAGCCAAGATCTTTCACCATCTTCATACTGATATCTCCCGTATGAGCCCCCGAGTCTTCCGGATGTCCATATTGCGCTCCGACCGTGAGGCGAGCGTCAAGACAGAGTGGGATATCCAGGAAGGTGGGGAAAACCACTGCATCAACGTCCTTGGTACTCTTAAAAGCCTGTAAATCGGCTGGTGCGGGCGACATTTTCCAGTTCGCCGCGATGAGTTTTTTGCCTTCCGCCATAGGTCCTTAGCCTACCAGAAGAATTCAGGGGATTTTCTTGCAATTTCCCTCTTCCTTCAATACCCTCCACCTATCTGTATGGCAACTCGCGCACACCCGTAGGATTAGAAGCCCCGAGAGGGGCGCAAGAGTCTAATTCTGCGGGTGTGCCTGGGGCACGCCCTTTTTATAGGGCGTTCTTCTCACGCCGTGCTCCTTGGCACCATTGGCTAGCTAAGAAAATATTCTGCTCTGTAGTGATATTTCGCATCGCTACAGGGCCAAAGCAATTTCAATCAACATATGTCTGCGCTTGTTTCAAAAAGTCGTGTGATACATCTTTCTTCAGCAAGAATATGTGTCTACGTACTGCTTGCTTATGAGGTATAGAAACAGCGCAAGACATCCGACCCCACGCCGCTCCCTTCGGGAGCTTCGCGGGGCAAGAGAAACGTTACTCATACGCATTACATGGATGCCTTGACTCTGCATTTCGATGAAGGACGTAGCCAGCTGCGATAAGCTTCGGTGAGCCGCTAGGCAGGCGCTATCAACCGGAGATGTCCGAATGGGGAAACCCACCGGGGGGAATGCCCCGGTACTCCCCGTACCTTTTTGTTCTTCGTGTGAGAGGGTAGGAAATTTTCAATGATCAATTTTCACTTTCCAATCAATTTCCAATGACACAATTTTCAAACGTATCGTTTGATCATTGAAACATTGGACATTCAATGAAAATTGAAAATTGGAAATTGAGAATTTTCCTTTCCTTCTCGCAAGACTTTCCAGTAGGCGAGGACAGAAAGGTGCGGGGAGGGAGATACTCTGCGAACTGAAACATCTCACGTAGCAGGGGAAGAGAAAGCAAACGCGATTCCCGGAGTAGTGGCGAGCGAAACGGGAACAGCCTAAACCCAGCACCCTTCGTGTGCTTCAAGACCTTGTTTTTCTTGCAAAGACTATGGTCTGGAGATTACGAAGGGTGCTGGGGGTTGCAGGAGCCCAATATCTGATTCCATCACTCTAGGCGAACGAGCCTGGAACGGACGGCCAAAGAGGGTGAGAGCCCCGTAGCCGAAAGGGGGATGGGACGGTAGGGATTTCCTAAGTAAGGTCGGACACGTGTAATCCGGCCCGAATCCGGGTGGACCACCATCCAAGGCTAAATAGATGCAGAGATCGATAGTGAACTAGTACCGTGAGGGAAAGGTGAAAAGTACCCCGAACAGGGGGATGAAATAGAATCTGAAATGTAATGCGTTCAAGGAATTGGAGCCCAGCACCCTTTGAATTCTGTATACTCTCAAACTATGCATTATGTCTATCTCCTTCGAAGCGTAAACACTGATCAAACATACGTCGGTTACACTTCAAACTTTGAGAGAAGACTTCGAGAACATAATGAAGGAAGCAATGCTTCAACAAAGAACAGAAAATGGCGTTTAGTGTATTACGAAGCATATGAATCTGAGACAGATGCTAGAAAAAGAGAATCAGCTCTGAAACAATATGGCAAGTCACTTGCTATGTTGAAGAAGCGCTTGATCAACACTTTGAATTCAAAGGGTGCTGGGTGACAGTGTTCCTTTTGCATAATGAACCAACGAGTTCGTTGTCAGCGGCGCTAGGCTAAGGGAGTTTTACCCGGAGCCGGAGCGAAAGCGAGTCCGAACCCCGCAAGGGGGCCTTACGGCAGGGCGTTTTTAGTCGCTGGCACGAGACCCGAAACCGGGTGAGCTATCCATGGGCAGGGTGAAGTCCGCCGAAAGGCGGATGGAGGCCCGAACCATAGCGTATCGCAAGACGCTGGGATGACCTGTGGATAGGAGTGAAAAGCTAACCGAACCCGGAGATAGCTGGTTCTCCTCGAAATGCCTTTAGGGGCAGCCTCGTCATATCCCATGGGGGGTAGAGCACTGCTTCGGTGCGGGGGTCTTCCCGGCCCACCAAACTGTGGCAATCTCCGAATACCCATGTCTAACTGACGGGAGTGAGACGGTGACAGCGAAGTGCCATCGTCGAAAGGGAAATAGCCCACACCATCCGTTAAGGTCCCTAATACCAGTTCAGTGGTAAAGGAAGTGTGATGACAGAGACAACCAGGAGGTTGGCTTAGAAGCAGCCATCCTTTAAAGAAAGCGTAACAGCTCACTGGTCGACTGTCGTCATGCGCCGAAAATTCAACGGGGCAAAACTGGTAACCGAAACGATGGCCCAGCACCCTTCGTGCTCTTCAAGAACTTGTTCTTCTCAAAAAGAATATGGTCTGGAGGTTACGAAGGGTGCTGGGGGTAGAGGAGCGTTCGGAGCAGCAGTGAAGTCTCTCTGGAAAGAGGGATGGAGCGCTCTGAAGTGCGACTGTTGGTATGAGTAACCACAAGGCAGGTGAAAACCCTGCCCACCGAATCTCCAAGGTTTCCCACGCAACGTCAATCGGCGTGGGGTTAGTCGGTCCTAAGGCGAGGCCGAAAGGCGTAGCCGATGGAGAACAGGTCAATATTCCTGTACCTCATGAGAATCGATCAGGATTCGAATTTGATAGCTTGGTTGGCCTCTACTCTGTGCCTTTTTGAATTTGGGGAATTCTCAATTTTCAATTCTCAATTTCCATTGAATGTTCAATGTTTCAATGATCAAACGACTCGTTTGAAAATTTTGGCATTGGAAATTGATTGGAAATTGGAAATTGATCATTGGAAATTCCATTCCCGAGTTCAGGAAGGCACGGAGCATGTCGACTGAGAGGGATAATCCGCGTCCAGGCGCGGTGTGACGGAATGGGAGGACATGAGCGTGTGCATTGACTGCACGTGGAAAAAGCAAAGCGTTGATCTCCGTAGGAAAATCCGCGGAGAGAGCTGAACTTTGACCCCAAATGCCCCGCACCCTTTTTACAAACTTGAAACAGCTCAAGTGTTTTTGGCACCACTTGAGTATGATCTTACGTTGAAAGGGTGCGGGGTGAGTCGTGCTCCTTCTGTTTCCAAGAAAATCATCGCGACCGAGAGTCTCGTGAGACCGTACCGCAAACCAACACCGGTGGAGAGGTCGAGTAGACCAAGGTGCTCGGGAAAACTCGCGTTAAGGAACTCGGCAATGA
>Ga0233424_10002140_pt1 | contig 14826 bp, 13 predicted proteins | sample Watercolumn_Towu_FD_181011 | JGI IMG/M metagenome (GOLD analysis project Ga0233424, IMG submission 181011) | Freshwater microbial communities from Lake Towuti, South Sulawesi, Indonesia - Watercolumn_Towuti2014_125_MG | ecosystem: Environmental > Aquatic > Freshwater > Lake | place: Indonesia...
GCCCTGCCCAGGGCGCGGCGCGGGCGTGCAGGAGCGACATGGCGCGCGTTGAAGAACACGAAGTGGACGTGGTGGTGGTCGGCTCCGGCGCCGGCGCGCTCACCGCGGCGGTACGGGCCCACGACCACGGGCTGAAGGTGCTGGTGGTCGAGAAGACGGCGCTGTTCGGCGGCACCTCGGCGGTCTCCGGGGGCGGCCTCTGGATCCCCAACAACGACCACATCGCGCGCGACGGCGGCCAGGATTCCGAGCAGGAGGCGCTGGCCTACCTGCGCGCGGCGACCCGCGGCGAAACCGACGAGGCGCGCCTGCTGGCCTACGTGCGCGGCGCGCCCCGCATGCTGCGCTACGTGGAAGAGCGCACGCCCGTGCGGCTGCGCGCGGTGCCCTTCTACGCCGACTACTACCAGGACCTGCCCGGCGCGAAGACGGGCTTCCGCACGCTCGACCCGGAGGCCTTCGACGGCCGCCAGCTCGGCGACGAGCTGCTGCGCATGCGCGAGACCTCGCCGACGATGCTGATCTTCGGCCGCATGGGCATGACCACGTTCGAGGCCGTCACGCTGCTGGCGCGGCTGCCCGGCTGGCGCAAGCTGGCCGCGCGCATCGGCCTGCGCTATGCGGGTGACCTCGGCTGGCGCCTGCGCAGCAAGCGCGACCGACGCCTGACGATGGGCAGCGCGCTGGTGGGCGGGCTGCGCCTGGCCATGATGGACCGCGGCATCGACCTCTGGCTGGAGGCGCCGATGCGCCGGCTGCTGACCGACGACGCCGGCGTCTCCGGCATCGTCGTCGAGCGCGGCGGCGTCGAGCACGCCGTGCGGGCGCGCCGCGGCGTGGTGCTGGCCGCCGGCGGCTTCGAGCGCAACCAGCAGATGCGCGAACAATACCTGCCCCAGCCGACCCGCGCCGAATGGACCGCCGCGCCGCCGTGCAACACCGGCGACGCCATCCTCGCCGGCCAGTCGATCGGGGCCGGCCTGGCGCTGATGGAGCATGCCTGGTGGACGCCGACCGTGTTCGTGCCGGGCGAGGAGAAGCAGCGCGGCCTGTTCTCGGAACGGGCCCTGCCGGGCTGCGTGGTCGTCAACCGGCTCGGCCGGCGCTTTGCCAACGAGGCGCAGGACTACCTCGACTTCGTCGACGCGATGTACCGCGACCACCGGCACACCGGCGCCAACCTGCCGGCGTACATGGTGTTCGACGCGCGCTTTCGCCACAAGTACAACGCCGGCCCCCTGGTGGCCGGCTCGGTGCTGTCCGATGCCCGGCTGCCGGCCGACTGGCTCGGCCGCGCCTACTGGCGCGCCGACACCCTGGGCGCGCTGGCGGCGCAGATCGGCGTCGACCCGCAGGGCCTGCAGGAGAGCGTGCGCCGCATCGGCGAATACGCCCGCAGCGGCGTCGACGTCGAGTTCGGCAAGGGCGGCAACGCCTACGACCGCATCTACGGCGACCCGAGCGTGCAGCCCAACCCGTGCCTCGCGCCGATCGTGCAGGCGCCGTTCTACGCGCTGAAGCTGGATGCCGGCGAGATCGGCACCAAGGGCGGCCTGCGCACCGACGAACACGCCCGCGTGCTGGACAGCGCCGGGCGCGCGATCCGCGGCCTGTACGCCGCGGGCAACACCTCGGCGTCGATCACCGGCCCGTCGTATCCCGGCGCCGGCGCCACGCTCGGCCCGGCGATGACCTTCGGCTTCCTGGCCGCCGACCACCTTGCAGGAGTTCACCATGTCTGAAGCCCCCGCCCTGAAGGGCCGCGTCGCCGTCGTCACCGGCGCGAGCCGCGGCGTCGGCCGTGGTGTCGCGCTGGCGCTCGGCGCCGCCGGCGCCACCGTCTATGTGACCGGGCGCAGCCAGAAGGAGGGCGACGCGCCGCTGCCCGGCACGGTCTACAAGACCGCCGACGACGTCACCGCCGCCGGCGGCCGCGGCATCGCGGTGGTGTGCGACCACGCCGACGACGCCCAGGTGCGCGCGCTGTTCGACCGCGTGCGCGCGGAGCAGGGCGGCCGGCTCGACCTGCTGGTGAACTGCGCCGTCGCGATCCCCGAGGGCCTCACCGACATCGGCCCGTTCTGGGACAAGCCGCTCGCCCTCACCGAGCTGTTCGGCGTGGGCATGCGCAGCGCCTACGTCGCGGCCTACCATGCCGCGCCGCTGTTGATCGCCGCGCAGGGGCTGCTGGTGAACATCTCCTCGGCCGGCGGGCGCTGCTACATGCACGGCCCGGCCTACGGCGGCGCCAAGGCCGCCACCGACAAGATGTCCTTCGACATGGCGCACGACTTCCGGCCGCACGGCGTGGCGGTGCTGTCGCTGTGGCCCGGCCTGGTGAAGACCGAGCGCACGCTGGCGGTGTGCGCCGCCGAGCCCGAGAAGTACGGCAACTGGCTCGAGATGGGCGAGACGCCCGAGTTCATCGGCCACGTGATCGCGGCGCTGTGGGCCGACCCCCGACGCCTGGAGCGTTCGGGCCAGGTGCGCTACGTGGCCGAGCTGGCGCTGGAGTACGGCGTGCGCGACGCGGGCGGCGTGCAGCCGCCGTCGCACCGCCAATTCCTGGGCGATCCGCCGACGTTCTCGGCCGCCGTGGTCGAATAACGCGTCCGATCGACGGCAGGAGCAGCGGATGACGACCAGACTGGCCGAGCGCGTGGTGGTGATTGCCGGCGGTGCCGGCGGCGTGGGCCGCGCCTGCGCCGAGCAGGTGGTGCGCGAGGGCGGCCATGCGGTGATCACCGATGTCGACGAGGCCGGCGGTCAGGCGCTGGCCGAGGCGCTCGGCGCACGCGCGCTGTTCCGCCGCCTGGACATCGCCAGCGAGGCCGGCTGGGCGGCGCTGATGGCCGAGGTGGCCGAGCGCTTCGGCGGCCTGCACGGGCTGGTCAACGCCGCGGCGATCTGCCCGTCCGAAGACCTCGAGGCGACGTCGCTGGCCCTGTTCCAGAAGGTCCAGCGCATCAACGTCGACGGCGTGTTCCTCGGCTGCCAGGCCGCCGTGCGCGCGATGCGCGCCAACCGGCCGGACGGCCCGCGCGGCGGCTCGATCGTCAACGTGGTGTCCACCGCCGCGGTGGCCGGCCACCGCGGCCTGTGCGCCTACACGGCCTCCAAGGGCGCGGTGGCCGCGCTGACGCGCAATGTCGCGGCGCACTGCCGCGCGCAGGGCCTGTTCGTGCGCTGCAATGCGGTGATCCCCGGCGGCATCAAGACGCCGATGACCGCGACGCTGGTGGCGACCCTGCCGCGCGAGGTGACCGACATCGCCGTGAGCCCCACGGCCAACTTCTGCGACCCCGTCGACGTGGCCCATGCGGTCACCTACCTGCTCGGCGAGGAGTCGCGTTTCGTCAACGGCAGCGAGCTGCGCGTGGACAACGCGCTGCTGAGCGCCATCGCCTGAACCGCATGACCTACCACCCGTTGCGCCTGCAGGCGGTCGTCGAGGAGACGGCCGACACGAAGTCGCTGGTCTTCGAGATCCCGCCGGCGCTGCAGGACGCCTTCCGCTACCGCCCCGGCCAGTTCCTCACGCTGCGCGTGCCACACGGCGAGCGCCACCTGCCGCGCTGCTACTCGCTGGCGAGTTCGCCGCTGACCGGCGAGCCGCCGCGCGTCACCGTCAAGCGCGTGGCCGACGGCCGCGCCTCGAACTGGATCTGCGATCGCCTGAAGCCCGGCGACGAAGTCGAGGTGATGGCCCCCTCGGGCGTCTTCACGCCGAAGTCGCTGGACGGCGATTTCCTGCTGTTCGGCGGCGGCAGCGGCATCACGCCGGTGTTCTCGATCCTGCGCTCGGTGCTGGTCGGCGGGCAGGGGCGCATCTGCCTGGTCTACGCCAACCGCGACGAGCGCTCGGTGATCTTCCGCGAGGAACTGAAGGCGTTGGCGGCCACCCATCCGACGCGGCTCACCGTCATCCACTGGCTCGACTCGGTGCAGGGCGTGCCGCAGGTGGCGCAGCTGGGCGAGCTGGCGCGGCCCTGGCGGCAGGCGCAGTGCTTCATCTGCGGTCCCGGTCCCTTCATGGATGCGGCGGTCGAGGCGCTTCACGGGCTGGAGTTCCCGGCCCGGCAGGTCCACGTCGAGCGCTTCGTCTCGCTGCCCGAGGAAGGCGAGGCCCCCGACCCGGCCGCGGCCGCCGCGGCCGCTGCCAGCGCCGACCTGGCGCTCGAAGTGCAACTGGACGGCGAGACGCATGCGCTGAAGTGCTCGGCCGACGAGAGCTTGCTCGATGCCATGCTGCGCAGCGGCCTGAAGGCCCCGCACTCCTGCAAGGCCGGCGCCTGCGCCTCGTGCATGTGCACCGTGGTGCGCGGCAAGGTCGAGCTGCGCCGCAACGAGGTGCTCGACAAGAACGACCTGGCCCAGGGCTGGACGCTGGCCTGCCAGGCCTACGCGCAGGGCGACGCCGTCGCCGTGCGGTTCCCCGATTGAGGCGCCTCCGTCGAGGCGTCAGAAGGACAGAACATGACCTACACCACGGGCCGGATGGCCGGCAAAGCAGCCCTCGTCACCGGCGCGGCGTCCGGCATCGGCCGCGCCACCGCCACCCGCCTGGCCCGCGAAGGGGCCGACCTCGTGCTGGCCGACCTGAACGCACAGGGCTGCGTCGACCTCGCCGACCAGCTCGCCCGCAGCCACGGCATCAAGGCCGAGGGGCTGGGCTTCAACGCCGCCGAGCCGGCCGCCTGCCGCACGCTGGTGGACGCCGCCGTCTCCGCGCTCGGCCGGCTCGACGTGCTGGCCAACATCGCCGGCATCATGGACTGGGGCCCGCTCGACACGATCACCGAAGAACGCTGGGAGCGCATGCTCGCGGTGAACCTGTCGAGCGTGTTCTTCCTGAGCCAGCGCGCGATGCCCTACCTGGCCAAGACGCGCGGCAACATCGTCAACATGTCGTCGGCTGCGGGGCTGGTGGGCATTGCCTACACCTCGTCGTACTGCGCCGCGAAGGCCGGGGTGGTGGCGCTGACCAAGTCGATGGCCATCGAGTTCGCCGAGGCCAATGTGCGGGTGAACGCCATCGCGCCCGGCGGCGTGCGCACGCCGATGAACCACGGCGCGGCGAGCTTCCCCGAAGGCGTGAAGGTCGAGCTGCTGATGCGCAACGCCTCCAAGCTCGGCGCGATCGACTTCTGCGAACCCGAGGACATCGCCTCGGCGGTGCTGTACCTGGCCAGCGACGAGGCGCGCTTCGTCAGCGGCACGGTGCTGTCGGTGGACGGCGCGCAGACCGCGGGCTGAGCGCCGCCCCGCGCGATGCGCTGAAGCGGCGCGCCACGTCACGCCACCGGCGCGGCCGCATCGAGGTGGAACACCGCGACCGAGGCCGCCAGCCGGTGGGCCTGCTCGCGCAGGCTCTCGGCCGCGGCGGCCGACTGCTCGACCAGGGCGGCGTTCTGCTGCGTCATTTCGTCCAGCCGGCCCACCGAGTGGTTCACCTCGCCGAGCCCGGTCGACTGCGCGGCCGCCGCACGGCTGATCTCGTTGATGATCTGGTTCACCCGGCACACACCGGCGACGATCTCCTGCATCGCGCTGCCGGCGTCCTCCACCAGCTGCGTGCCCACGTCGACCTTGTCGGTCGAGGCGGTGATCAGCGACTTGATCTCGCGTGCCGCCGTGGCGCTGCGCTGCGCGAGGGTACGCACCTCGCCGGCCACCACCGCGAAGCCGCGGCCCTGTTCACCGGCGCGGGCGGCCTCGACCGCCGCGTTCAGCGCCAGGATGTTGGTCTGGAACGCCAGGCTGTCGATCACGGCGATGATGTCGATGATCTTGCGCGAGGCCTCGTTGATCTCCCGCATGTTGTGCACCACCCGGCCGACCCGCTCGCCGCCGCGTTCGGCGGCCTGCGTGGCGGTGGCCGCCAGCGTGTCGGCGGTGCGCGCCGCCTCGGCACTCTGCCGCACGGTGCCCACCAGTTGTTCCATCGAGGCCGCAGCCTGCTGCAGGTTGGACGCCGTGTGCTCGGTCCGGCCGCTGAGGTCCTGGTTGCCGCTGGCGATCTCCTGCGTGGCCTGCGCGATCGAATCGGACGCCAGCCGGATCGTGCCCACGGTGTCCGCCAGGCGCTGCACCATCTGGCCCACCGCCGCATGCAGCGAATCGCCGGCCGGCGTGCCGAGGCCGGCGGCCATGCGCAGGTCGCCCCTCGCCACGCGCTGGACCAGCTCGCGCAGCGCGGCGGGCTCGTCGCCGAGTTCGCGCCAGACCGAGGCGACGATGCGCCACGATGCCACGCCCAGCGCGACGAGCACCAGCACGCCGGTGGCCAGGCCGGTCCAGACGCCTTGCCGGACGCCGGCGACGGCAGCGTCTTGCCGCGCCGCCGCCAGTTGCCGCGCCTCGGCCATCCGGTCGCCGAGCTGGCGGGTCAGCGTGGCCTGCGCCTGCTGCATGCGCTGGATCCGGTCGCCGGGGTCCTGCTGCGACAGCATCGCGCGCGTGGCGCCCAGCGCCGCCCCTTGGTAGGCGTCGTAGGCGCCGCGCAGCGCTTCAGCCACTGCCGCCTTGCCATCGAGCTGCGCAAGGCTGGCCAACGCCTGGTGCGTGGCCGTGACGACGGCCTCCACCTCCGACAGCTTGGCGGCGTCGCCTTCGCTGGCGGCCGATTGCAGCGACAGGCGGAACTGTTCGACCTGGCGCTCCACGCGCAGCATGTGTTCCACATACGGCGTGTCGACGGCCCCGAGGTGCCGCAGGTCGGCCGAGGTGCGTGCACTGACCCAGAAGCTGGCCAGCACGCCGGCGAGGGACACCACCGCCGCGCAGGCCGGCAGCATCCAGATCTTGGTACGGAATTTCATGACATTCGCATCGGGTGCGGGGTGCAGGCGCCCCGCACAGGGGGCGCCGCAGGGGTCAGTCCAGCGTCAGGACGACCTTCACGGAGCTGTCGGCGGCGGCCTTGTCGAGGTAGCCGATGGCCTTCGCATCGGCGGCCACGGCGGCCTTCACCGCTGCCGCGTCGGCGGCTTCTTTCGGCGGCGACCCCTTGCCGGTGAAGACGATGCGCGACCACATGGACTTGATCTGCGCGGCATCGCGGCCGGTGAGCTTGCGGTAGAAATCGGCGCGCAGCGGGCTGCCTTCCGGCGCGTCCAGCGGCTTGAGCGCCTGGCTCTTGCCGAGGTAGACGTCGGCGATCTCCGCCTGCGTCGGGGCGGGGGCGTCTTTGTGGACGACCACGGCGATCGGGCCCGCACTGGCGGCGCTGGTCGCCAGCATCAGGACGGCGGCACAGGCGGCCTTGAATCGGGCATGGAAACGGATCATGGCGATGCCCTCTCTCAGAACACGAAGTCCAGCGACAGGCTGGTGACGTTCACCCGCTTGTCCGACGCCGTGAAGGACGGCGTCTCGTTGATGAATTGCAGGTGCCGCTCGGTGTTCTCGAACTGCGCCTTCAGTGCGATGTTGCGGGCCACGTCCCAGCGCGCGCCCACCGCCTTGGTGGTGCGGATGCCGCTGAAGGTGAACTGGTTGCCCTTGGGGTTGAGGTTGCCGTAGGTGGCATATGGCAGCACCTTGCCGAAGCGCCACCCCGCGCTGACGTAGCCGGAATTCGAGTCGGCACCCCCGGTGTCCTGGCGACGCACCGCGTACTCCGCCAGGACCACCCGGGTGCCGTCGTCGTACTGCAGCCCGTAGGACGTGAACTTGTCGCGCACGGTGGGCAGCGCGATCGTGCCCAGCCCGAGCGGCGTGGCGTCGAACACCATCTGCAGGTCGCCGATCACGGTCTGGCCGACCCGCAGCGTCCAGTCGCCTCGCTCGGCGGTGAGGGAGAGCCCGCGGATGCGGCGCCCGGTGATGTCGCCGGTCAGGCCGGTGTAGAGCTTGCCTTCGGAGCGGCCGGCCGACAGCTGGGCGGTCACCGAAGTCTCGCCGAAGCGGTGCTGCAGCACCCCTTGCACGCCGTCGAACGACGACAGCGAATAGATGCCGTACACCTCCAGCGGCGAACGCAGCCAGTGCGCGGCATAGCCCACGTTGCGCGAGTCGGAGAGCAGGAACACCGGCATCACGAGCCGGCCCGCGCGCAGGTCGACACCGTCGGCAAGCCGGCCCTGCAGGTACAGCCACTCGATGCGCGGGCGGATGTTCGCGCTGTTCTTGCGGGCGGTCAGCAACTGGCCCACGGCGGACACGCGGTCGCCGAAGGTCGCGGTGGCCTGCAGGCCGAGGTTGCTGTCGACGCCGTAGTCGACGGTCTTGTCGGCCCCGCGAGCCTGGTCGGCGCGGATGCGGTACTGGGCGCCGTCGTTGTCGGTGCGCACGGCCGAGACCGTGCCGAAGCCGCTGGTGTGGAATTCCTGTGCTTGCGCGCCGGCGCCGTGGGTGCCCAGCAGGGCGACGGCCAGCCAGGCGATGGACCGGCGAGGGAGACGTGGTGAGGTGGGCATCGGTTCGATCATGGTTTTACGATACGGTGTTCCGTTATCGAACGATGACCGACTATCTTGATGCCGGATCCATCAAAAAAGGCAGTGTCTGTTGGGGTTACAGCGCGATCACAGCGATTGCAGCATGTGCGCCGACAGGTTGCCGAGCAGGTTCATCTCGATGCTGCGCTCGGCGAAGCGCCAGGTACCGTCCACGCGCACGAACCGGTCGTGGTTGCGGGTCACGATGATGGGCTGCAGGCCCAGCGTGTCGGCCTGCTGGAACACCACCACCGAGGAGTTGGAACGCACCTCGTCCTCGCCCACCGGGTCGAGGATGAGGTTGGTCGTCACGTGGCGCGTGCGGGGCGTGCCATCGGCGTGCAGCTTCACGTAGGTGCGGTACACCGCCGCGATGCCGGCGGGATCGCGATCGAACGTGCCGGCGGGGTCGAGGTGCACCACGGCGTCGGAGAACAGCGCCGCCATGGCGTCGAAGTCGCCGTGGTCGAGGTGCCAGCAGTAGCGGTAGACGAGGTTTTGCAGGGCGATCAGGTCAACGGCGTGCAGGGGCATGCAAGTCTCCATCAGTGTTTGCGCTAATTTTTTTAGCGATTAAAAAAATCATACGATGACGGCTCGATCAACGCATCGTCCGTGCGGATCAAGGGTTCTTCCCTGGTAGTCCGTGTGGACGATGGGCGACGCAGAAGGCCTGCCGAGAATCGCGGCAGGCCGGCGTCGTCGAGCCGCTGCCGACGTCCACGGATGCGGGAAGGAGCCATGAACAACAGTCCCCAAAGCCCTCTTGCCAGTCCCGGCCCCGCGCTGCTGGCACAGATGTATCGCCGCATGGCGGTGACCCGCCACATCGAGCGCCTGATGGCCCGCCATGTCCGCGAGCACAAGTTCTCCGGCTGGTGGCATCCTGGCGAAGGCCAGGAGGCCGCCGGCATCGGCGCCACCGCGGCCATGGCGGTGGACGACTACCTTTGGTACCAGGGCCGCGGCTGCTCGTGGGCCATCGGCAAGGGCATGGCGGCCGAGCCGATCCTGGCCGACCTCCTGGGCAAGGTGACCGGCTCCACGCGCGGCAAGGGCGCCGGCGTCCCGCACTGGTCCGACCGCTCGATCGGCGTGATGGGCGAGGGCGCGACGCTGGGCAGCGTGTACCCGCTGGCGGCCGGTTCGGCCCTGGCCTCGAAGATCCGCAGGGACGGCCGCGTCTCGCTGGCCGACTTCGGCGACGGCACCGCTGCGCGCGGTACTTTCCACGAGACCATGGTGCACGCCGCGGCGTGGAAGCTGCCGCTGGTCTACTTTTGCGAGAACAACGCCTACCTGGTGGGCACGAAGCTGCGCGACGTCAGCCCCACCGAGAACATCGCCGACTACGCGGCGGGATACCACATTCCCGGCGTCGTGGTCGACGGTCAGGACGCGGTGGCGGTCTACGAGGCGGTGACCACCGCCTTCGCCCGCGCGCGTGCCGGTGAAGGGCCGACGCTGATCGAGGCCAAAGTGTTCCGCCGCCAGGGGCACTACGCCGGCGATCCGCAGCAGTACCGTGACATTGAAGCCGAACTCAAGCACTACCGCGATCCGCTGGACGTGCTCGGTGCACGCCTGGAAGACGGCCAGGCCGCGCAGCTGTACGCCGAGGCCGAGACCGAGGTGCAGCAGGCCTATGCGGCCGCGCAGGCCGCGGCCGAACCCGACGCCTCCGTGCTCTACCAGGATCTCTACCATGGCCAATGACATGCAGAACATCGGCTACAACGCCGCGATGAGCCAGGCGCTGGTCGAGGAGATGCGCCGCGACGACAGCATCTTCGTGCTCGGCCAGGGCGTCGCCACCGGCGGCTGGTTCTCCACCGAGAAGGGCCTGGCGGCCGAGTTCGGCGCCGACCGCGTGCTCGACACCAACATCTCCGAGGCCTTCCAGGCCGGCGTGGTGGCCGGGGCCGCGATCGCCGGCATGAAGCCCGTCATCAACATGGGCTTCGGCGACTTCGCGCTGATCGCCGGCGACGAGATCTTCCACAAGCTGGCCAAGTGGCGCTACATGCATGGCGACAGCTTCCCGATGACCGCGGTGGTGATCTTCCCCATCGGCGCGATGGGCGGGGCCGGGCCGGAACACTCCGGCTGCTCCGAGGTGCTGAGCATGCACTACCCCGGCCTGAAGGTCGTGGTGCCGGCCACCGCCGCCGATGCCAAGGGGCTGATGCGCGCGGCACTGCGCGAACCGAACCCGGTCATCTTCCATTCGTCGCAGGCACTGGGCTGGACCAAGGGCCCGGTGCCGGTGGACGACGAGTACATCGTGCCGATCGGCAAGGCCAACATCGCCCGCGCCGGCAGCGGTGCCACCGTCATCACCTACGGCTCGATGCTCCCGCGATGCCTGCAGGTCGCCGAGCGGCTGGCCGGCGAGGGCATCGACCTCGAGGTGATCGACCTGCGCACGCTGGTGCCGCTGGACTGGCCGACGGTGCTGGCCTCGGTGCGCCGCACCCACCGTGCGCTGGTCGTGCACGAGGCGGTGCGCACCGCGGGCGCCGGCGCCGAGATCGCCGCGCGCATCCAGGAAGAGGCGTTCTACGACCTGGAAGCGCCGGTGCTGCGCGTGGGCGCGCTGGACGTGCCGCTGCCGCAGCACGCCGCGCTGGAGGCGATGTGCCTCCCCTCGGTGGACGGCATCGCCGCCGAAGCCCGCAAGTTGATGTCGCTCTGAGAACTGGATCATCCGATGAGCCTGCTGAACGAACTGCGCATCCCGCACATGGGATCGGTCGAGAACGCGAAGATCCTGAACTGGTTGGTGGCCGAGGGCGCTGCCTTCAGCGCTGGCCAGGCGCTGTACGAGATCGAGACCGACAAGACCGTGCTCGAGGTCGAGGCCGAGGCCGATGGCGTGTTGGCCCGCTGCGAGGCCCGCGAGGGTGACGAGCGCAAGGTCGGCGATCGCGTCGGCTATGTGGCCGCCGCCGGTGCCGCGGCCGGCGACATCGCCGCCGCGCTGCGTGCGTTGGACGCTCCTTCGACGACCGAGGCGGCAGCGCCGATGGGCCAGGTCAGCGCCGAGGTTTCCGCCGATGCGGCCGAACCCGAGCCGGCGGCGGTGCGTCATTCGCCGCTGGTGCGTCGCCTCGCCGCTGAACACGGGGTCGACCTCACCTCGCTGCGCGGCAGCGGTCCCGGCGGCAAGGTGACCGGCGACGACGTGCTGGCCGCCGCGGGCCAGGCTGCCGGTGGTGTGCCGGCGGTGCCGGGCTACGAAGGCGTGCCGTTCCACGCGGTGGCCAACAGCGCACGCCGGCGGGCGATCGCACGCCGGCTGTCGGAGGCCGCCCGCCAGACCGCGGCCCTCACCGCCGACATGCAGGTCGACCTGGGCGCGCTGCTGGCGCGCCGGGCCGAGGTCAACGCGGCGCGCAAGGCGCGCGGCGAAGAGGGCGTGTCGGTGCTGGCCTGTGTCGCGAAGGCCCTCGCCGCGGTGCTGCGCGCCCGGCCCGCGTTCAACGCCACCTTCACCGACAGCCACTATGTGCTCTGGGACGCGGTCAACCTCGGCATCGCGGTGGACACCCCCGATGGCCTGGTCGTGCCGGTGATCCGCGCGGCCGACCGACTCGACGTGGTCGGGCTCACCGAGGCGATCCGCGCGCTGGCGCAACGTGCGCGCGACGGCCAGTTGCGGCCCGACGAACTCGATGGCGGCACGTTCACGTTGTCCAACCCCGGCTCGGTCGGCCCGGTGCTGCGCGCCGAGGCCATCATCAATCCGCCGCAGGTGGCGCTGCTGGGCCTGCCGGCGATGCTGCACACGCCGGTGGCGCTGCCGGACGGCGCGGGTGGGTACCGCGTCGAGGTGCGCCCGGTGATGCGTCCATCGCTGACATTCGACCATCGGGCGCTCGATGGCGGCCAGGTGATCGAGTTCCTGAACGATCTGCGGCTGCGGCTCGAGCAGGACGTCGAGCGGTTGTTCGCTGCCGTGTGAAGGAAAGGATCGTCGTGACTGCATTGCCCGAGATCGCCACGCTGCCGCGCATGCTGGCGTTGACCGCCGAGCGCCAGGGTGACGCGCCGGCGATCGACGACGAAGGCCAGGTGTTGTCCTGGCGCTCGCTGCACGTGCTGGTGCGGCGGGCCGCCCGGGCCTTCATCGCGCTGGGCGTGCAGCCGGGCGACCGGGTCGCCGTGTGGGCGCCCAACCTGCACGAGTGGATCGTCGCCGCGCTGGGCGCCCAGTCCGTCGGCGGCGTGCTGGTGCCGGTGAGCACGCGCATGAAGGGACTCGAGGCCGCCGACGTGCTGCAGCAGAGCCGCGCGCGCGTGCTGGTGTCGATCGGCGAGTTCCTCGACCGCTACTACCCCGACCTGCTGAAGGACCAGCCGCTGCCGGACCTGCGGGCCACGGTGGTGCTGCGCAGCGCACGTGAGGGCGACCTCGGCTGGGAGGCCTTTCTCGCCAAGGCCGACGCCGTGCCCGAGGCCGCGCTGGCGCAGCGCGAGGCGGCCATCGGCCCCGACAGCCTCTCCGACATCCTCTACACCTCGGGCACCACCGGGCGGCCGAAGGGCGTGATGACCACCCATGGTCAGAATCTGCGGGCCTTCGAGACCTGGAGCGGCGTGCTCGGCATGCACGGCGACGACCGCTACCTGGTCATCAACCCCTTCTTCCACAGTGCCGGCTACAAGGCCGGCTGGATGGCCGCGCTGATCCGTGGCGCGCTGATCGTGCCGCACCAGGTGTTCGAGGCCGAGCAGATCCTGCGCCGCATCCAGTCCGAGCGCATCAGCTTCCTGCTGGGGCCGCCGACGCTGTTCCTGACGCTGCTGTCGCACCCGCAGGTGGCCGACTTCGACCTCACCAGCCTGCGGGTGGCCGTGACCGGCGCGGCCACGGTGCCGCCGGTGCTGGTGCGGCGCATGCGCGAGGAGCTCGGCTTTCGCACCGTCGTGACCGCCTACGGGCTGACCGAATGCTGCGGCTTCGCGACCATCTGCGATCCGCAGGACGATGCCGAGACCATCGCCAACACCTGCGGCCATGCCATCCCGGGCGTCGAAGTGCGCTGCGCCGACGCCGAAGGGCGCAGCGTGCCCGCGGGCGAGCCGGGCGAGGTGCTGATCCGCGGCTACAACGTGATGCAGGGCTACCTCGAAAACGAGGCGGCCACGCGCCAGGCCATCGACGCCGAGGGCTGGCTGCACACGGGCGATGTCGGCGTGATGGACGAGCGGGGCTACCTGCGCATCACCGACCGGCTCAAGGACATGTACATCGTCGGCGGCTTCAACTGCTACCCGGCCGAGATCGAGCGGCTGGCCGCCGCGCACCCCGCGGTGGCGCAGATCGCGGTGATCGGCGTGCCCGACGAACGGCAGGGCGAGGTGGGCCGCGCCTTCCTCGTGCTGCGTCCCGGGGCGACGCTGGATGCCGCGTCGTTCATCGCCTGGTGCCGCCAGCACATGACCAACTACAAGGTGCCGCGGCATGTCGACATCCTGGCCGGGTTGCCGCTGAACGCCACCGGCAAGGTCGACAAGCTGGCCCTGCGGCAGCGGCCGTTGCCGGCCAACGCCTGATCCCGAGAACTGCGGAGACACCGATGACCCATTTCGATCCGGCGGCTGCCGCGCCGATCACGGAAGACGACGCCTTCATCGCCCGTGCGCTGGAGAAGGCCAGCACGCCGGCGCTGCTGATGACGATGACGCACATCAGCGGCGACGACCGCTGGCTCGACGGCCCGGTGCGGCCGAAGAACCCGCTGATCGGCGAACTGCAGGGCTACCTGTCGGCCGCGGAACAGGCCACCGTGCGGGCGCAGGCGCTCGAGGTGCTGAAGGCCTACCGCGACAACGGCTGCCAACTGCCGCCGCCACCGGACGAGGCGCGGCTGCAGAAGATGATGAACTTCGTCGTCGGCACCGAGGTCCCGGCCGACTACGTGCCGATGATCCGCGACGAGCTGGCGCTGACGGGGGACGACCCCAACAGCGTCCTGTTGGAACGCCCGCTGCCCGAGGACCGCAAGCCCGACTACCACACGCTGGTGATCGGCGCGGGCGTCAGCGGCCTGGTGATGGGGCTGCGCCTGAAGGAGCTCGGCCTGCCGTTCACCATCGTCGAGAAGAACGACGCGGTCGGCGGCACCTGGTACGAGAACCGCTACCCCGGTTGCCGCGTCGACCTGGGCAGCCACTTCTATTCGTACTCGTTCGAACCGAGCCACGAGTGGAGCCAGTACTTCGCGCAGCGCGACGAGCTGTTCGCCTACTTCGACCGCTTCGCCGACAAGCACGGCCTGCGCGAGCACATCCACTTCGAGACCGAGGTGGCCGCCGCGGCCTGGGACGATGCCGCGCAGCAGTGGCACGTGACGTTGCGCCGCCCCGATGGCGCCACCGA
>Ga0233424_10002144_pt1 | contig 14806 bp, 10 predicted proteins | sample Watercolumn_Towu_FD_181011 | JGI IMG/M metagenome (GOLD analysis project Ga0233424, IMG submission 181011) | Freshwater microbial communities from Lake Towuti, South Sulawesi, Indonesia - Watercolumn_Towuti2014_125_MG | ecosystem: Environmental > Aquatic > Freshwater > Lake | place: Indonesia...
GCACAATCAACAATCATCAATATCCAAAATGCAAAAACTAAAATTCCAACTACCATAATTATTCCAAATCCGGCAGCCATAAACGGAAACCAAAATATACTATCCATCATAATGAATATAGAATAACCTTAGATTTAAATATATCGATTACAATTTAATTACAAATGAACAAACTACAAATAACAAATGCTATCTGCATTATGTTAATAATAATTTCCATATTTTTCTTAATAAATAAAATACCTCAAGATAATACTCTTTCAGAATATCCTATAGTTATTACTTTCCTTAAAGTCTTCAGCGTTTTAACAATTATATGGTTCATCATGATATTATCTTCATTCAAAAAACAGAATATTGAAAATCTAGGATATAAAAATTCAGCAATAACTAATATAGTAATAACTAGTTTAGGAATTTTAGCTATATTAACAAACTACATAGGTAGATTATTATCAGAAAATTTCAGACCTTTAGACATCGATCTAATATTCTTAGCAATAAGAGAAGTCCCTATAGGTATATACTCGATAATAGCACCAATAAGCCTAACAATTTCTTTATTTATATTTCTAAAAGCTTACTTCACCAAAGCACAAAACTAATTATTTCACCCTCGTCTCAACTTTCTTTCCAAAATCAAGAACACTCTTACCTTCATTCACAACTTTCCACATTACCTCTCTTAATTCTTTTATCTTAACTCTAACTTGCTGAGTAGTATCTCTATCTCTTATTGTAACGCCATCATCTTTCAAAGTATCCTCATCTATAGTTATACACATAGGTGTTCCAATCTCATCATTTCTTGCATATCTCTTTCCAATACTTCCAGATTTATCATAATTTACATTCCAATCATTTCTTAAATTTTTAACAATCCTTTCAGCAATAACTTCATACTCTTCACTTTTTATTATTGGAAAAACTGCCGCTTTTATAGAAGCATATTTTGCAGGCAATTTCAAAACAATATTTTCTCTCTTAGCATCCTTATGATATGCCTTACACAACATTGCTAAAAATACTCTATCCATTCCAAAAGTAGGTTCTATAACTCTTGGAGTTATCATCTTCTTATTCTTTTCATCAAACACTTCAAACTTCTCTCCAGACTCTTTAGCATGTTGATTCAAATCATACTGACCCCTATTAGCATTTCCTGCCACTTCTTTGCTTCCAAAAGGAAATTCGTAATCCAAATCAAAAGTAGCAGATGAATAATGACTCAACTCATCTTTCATATGCTCTCTAATTTTAAGTTCATTATGCAAACCAAGTTGTTTAAACCATAAAACTTGTTCAGCGAGCCAATAAGCGTGCCACTCATCTAACTTATTTTCTCTGACCATTTCTCCAATTGACACTTCTTTAAGATTATTTTTACCAGCAACTTGATTTTCAGCATCTAGCAATCTAATCTTAACATTTTTATGTTCTTCATCTAAAAGTTCACACTTTTTCTCTTCAGGATGTATAAAGAATTCAAATTCACCAATAGTAAATTCTCTACACCTAAAAATAAAATCTCTTGGAGCAATTTCATTTCTAAAACATTTTCCAAGTTGTAAAACTCCGAAAGGGAGTTGTTTTCTAGCACTCTCAGAAATCAATTTGAAATCCATAAACATTGCTTGTGCAGTCTCACCTCTCAAATAAGCATCAACAGGATTCAAAGCACCAACACTTGTCTTAAACATTAAATTAAATTCTCCCTGAGATTCATATTCACCACCACACTCGCACTTAACTTTACCAAGTTCAGACTTATCTATTTTAGTTGACTTTTTACATTTCTTGCAAGTTACTGCAATATCAGAAAATGAAGCAAGATGTCCTGAAGCTTTCCAAGTTTTTGGATGAGAAATAATTGAAGCCTCAATTCCTACCATATTATATTTTTGGTGAACAAAAAATTTCCAGAAATCTTGTTTTATATTATTAAACAATTCAGCACCAAGTGGTCCATAATCCCAAAATCCAGAAAAGCCACCATAAACCTCGCTACTCCTAAAAACAAAACCCTTTCTTTTACAAAAAACAGCCATTTCTTCAATAGTTAATTCACTATTTTCTCTCAAAGCACTTTTCCCCATATTAACTAATTCAACAATTTCCGCCTTTAAATCTTTCTTCTCAGATATTTTAAAAAATAAGTTAGCTTTTTTCTCAGCCTCTTTCTTATCTTTGCCAAGATAAGCAACAGTCCTAGCTCTAACTTTATTACCAGTTCTAACACTCTCTCTTAAATAATAATATTCATTTCCATTTATTTTTTTCTTAATTATAAAAACCATAAATTAGGCACTACTTACAACTTTATAAACATTCACATTACACACTACAAAAACATTAAATATGATTTAATTAGGTACTACTAGCTCTTATCTAATACATATTAGATAAGTATATTTTTACTATATAGTAAGTATTATTTACATATATAATAAGATTTATAAGCTAAAATACATACTAAATAAGTAATGGGAAGGGCTCACTTAGCTAGAAGTAGAATCGACTCTTATAAAAAGAGAATTCAAACTTGTGAAAACTATAAAAAACATTTTGTAGACCATTTACAAAATCTAAAAAATAAATGTCTTAACAGAGAAATTTCTTATGAAGAGTATCAAAATTTAACACAAAAAAAACAAGAAGATAAAACTTGTGAAGAATGGATTTCATATTATGATTCTTACATAAAAGAAAGCAAAGAGATTATAGAAACAGAAAGAAAAATAATTACGAGAAACAATGTAATTTCTTCCGTAACAACTTTTTTCTTTATTGCTTTACTCATATTCGCACTTGGAACTCAAGGAAGCAAAATAATTGTTTTTACAATTCAAGATTCCTCTCAAGAATATTCTGAAGAATTAAATCTACATTTTGAAAATTCTACTTCATACAAATGGCATCCAAATAATAAAGGTCAATTAACTTCCTTACAAATTTCAGGAAAAATCTTAGGTAAAGGTTCAGCAAAAATATATTTAGATAACATTCTAATTTTAGATTCAAATTCTATTGAAAGAGAAAATGCAAAATCACTTCTAACTGGCTTCTCAATACAGACAGGATATAATCCTGAAGAAATACCAGAATCAACAGAAATCAAGGAAAATATCACAACACCTAACACTCAAACCAAGGAGAAGGAGGCAGAAAGCTCAGAAGAGGAAGTGAGCCCTTCCCCAAGCAAACCTGCCTCCGCTCCTAATGAGATAATATTCAAAAAACACTGTGAAGACTCTTGCAGTTTAGAACAATTAATTTTAGATTACAATTCATATCCTATAAAAATAGAACTAAATAAAGCAAAAATAGAAATATCTTCAATAACTTACAAAGTTATCCCATTAGAAAATGAGTCAATTATTAATGAACCAATACAGCAAAATGAAACTTTAGAAAAAAATAAAACAGAAGAAATAAATCAAACAGAAAATAACTTAACACTAATATTAAATGAAACTCAAATAATAAACATTTCAAAACTTAAGATATTAAAATCAATACCCGAATTTAAAGTATCAAAAAGTTCTTCTCTTGAAATAAATCTAAAAGAATATTTTGAAAATGCAGAGAACTATTCCATAGAAAATAATAATCTCATATTTACTCTAGAAAAACATAATCTAAAGATAAATATACCTTCTAATTTCACTGAAGAAAAAATAAAAATTATAGCTTATGCAGAAAATGAATTCTTAGAAAGCAATGAATTTACTATATCAAGTTTCAACAATTCTATAAGTTTAATTCAAACGAGAGGCAAAATAAGAGTTGGTCAGCCTGTAAAATGGACTAGTAATATATCTTTAAATTCGGTTGAAAATTTAACAATAACTCTTCCAGAAGAAGCTCAAAATATTGAAATCAAAGAATTCAATCCTGAAAAAGAAACACTATCTTTAAGCCCTATAACAGGTAACATTATCAAAGATTCAAATTCAAAAAACAATTTCATAAAAAGATTCTTAGAGAAGTTAAGAAGCTCATTTACAGGTTATGCTATTTCTGAAGAAAACAATGAAGAAAGTCCAGAAACAAATATTATACTAGAAGATAATTCGAAAGAATATATAATAGAATATGAAACAGAAGCTCCAAAATCCTATGAGAAAGATAACAATAATGGAAAAGAAATAACAATCTCAGGCCCAGATGAATTGCACTACACAGACATAATAGCTTCGACAAACATCCCAGATTATCAAAAAATAACTTCTGAAAGCCAGATTAAAATTTTATGGCATGATTATGATAAAGAAACTAATACATCAATAAAAAAAGTTAAAAATATTTTACAGGATACTGTGTTGAAAAAATCAGAAATTGAAGTCGGAGATATACCTTACATAAGCTTAAATGATGAAAATAATGGCTCGTTAAATAAAATAAACCAAGAAAATAACTATATCTTAAAAGAGGTTCCTTTTGACTCTTATGATTTAAATGGAGATGGAAACTTAGATTATTTAGAATGGGTGGTTCCTCATCTATCAAACCAAACATTCACGATTTATTTCACATCAGCAAATAGCTCAACTCCAAGTAATAACATCACTTTTGAAGGCCATGGAAACAATCAATTCTCACACTTATCAATTGACACAAAAGCAGGGGCAAATTTCATCTATGATGATTTAGTCGCGTATTGGAATTTTGACAAAGACAATGCTTCAACTACGTTTGATCTTAAGGGAGGATATGAAGCAACTCTTTCTGGGGGAGTAGTGAGTAATGAAACAAATTGTGTGTATGACGAGTGTTTACAATTAGATGGTACGGATGATTATGCTTCTGGCAGTGATGCTGGATTTCCAACAGGAAACAGAACCTTATCTCTTTGGTTTAGGACTAACTTTGAGGGAAACAGATTTTTCTTTGGTTATGCTGGTGCTGATTGGTACACTAATTTTTATGCAGGTGTTTATGATGATGGTGCTGCTGAATGTCCAGATCCTTTAACAAGATATGTAGTAGTTGTAGGTACGGGAGGCACCGGCACCAATACTTGTGGAAGAACAGCAGTCAATGATAGCAAATGGCATCACACCGCTATCGTATACAATCAAGTTAACTGGACCATCTTTTTAGATGGAGTACATGATGGAAGTAGAGTAACGCAAACAACGACTGCTCTTGGAGGGCTCTATACAATTGGAGCAGAAAAAACTCCTAGCGGTTATTTTAATGGGTTAGTGGATGAAGTTATGTTCTTCAACATATCTTTAAACGCGAGTGATATACTACAGATATATCGAAATCAATCAGCGCGATTTGTAAACCCGGGAATCCAAGAAGTAAAGCAGTTCAATATTTCTTCAAATGCAGAAAAATTCAACTTAAGTGTACAAAATTATGAAAGGAAATTTAATACCAATATTTCATTAAGCATCGGGGGATGGGATATTACCAAAGACTACAATACAAGTGATATAAACAGTACAGCAAATGGGCTTGTGATATATTATAACTTTGATAATCGCTCTTCACTTGGAGAAACTGAAACTTTAGTAGCAGATAGAAGAGGAAACAATAATGGAACAGTAAACGGAGGAAACGGAACAACTTCAATAGGCGTTTACGAAAAATCCATGAGATTCGATGGAGTTAATGATGATATAAACACAACTACAAATTTAGGAGTAATTTCAACTGCGCTCTGGTATAAAAATCTTACTCAAACTGAATGGATTTTTGTTGCAAATGTCTCAAATACAACACTCTACATAAACGGAGTACAATCAAGCACCGATATAGATTATCCTATAAATATTTCATCAGGCTCCATAAGAATAGGAAGAAACAGAACAAGTTTCTTTCAAGGTTACATTGATGAAGTTATGATATTCAATAGGAGCCTCACAAGTACTGAAGTGAAAGACTTATACATAAAAGGCAGGGCATTATGGACTTATTCTAATGAACAAAATTTAACAGCAAGAAATACTAACGACAACTGGTCTCTTAATTCCTTTAATATATCTAAACTGACAACAAATATCCAGCCCAGATTCAGGCTAGTTTCTGACTCAAATAAATTCTACACTCCAATTCTTCAAGCAACTGAATCAAATCCTGCAAATGCAACAACTCATCCAGATGTAATAGCTCCTGTTGTAACTATAAACTTCCCTGCAAATACAACTTATGGAAATATCCATCTTCCTTTAATGTTCAATGTAAGCTTAAATGAAAATGGCTCTGTAAAATATACTCTAGATAATGGAGTAAATAATTATACTATGCTTAATACTTCTGGTGGTGTAATAGGAACTCTTTTCAACTACAGCAATGGAACTATCGCATCAGGAAGTTATACATTTAAAGTATATGCAAATGATACTTCGGGCAACAATAATAATACTGCAAATATTACATTTGCGGTTGACGTAACTGCTCCGATTGTCACAATAGTAAGTCCTACCGCAACAACATACTCTACTTCATCTCTTGTGTTTAACATAACATTGAATGAAAATGGAACTGCAAGATACTCCCTTAATGCAGGCTTATTTAATTATACTATGACCTCAAACGCAACAGGAACAGGATTTAATGCAACAAACACTTCAATAGCAGATGGAACATACACATTCTACGCATACACAAATGATACTTCTGGAAATAATAACAATACTGCAAATGTTACTTTTAATGTCTCAACATCTTCAAACTCAGCTCCAATAATAACTTCTGTAAACATTGCTTCTACATTTTCAATAACAGAAAACTCATTCACTCAAGCAAAACTCAATTTTACAGTATATGACGCAGATGGTTTTACTAATATAAATGGAAGCGACTCAAAAGCTTCATTCAATAGAACTTTAGAAACAACAAGATTATCTACTACATGTGACAATACAGTCAACTATTCTACAAATTATGCTAACTTCAGTTGTACGATAAATATATGGTATTTTGATGCTTCTGGAGACTGGACAGTTAACGCCTCTATCTCAGACACAAGCAATTCAAGAGCAGTAAATCAAACAGGAATATTCACTCTTGGTCAAACTTCTGCTTTCGTAACAAGTCCTGGTAATTTGACTTTCGCTTCTCTTTCTCCTGGAACTTCAAACCAAACATCAAGTAACGATCCTCTTTTATTAAACAATACAGGAAATAAGAACATAACTGCAGGAAATGTTCAAATTAATGCAACTCATCTTAAAGGAGAAACAACTTCTTCTCTTGGTCTTTGGGCTGGTAACTTCTCTGTAGGTATATTTACTGGAAGCAACAAAGAATGTGACTTATCTGTTGCTGCAAACTCAACTGGAATGAATAGAAGTTATTTCCAACCTATAAACCAATCTATATTGATGGTAGGTAATCATTCAGCTAACGACGGAATAACTGGTCAAGAACAATTATACTTCTGTATAAGAACAATTGGTTCCGAATTAACTTCACAAGCGTATTCAACTCTTACTGATGGACCTTGGACAGTAAAAATCTTAGCATTAGCATTTACTCTCGCTCCACTTTCAAGAAAGAAAAAGAAAATCAAAGAAGACAAATTAGTGAAAGCAGTATTAATAATAGAAGAAATAAAAGAAAAGCACTCAGCATCAAATTCAGAAGTAATGCAAGTATTGATAGAAGAAATACAGAAGAAATACAACATTACTAAAGAAGAATTGCTTGACTTGATTGATGAAAATAAATTAGAATCAATCCCTGCAGGAATATTTGCAAAGAACCTAGGAGGTCTAGAAGCGATATGTAAATATCTTAAAGAAAATAGAGGAATGTCTTATGTGGAAATTGCCAGATTGTTAAACAGAGATCAAAGAACAATCTGGACTGCTTATAAAAAAGCAAGCAAAAAAGTATCGGAAAGAATTGAAATAAATGAAAATGATACATTGTTACCTTTATCCTATCTTGGAAATAGAGAGTATACTATAATAGAATCTTCCATAATTTATCTTAAAGAAAAGGGTTTCAGATATGTAGAAATTGCTAGATTATTAAATAGAGATCAAAGAAATATTTGGTCAACTTACCAAAAAGCAACAAAATACAAAGAAAAACGAGAACTGAAATAGATATAATTCAATATAGCAAGGTTTAAATATAAATATGTATCATCACAAGAATAAAATGGCGAAAGAAAAGAGGTTATTTACAATTATTTTAGGAACAATCTTATTTTCTACATTTATGGTTTCATTCGTATCTGCAGATTTATCAAATTGGTTTAGCACAATAACTGGAAGAGCGACAAGTCAAAATGTAGGTCTAAACATATCAATAGGAAACACAGCTCCAATAATAACTTTAGTAGAAATAAATCCCACCCCATCCATAACTGAAAATGGAGTAACTCTTCTACTGATAAATTTTACAGCTAAAGATACCGAAGGTTTTACTAATCTGAATGGAAGCAATGCTAGAATAAGATTAAACAGAACAAATGAAGGAGTAAGATTAAATCACTCCTGCCTAAATACTGCTAACTGGTCTACAAGTTATGCTAACTTTACATGTACAGTACAATTATGGTATTTTGACGCAGCTGCGCTCTGGTCAGTTAACGCATCTATTGGGGACATAAACAATGCATTTGGAGAAAATGGAACAGCAACATTCACTCCAGGACAAACTTCTGCTTTCGTAACAAGTCCTGGTAATTTGACTTTCGCTTCTCTTTCTCCTGGAACTTCAAACCAAACATCAAGTAACGATCCTCTTTTATTAAACAATACAGGAAATAAGAACATAACTGCAGGAAATGTTCAAATTAATGCAACTCATCTTAAAGGAGAAACAACTTCTTCTCTTGGTCTTTGGGCTGGTAACTTCTCTGTAGGTATATTTACTGGAAGCAACAAAGAATGTGACTTATCTGTTGCTGCAAACTCAACTGGAATGAATAGAAGTTATTTCCAACCTATAAACCAATCTATATTGATGGTAGGTAATCATTCAGCTAACGACGGAATAACTGGTCAAGAAGAATTATACTTCTGTATAAGAACAATTGGTTCCGAATTAACTTCACAAGCGTATTCAACTCTTACTGATGGACCTTGGACATTAAAAATAGTATAAAATGGAATATAAAAAATCAATAAATAAAGTAATAACTGGAATGTTTGCATTGGTCTTACTTTCGTCTCTAGCTTCAGCAGCAGGAGTAACTGCTTTCTATTGGACTGGAGAGAATGAAAGACCTCTTTATCTTCAACCTGGAGAAACAAAAGATATAATCTTTGAATTACAAAATATGGTAGGAAGCGATGAAATTTCTTTCAAAGTTCAGATAATCAAAGGCTCTGAATTTATAAAATTACTTGATTCCAATGAGGTATATGAAGTTCCAGCTCAAACTCAAAATATCCCTGTTAAAGTAAGGGTCACAATGCCTTCTTCTGCGGTTCCAGGAGATAGACATAATATAGGTCTTTCATTCACTGCAGTTAACCCTAATGCTAGAGGATTCAGCTTAGGAAGCGCATTCGATAAATATTTTGACATAGTAGTTCCAACAGAAAAAGCCCCAATTGTAGAAGAAAATACTGATTCAAACAGTAAGACATATATCTATCTGATACTAGCAATAATCATTCTAAGCATTATAATCTGGTTTGTAAGAAGAAATAAAAAATAATAGTATATTCTCTAAATATATTTAAATATAATGTAATTGATAATCAATCATGAGGTATATATTATTGCTTATATTTGCTTTACTAGCATTTACAATATCTACAAATGATATATATGCATTAAATCAAAAATTAAATGCTTCTATAACTGGAAAAGTAATAACTGGAGATGCAACAAGTCAACACACTGAAATATCAATTCAAATTATAGGAATCTTTCCCACAATAAACTTAACAAGCCCTAGAAATGTCTCATATTTTACAAAACAAAACATCTTCTTAAATTATACATCAAACAACACCCTAAATATCTGGTATTCTTTAAATGGTAATGCTAACATTTCCATAACTGGGCCCATACATATCAACATATCTTCAAATGGAGCATACCTGCTAAGATTATATGGGAACAACAGCGATGGAAATAGAACTATTAGCAATATAACTTTTGTAATAAACGATACCAAATTTAATGTAAGTTATGAATCTTTCAAAGATAATGGCGCCACAACACCTTTTTATAACTATGGTTATGAAGAAATACAAAATTTAACAAATGTTTCTATAGAAAAGAATGGATATGCAAAGATAAAGTTCCTTGAACAAATAAATCTTACTGGATGCTCAAATAATCTTTGCGACTTAACAAATAACATAAACCTAAGTTTCAATAGAATTGAGCTTAACTCTTCTGCGCTCTCAAATTTCAACAAATCTGCAACCTTAACGCTATATAATCTTACTTTAACTAATCCAAGAATATTAAAAGATGGTGAAATTTGTTCAAGTTCTATATGTACAAAAGAAAGCTATTCATCCGGAACATTAGTATTCAATGTAACTTCATTCTCAACATATTCTGCAGAAGAAACATCCTCTTCTTCAGGAAGTAGCAGTTCAAGTTCTAGCTCAAGTAGCTCTAGTAGCTCAAGCGAAGGTTCTGGTGTTGGAGGAATAATTCAAAATCCTCCATTTACAATAGAACCAGAAAGTTTTGCCATAAACTTGAAGAAAGGAGAGTCTAAAGCATATGAATTGACAATATTAAATTCTAACCGTTCAGACATATCTATTGAATTATCTTCAGATTTAAAAGACATTATAACCTTCAATGAAAAAACATTAAACTTGAAGAAAGGAGAATCCAAAAAGATCATTATAGAATTTAAGATAAATGAAGACCTTAAAGAAAATAATTACTTAGGGAATATCTTAATAAAATCTAGAATAATAAATATTAATATTCCCATATCAATAAATTTAAAATCAAATAAATCTTTATTTGATATAAAAATAGATATAGAAAATAAAAATGGAGAAGTCTTCTCTGAAAAAGAATTGATTTCTAATCTACAGTTGTATAACTTAGGCGAAGGTGAGAAAAAAGCATTTATAACATATTCTATAAAAAACCAAAATAATAGATTAATACTATTAGAAAATCAATCAATCTTAGTTAATAAATACATAAATATAAAGAAGAAATTCAAAATACCGAATAATGTAGAACCTGGAATATATCTTTTATCTGCAACAGCTGAATATGATAATGAACTAGCAAGTACTAGTATCTGGTTTAAAGTTAAAAAGAAAAAAGAGGAACTTATAAGCTATACGATGAAAATAGTATGGATAACAATAATCATCGCCTTACTAATCTTGATAATCTTTAGAATAAAAAACAATAATAAAGCATCTAAAAACTAAAAAAAGTAAAATAAGTCAATAATTTACTTCAAACCGCCCATTCTGCAGACCGTAGTTCCGCAATGAGGGCATTTTCCTTTTGCAATTTTAGTGCCTTTTGAAGTCTTAGATTCGACAGGATTCTTTATGTCAACCTTCTTCTTGCACTTTACGCAATATCCTTGTGTTGCCATTTTAACCTCCTTATACCTTCCTACTTAAGCATAAATTACTATACTTATAAACCTATTTACAAGGAAAAACACAGTATATAAGCTTAAAAACAATGAAATAATTGAATTTTATGGTCTTCAGGCTTAATGAGATTCACACAAAAAGCTTACCAAGAAAACCCTTAGGAGACAAAATACCGCAAGAAATTCTTAGAGATTTAGAAATATTATCAAGAAGAATAGGTACTCATGTAAAAATTGAGGGTAGGCCTCTAAAAATAGAATTATCTGGAGGTTTAGCTATACCGTTAACAATATCTCAAAAGCCAGATCTAGCTAAATTTCTAGATTTACCATCTGAACAAAAAGGTATTTACAGGAATCATAGTGCTTTTCACCTAAGTATGTATGCTCCTGAACTACTAAAACTAGAGAAAATTTTAACAAATTCTCATCATAGCTCTAGCAAATACGCTTTAGTTACACATCCTTTTAGCGCAGGAATAAGAGCTCTACATTGGAAAGTAGACTTATATCAAAAAGTAAATGCTGAAGAAGCAATAAATGAAAGAGTCCATAATTTAAGATTTGTAGAAGTTGATGATGCTGGAGAAATAATTTGGCCTCATAAAAATAGATTAAGCTACTTCGATGTATACCCTTTTTTATATCAAAATAAAGCTAAAGAACTAGTTACTCCTTGGCATGGCAATAATTTTGCACTAGATCACAGAGTATTTTCTCCCAATGAAGTTAATATTTTTTCTTGGGATAAACAAGAATTAGTTTTATCTGCAGATTTATATGCTCCAACCGAAGTCAAAATAGGACTTTTTTCCATCAGAGTTGTAGGTCTACCTTGGATAAGATTAGTTAAACAAAACAGAGAAAGACAAGATAGAGTAGATAGATATGACATATCATTAATAGAAAGGTATCTTAGCTTGAGAAAAGCGCAGGAAGGGAATTGAACCCCTGCATACTCGGGCTGCAGCCGAGCGCGTTAACCACTTCGCCACCTGCGCATATAACTTGTTAACGCTTACGACTTATAAACATTTACTCCCCACATAAATTCTACCAAGCCAAACTTTTAAATAACATCTTTTTGTGTTTATAACATTAGAAATGCTCCCGTAGCTCAGCCTGGATAGAGCATCAGACTTCTAATCTGAGGGTCGCAGGTTCAAATCCTGTCGGGAGCGCTCTTTTTACTATCTATGTATTTGAATAAACCTACCGCTACTACTCTCTCTTATCTTCTTTTTTAAATTATAAGCAAAAAAGACTTTAAGTCCATAAAATAATAAAGCCAACATAAAAAATAAAACTAAGAAATAATTAAATGCTACTTTCTGTTCTGAACTAACTGTCTTTCCAGTTATAGAAGTATAAGGTAAACTCAATTTAACTCTCGCCCTAGCCTCGGATTTATCATCACTAACTAACAAAGTCAGATAAAGATCTTGCCCTTTAATACTATAAGGAAAAGAGAGCTGATAATCCATATCCTTTCTTCTTTCTAAAAATACATTTTCCTTACCAGATTCCAAAACTCTAGCAGCTTCATCATGTACGAAATAATTAACCTCTAAATCATGATTTCTATCAGCTCTATCTTCAACACTGTATGTTAAATAAAATTTACCGTTCTTAAGATCATACTTATCAATTTCTAAAGAAAAATCTTCACTTACATCACTACTATTAGGTATATTATTAATAAAATCACTAACAATAGAGCCTGTAAATCCTTTTTCAGTATTAATCTGTATCAAAAAAACTGCTAAAGTAAATATCAATAATCCACTAAAAATAGTTATAACTCTTTCTCTCAGCATATATTAAATAGAATAAAGGTTATTATAAATCTTATGTAATATCTCTAGGAATCTATATAAAAGGGCTTTTCTTAAATGTTAAATGAAAAACATTAAATTAACATTTTTAGGAACAGGGAGTGCGATACCTACTCCTGAAAGAAATCACACATCCATATTAGCTCAGACTCTAAATGAATCAATTCTAATAGACTGTGGAGAAGGAACACAAGTTCAATTCAGAAAAGCAAATATTAGTCCACATAAATTAACAAAAATACTGATAACTCACTGGCATGGAGACCATATTTTAGGTCTTCCTGGATTAATGCAAACCTTAGCATTATCAGACTACAAGAAAACTTTAGAAATCTACGGACCTAAAGGCTCAAAAGAATTTATGCAAAGCATAAATATACTTTTAGGACATCATAAAATAGCATACAAACTAATAGAAATAAACTCGGGCAAAGTGTTTGAAGATGAAAATATATTAATTGGAGCTTCTCAAATGTCTCACGGAATACCCTCTCTAGCTTATTATATATCTCTTAAAGATAAATTAAGGCTAGATAAAAATAAACTTAAAAAGCTTAAAGTTCCAAACTCTCCAATATTAAAACAGCTATTAAAAGGTAAAAATATAAAGCTAAACAAAAAAACAATAAACGCAAATCAAGTAACATATAAAGAAAAAGGTAAAAAAGTATCATTTATTCTAGACACTTTAATGAATAATAATGCTATAAAGATAGCAAAAGATTCAGATTTATTAATAACAGAATCAAGTTTTCTTGAAAACTCTGAAAAAGGGGCAAAACTAGCCAAAGATTACAAACACCTCACTGCAAAGCAAGCAGGAACAATAGCAAAGAAATCAAAATCAAAGAAGTTAATACTAACACATATATCTCAAAGATACCATCATGATGCACAATCTTTAAAGGAAGAAGCAAAATCAATATTCAAAAATACAGAAATAGCTAAAGAACTTGAAACTCTTATAATCTAAAGTTACAACTAAATAAAAAACCTAATAAGTTGAACTTATCGGTAAGCTAATAATAAACCAAAATTACTTGTTCAGCGAGTGAGAAGTTGAAGCTGGTGAGATAAAGATTATTGTATCGCCTCTTAAGAAGGTTATACCAATATTTTTCTTTACTCCTCCATTTTCTATTTCTTTAGCGTTGTCAAGTACTACGTTGATGTGTATATCAAACGCCATCAATGTACCTACAAACTGCTTGTCACCTTTTAATTGAACAAGGACTTCTTTTCCCTTTGAGGCATTCAAAAGGTCTAGAGGTCTCTCAATTTTTGTGGCCATAAATCATTTTTATTTCATTCATATTTAAACCTTCTTATTATATGGCTCTGTCCGAAGTTTCAAAATAAAACCAAAAAATAGTTATTCTCAAGTACCTAGGTAGGATAGAATGCTTCAACAAATTATCCTACCTAAATACAATAACAAGTTAGAAGAGCAATTAATTAA
>Ga0233424_10002145_pt1 | contig 14802 bp, 18 predicted proteins | sample Watercolumn_Towu_FD_181011 | JGI IMG/M metagenome (GOLD analysis project Ga0233424, IMG submission 181011) | Freshwater microbial communities from Lake Towuti, South Sulawesi, Indonesia - Watercolumn_Towuti2014_125_MG | ecosystem: Environmental > Aquatic > Freshwater > Lake | place: Indonesia...
TGAGCGAGGCGGTGGATCCAAGCGATACACCACGAGCGAGCGACGAAGCGGTTGGCCAAAAGACCCCTGGCCCTGCGGGTTGCGCCGCCTTTGGGCTCTGGCTTCGTGGCTCACTCCGTCGCAGACCGCTGCGGGTATGATCCGTCGTTCGCGCCTCGCCAGAACCCAAAGGCGGCGCAACAAAGTGTATCCTATCCCACGGTCTGAGCAGTAAGTTCACGGAACCACGAGCACTTTGCCCAGCACCGCTCGATTTCTCAGCGCGGTAAAGGCGGCGGGCGTCTCCGATAATGCAACCACACGATCGATGGTCGGCTGCAGTTTTCCTGCGGCCGCCCATTCGAGCGTCTTGATCAGGTCGCGCCGCGTGCGCCCGTAGCTCCCGACGAGTTGGTGTTCCTTCACAAAGAACGGCCATAGATTCAACTGGACCTCCCGTCCGGCGGTCGCCCCGCAGGTCACTACGGTCCCGCCTCGCGCCAGACAATTCATCGCTTGCTCCAGGAATGGTCCGCCGACGTGCTCAACCACCACGTCCACTCCGCGTTTGCCCGTGAGTTTCCGGACTTGCGCGCGCCAAGTTTCGCTGCCGGGATCGACGACGTGCTCGGCGCCCAGTTTGAGCGCGAGGGCTTTCTTTGCCTCATTTGACGCGGTCGCAATCACGCGCGCGCCCAGGCCCCGCGCGATCTGGATGGCCGCGGATCCGACTCCGCTCGCGGCTCCGGCCACCAAGATCCAGTTCCCGGGCCGGACTTGCGCGCGGTCTGTCAGCATGTGCATTGCGGTGGCGCCAGCGAGAGTCAATGCGGCCGACGTTTGAAACGAAACCGGATCCGGAAGGCGGACCAACGCACGCTCCGGCACGAGCACTTGCTCGGCAAATCCGCCGTCGCGGTCCACGCCGAGAAGCTGGCCGTGCAAGCAGCGCGATTCTTCGCCTCGTTCGCAAAACTCGCATTGCCCGCAAAAGAGGTTGGACTGCACGGCGACACGATCCCCGGCGTGCCAGGCGCGAACGTCTGGCCCGGTTTGAAGGATTTGTCCGGCGATTTCTGAACCGGGGACACGAGGGAGTTGAATCGTGATGGGCAAAGTCCCCTCTTCCAGCCACAGGTCCAGATGATTCAACCCGCAGGCGCGGACGGCCACGACGACCTCGCCCGGTTCCGCAGCCAGATCTGGCCGTTCCACGATTTGGAACTGGCCCGGTTTGCCGTGGGCTGTCAGTTGCACGACTTTCATGATCGAAGATTCAAACGACTCGGCCAGCGTTCGACAAGGCTGTACCCGGCTGCGCTGAACAATTTTGGCGATTAAACTTCTTAGCCGTATCTATTCAATCGGTTGGGGAGCGCACGCGGCTCGCCTGCCGTCGCCGCCGGTCCGGCGGCGACTTTTCACGGCGCATTTTTCGATCCCTTAAAAGTGAGCGCGGACGGTCTGTGCTGAAGTGTTCGGCGAGCCGCCGAACACAGCCCGCGAGCCGCGTGCGCTCCCCATCAACATCCGCCCATTCGGGGAGGCCGACTTGACTGCCGGACAGGCAGGCGTGTCCACAAACGGCCCGAGCATCAAGTGAGGCAAAGATCACGGCAAGAATCCGCCCGTGCCTGCCGGCAGGCACGGTGGCTCCCCCTGGGGCGAGGAGCGCCACAATGACCAGCACCTGACGCTGGCAGAGAAACGTGCCGCGAGAATGGCCGAATGAAATTGCCGCAAAGAGGCGCAAAAGGCGCAAAGAGGATGATTAGCCACAAAAAGGCTCAAAACACGCAACAAACAGCCCGGAGCGCGGACTTCAGTCCGCATCACCGCCGGGTAACGCAGGCCGAAGCGGGATGAATCCCGCGCTCCAATGTTGCAACTTGCTGGTGTTGCTTCGGATAAGCGTCAGGAAGACATTTGGTGAACATCGGTTTGCAATTTTGCTTCAAAAATAAAGTGCATTTTGAGACCAGGCTGGCAGACTCAAGCCCATGTTCGACCGTTGGTATGCGACCGAGTTGAAGGCGAGTCTGGAGCGACCCTACGTGCAACTGGTGTTCGGGGCGCGCCAGACGGGCAAGACGACCTTGCTCAATGCGTTGTTGCCGCCCGAAACGCTGCGGGTGGACTTGGCAAACCCGGAGGAGCGGTCGCGGCATTTGGCCGATCCAGGTCTGTTCATGAAGGTATGTCGCGACCTGCCTGTGGACCGGGAAGGGCGATTTGTGTTCGTGGATGAAGCGCAGGCGGTGCCTACGGTGTTTGACGCGGTGCAGCATCTCTACGACAAGGACAAGCAGCGCTGGCGGTTCGTGTTGTGCGGCAGTTCGGCGCGGAAGCTACGGAAGACGGGCGCGAATCTGCTTCCGGGCCGGTGCTTCTACCATCGGCTTTACCCGTTGACGTTGCGTGAGCACCCGCCGGAGCCGAAGCGAATCGACTATGCGGTGTCGCCTCTGCCGCTGGAATCGAAGGCTGGCGCTGCACTAACAAGTCCCTTTCCCGCCTGGGGCCTGGAAGCGCGACTGGCCTACGGGGCGTTGCCCGGTGTGGTGGCCGCTGAAGAAGCGGATCGGGCGCGGATGCTCACCGGGTTTACGCTGGTGCATCTGGAGGAGGAAATCCGGCGAGAAGCGATGGTAAAGGACTGGGGCGCGTTTGTGCGGTTCATGGAACTGGCCGCTTCCGAATCGGGGCAAATCCTCAACTACGCCGGGATCGCCCAGGAAACTGGCCTTTCCCAGCCGACTGTGAAGTCGCACTACCAGTTGTTGGAGGACATGTTCATCGGCCTCCGGGTGCCGGTGTATTCGGGGAGCAAACGCAAGAATCTGCTTTCAAGTCCAAAGTTCCTGTTCTTTGACTTGGGCGTGCGGCACGCGGCGGCGGGGCTGAAGGCGTCGCGGGAAATCGTCCAGGTCAATCCAGGAGCGTTCTTCGAGCAGTGGGTGGGCATCGAGTTGTGGAAGCGACTGCAATATCTCGGCGAAGGCCGGTTGCACTACCTGCGAACCCGCGACGGGATGGAGATTGATTTCATCGTGGAGCATCGCGGCACCCTGACGCCCATCGAAGTGAAGTGGAGCGAGAGGCCGTCCGTTCAGGATGCCCGGCACTTGCTAACGTTCCTCAGGGAGCACCCGAACCAAGCCAAACACGGCTACGTCATCTGCCGGTGTTCCCATCCACTGCGCATTCACGACCAGATCACCGCGCTGCCGTGGTTCTGTCTATGACCGTCCTCGATGCCATCATCCAGTCGCTCAGCCGGGCCAGTGAATACAGCCGGGACGACCAGGTTGCACTTGCGGTGATCCTGTGGCCGGACAAAGAGCGACAGTGGGAACCGGTGCTGCCGGTGCTGCGCGAAATTCCGCTTCCTTCTTTTGACCAATTCTCCCCGCGTTTTCGGTCAGTCCCGGGTCAGTCCCGGCCATTGGCCAAATGGCGAAGTGAACTATCCAATAGGTGGGACTGACCCGGGACTGACCCTCGAAACGCGGGATGTCTCACGCCCGCGGTTGCCACCGACGTCGCAGCCTGTGCTCTCCGCATGGTTCGGCTCGACCGCTGCTGCCTGATCGATCAATGAAAACCTGTCTCAAGAACCTCCGGCGATTTTGGTTTCCGGCCGTGTTCAGATGCGCCCCGTCTCTGCGCGCGGATTGACACTCCGGGGATCCTTGAATAGCCTCGCGTTCGTAATTCTGGGCGTTCCACAGCCAAGCCTGTGCCGACCGCAATCCAAACCTCGCGTCGCAGTTCTGACTAAGCCAACGGCGAACTCATGCCGATGAAAGAGGGCACCGCACGAGAACGAGTTGAACTTTTTTCCGGGACAGCGGAAGATTCCCACCCACATGAAAACCTCGCGCCTTCTCCTGATGCTCGCCTCGTGCGCCGCGGCAACCGCATTCGCTCAAGAGTACCGCATCCAGATGAACCGTTCCGCCAAAGCAGGCCAGGAATTCCAGCTTTCCTGCCGCTTCCAGGAGACGCACCGGATTTCGGCCTCGTTCGCCGGGCGCTCTTCGCCGGAACAAAAAACCAATTACGTCGCGGAACTCGACGGACTCGTGCGCGTCCTGGAAACCGATTCCAACGGACGGATCAAAAAGGCTTCCTGCACGATTTCCAACTGCGTGCGCATGGAAGACCGCTACAAGCGCGAACTCCTGCCGCCCCGTGCCGTCGTGACGGCTTCGATCGAGAAGGGCAGGCTCCATCTCCAGGCCAATGGCCGAGCCGTGGACACCGAGACGCAAAAGATCCTGGCCCTGGGGATGCAAGTGGATCCGGACGAAGCCCAAACCGAGGAAGTGTTCGCCACGGACAAACCCAGGAAGGTCGGCGACAGTTGGGAGATCGACCCGGAGAAATTGCGTGGCGTGCTGAAAATGCAACGGTTGGGAATCACCAGCCCGGATATTCAAGGCCGAACCACGCTCGAACAAGTCGTCCAGGTCGATGACCGCGAATGTCTCGAACTGGCTTCCAAGATCTACCTCAAGAAGTTCACGCCCCCGGTGCCGCCGGGAGTGCAGATCAAGCAAGCGTTTGGCGCGCTCCGTTTGACCGGCAAGTTTCCCGTGGACACTTCCATGGCCGCGCTCGAAGAAGGGATCGAGTTCGATTACAGTTTCATCGCCCAACTCGGCGGCGCCACCAATACCCTCGGCGTGACCACCAAGACGATTTCGACCATCAAAGGCACGTTGCAGCGGAAGTATTTCAAGTGAGTTGCCGATCGAACGTAGCTGCGTTCGTGAGAACACGGCTCAGTGAAGTCCGCCGCACCGCGCACGGGCGGTGCAGACGGTGGCCATTCCCTCTCCATGAACCCGACCCGTCCAAATGCCGCTAGGTCTTGGAGTGCGGCGATGGAGCCTGCGCAATCGCCGCTTTCGCATGAAAGTGTCCGAGGCCTTCCCGAGGGGATCGATTACTTTCGGGGGTGCCGACGCCAAATCGGTGACTCCGCAGACTCCGTCACCGCAGTCCAAGACGCTATCGCGCTAGCCAGGGTTCATGGGTTCAGAGCGCGAACTCATTCGGGGAATTCTCTCCCTGGAGGGAGAGGGAGCGCTCCGCTGAAGAGCGCAACCTGAGGGAGTTTTTCTAATCTCTCGCCAAATTGAAGCACACGAGGTGATCTTCGCTCCGCAAGTAAAGTTTCTTGCGCGAAAGGACTGGCGCCGCCCAGCACGGATAGTGCAGTTGCGGAACTTGAAAACGTGAAATCTCTTCCGGTTGCTTCGGGTTCACTTTGAACAGCCCCAGTTTTCCGCCTTCTCCCAGCACGATCAATTTGCCCTCGGCTATAATCGCGGAGCCGCGGCCGTACGCCTCGGGCGTTGGGCTGCTGTGCGGCACCCAGGTCTCGTCACGATCCCACATTAACTTGCCCGTCTTCAATTCCAAGCACCGGAAGCGCGCGTCCGGCTCGTTCCGACCGCTGAACGCATAAAGGTAACCGTCGTGATAAATCGGCGTGGTCCAGTGAATCTCCAGCACCGTGTCGCGCCAGACTTCCTCGAAGCTTTTCCCGTCAGGCTTCACCCGCAGCAGGACCGATCCGACCCGGTAGTAAGCGCCGGAGATGAAGACGAGATCATCGACCACAACGGGATTGGCGGCGTTGACCGAATCGTTGAGCCGCGACCGGAACCAAAGACTGAAATCGACGTCGCCGGTTTTGGGATCGAGCGAAACTAGCCCTTGCCTTGTGAGACAAAACACTTTTCTCCGGCCGTGCATCGTCGCCGGGACCGGCGTGGCGTAGCTGGCCTGCTTTTCAAATTCATTCCAAACCAACTTTCGTTCCCCGGGCCAGGCAGTCAAAGGAACTCCTGTCCAGTTCCTTCTGCCGACGCTCTCCCACACCGTCTTGCCGGTCTTCGCGTCGAACGCCACCATGCCGGAATTCGGCTGGCCTCCGACCATCACGATTAACAAGTCTCCCTCAAGAATAGGCGTGCTCCCCACGCCGAAGAACGCCGCGGGCACGGTCCAATCCGTGCCGGTATCTCGTTGCCAGACCAATTTGCCGCTCTTTGAATCCAGACACAGCAACTTGCCTTCGGCGCCGAAAGCATAACAGCGATCCGCCGTGAGCAGGGGCGTGCATCGCGGGCCATTGTTGTAGCCGTAAGGATCGATGTACTGGCTGGGATAGCCATAGCGCCACTGAGCTTTTCCGGTGACGGCGTCGAAGCTCTCGACAATTTCCTCCCCGCCCAGGCGATGGTGCAACACGAGTTGATCGCCGCGCACGGAGGGCGCACTGTAGCCGGTGCCGACGCGCTTTGCCCAGACGAGCGGCGGCCCGTTGGCCGGCCATTTCTCCAACAGCCCCGTCTCCAGAGAGGTGCCATTGGCGCGCGGACCCAGGAACTGCGGCCAATCTTCGCCTTCCTCGGCGTTGCCACGCGCAGTCTGTGTGAATGAACAAAGCGCGCTGTGCCAGGCGATCATAGCGCACAGAAGGAAACGAAGTGAACGAAGGCTCGAAGCAGCGCGACTAAGAACGAGGACGGGATTTCCGGCGACTGAATTCATCGGTCCGATTTAACGCGCCCGGCAGATCTTTTCGACGACAAAAAACGAAGAGGATGGGAGAACGGGCATCTCCGGCTGCGGACGGTGCTGGTGGCGTTGTAGCGCAGATTTGCAATCTGCTGTATCGCGGAATTGCATTCCGCAAAGCGCCGACAAATTCGCGCGCCTTGGAATTTCCGGAGCGCCGCCGATTTCAAATCGGCGATACGGCGCAGCGCGGTGGAACCGCAACCCAAGCGGCGCGGCCAGCGACGATCTCGGGCGATACTCATAGAGTGCAACTCTGCGCTACACCTTCGGGCCGCGCCGAAAGCGTGTCCTCATTCGAAGATGCGCCCTGGGAGAACGACCTGACTCAACAAAAGCACGAAACGTCGCCGGGAAGAGTCCTGTCTTCGCGCGCGAACCACTCGTCAGGCCGTGAATCCACGTCTTGCCTGGCCCTCGAAAGCGAAGTAACGTTTTCAACGTGAGCGTTAGCGAAATCATTGCCGAACTCCCGAAACTGACTGCCGACGAGGGGTCCGCAATCCGCCGCCGCCTTCGTGAACTCGAAGATCAAGACGAATTGCAGTTTCTGCACGAAGCGGCCGACTCGATGTTTCAGGCGATGGACAACGAGGAGGTTGAGAATGCCCGCTGCAAAACCGGGTGACGTCTGGATGACTGATCTGGGCATGGCTTCAGAACAAATGCGGCACGAAACGGCTGAAGTTGCCGATGATTCGGCGCGCGTCTTCGCGAATACCCAAACCGGCCGCCTCATGATGAATGATCCACAAGCCCAGCACCGGATGATGGCCTTCGAAGTTCGCTAACGGTGCCGGCGCCTGATACACGAACCCTTCTTTTCCGTAACCGCCCGGCGTGGCCTCAACGATCTGGTTTCCCTTCATCAAAGTCACGTTCGCCCCCTCGCGGCCCAGCTTTGGTTTCTTCACGTACTCGCCGCGAAGCGCGTCCGGTGATTCGTAGCAAGGCAGCAAATTGGGATGTCCCGGGAATAGTTCCCAAAGGATCGGCAGAATCCCTTTGTTGCTGAGCAACATTTTCCACGCAGGCTCGACAAAGCGCGCCGGCTCGCGTGCCAGATACTGGCCGAACTCGTCTTCCCACATCCATTCCCAGGGATAAAGTTTGAACCCCGTCACGATCTTTTGATCGTCCTGATCGACGAAGCACGCGCGCTTTTCGTTCCAACCTACCTCCTCGATGAAGGTGCGCTTGGTGGCCAGGCCGGCCTGCTGCGCGGTATCTTGCAGGTAGAGGACCGTTTGCTCGTCTTCGGGATGATCCTTCACGCTGCTGAAATGCACGCGCTCGCCGGCCAGTTGCTTCCACGCTTCCAGTAACCGTTCGTGAATGGAGTTGAATTGATCCGCGTTCCGAAAACACTCCTCCAACCAGAACCATTGCGCCACCGAAGCCTCCAGAAGCGCCGTCGGTGTGTCGGCATTATACTCCAGCAACCTGGGCGGTCCCTTGCCGTCGTAGGCCACGTCGAAGCGCCCGTAGAGGCTGAAGTCGTCTCGCTCCCACGAGTTGCGGATAACCGGGACCGCCGCCGCCGGAATGGCCAACCGATCCCACCATTGGTTTTCGATCACGGCGCCGGCTGCTTCGACGCAAAGGGCGTGCAACGTGTTGGCCGCGGCCTCCAATTCGTTTACCTCCCGCGTCGTGAATTCGTAATAAGCGGACTCGTCCCAGTACGGCCCGTTTTCGTGGGTGTGGTAAGTCAATCCCACCTCTTCTACTTTCTCCCGCCAATCGGCGCGGGCGGAAACGGCGCGGCGTTGCATCAGGAGGAAATGAAATCGGACGAACGTCCGAAGCCGCTGCGTCGCGTGCTGCTCGCGCTTTGGGATGCGGCGCGCTGCGTCTGGGCGAATTGCGCGGCCTGGGCGGTAGGGCGTGAGGCGGTCAAGGCGCTTTGGTGGGGTTGCTGGGCCCATTGTCCGCCGTGGTAATAACCCTGGTTCGGCACGTAGTGATTGTAGGGAAACGGGAACCAGCCATGGAACGGCGCGTGGTAATAGCCGGCGCCATGCACATACTGGTTGTTGGTGTAGGTGTTCTCAGAAGAAATCGGCCGCGAGATGTCCTCGCGCCTCTGCCCGCAGCCGGCCAGCGTGGCGCCTGCCGCCGTCGTTCCGATCAACCAGAGATGAATGCTTCGACTGCGTTTCACAACCTCAGAAGCGCAAGTGTTTTCTCCCTCTCTTCCCAGCCAAGGAAGGAGAGGGACGGGGAGAGGAGGACCCTCCTCATTGAATAGTGCCCCTCTCCTCGATCCTCTCCCCACTCGTTCCTCGCAGGCAGAGGAAGAAATCGAGGAATCGAATCACACCGATCAACGAGAGAATAGAACCAGCGTGCGCTTTCACGGCATTCAATTATCGATGAGGGCGTCATCCAAGGATCGCGGCGGCGATGATGATGCAGACACCCAGAATCACCGCCGCGCCAATAATCGCCGCGGCTTGGTTTTTGTTCTCGATGATCTCGCGATGCAGATCGCCTGGAGTGAATTTGTCGAACAGCTTATATCCGACCACCGCCAAAACCAGGCCGAAGATGCTGAAGATGGCCGTATAGAGCAGCGCTTCGCCCAGGTTGCGGGCGTGCCAGGTTTCAACCGGTTCGGCAACAGTCGCCGCCGCTGCCCAGAGCGAGGCGGGAAGCATCAGCCCGGCCATGGCGAAGGTAAGACCACGCAGAATTTTGCTTTTCATGATTTGCCTCCTGAAGGGTTCTCTTCGATTCGACGCATGGTCATCTCTTAACTCGCCGCAGCGTACTCGTCCATTCCGATTTTTCCCGGGATTTGGAACGGGGCTTTCCGCGATGTCGTGTTAAGTCTGCAAATTCAAGACGCGAATGAAAGCGCGCCTGACCGACCTGAGATCATCGGAGGTCAAAACACCGAGGCGCACATCGAAACGCACGAGCGGGATGAGCTGGATTTGCTGGAGATGGAAGACGCCGGACTTCAAAAACGGCTAGTGCACACGAAACTCCCATCGATTGCCGCGAATGGCTGTCGTATGGGGAACGACCACGAGCAAAGCAAGCTCATCGTCCGAAGGGTAATCGCTTAGCACCAAGGCCGGTCTGACTTTGGCAGCCAGGCCGAAATCCACTCGCCAGATCTCACCGGGAAGCGTTCTGTTCATCTTCCGCCTCCATCGCGTCGAGCATCTGGAATCGTTCCAGAGCCAGACGATCGCATTGGGCCAGGGTTTCAGCGTCCTCCTCCATCTCGAAGAGAACGCGCATGATTTCCCGGCGGTCCGAGTGCGAGTGGCAAGCATTTCGGCGCGGCGCGCGGGGGGCGCATCGTTGTAGCGCAGATTTTTCAATCTGCCGTATCGCAGGATTGCATCCTGCGGGCCGTCGGCTGGGCGGGATGCATTGAGAATGACCGACGCGCTGCCGATTTCAAATCGGCGATACGGCAGAGTGCAACTCTGCGCTACGCGGACGAAATCACCGACAACTTCGGGATGCCTGGCGCGGCATCTACAGTAAACATTGTCCTTTCCAACGGACCGGGTTAAAGAATGGGCGAACCAAGCCTATGGAAAGGAATACAATGAAACATCTGGCAGCACTGCTGATCTCTCTCGGTCTCACGACGGTGGCACGAATCCACGCCAGGGATTGGGTTGTCTATGACGGCAAAGAAGGCCCCGGCAACGGCAAGCACATCGTCTTCGTCACCGGCGACGAGGAATATCGCTCCGAAGAAGGCATGCCGATGCTGGCGAAAATTCTCGCGGTCCGGCATGGCTTCAAATGCACCGTTCTCTTCCCGATCGACCCCGCCGACGGCACCATCGATCCCAATAATCAGACTAACATCGTTGGGCTGGAGCATCTCGAGTCCGCCGACATGATGGTCCTCTTCACGCGCTTTCGTGAACCGCCGGATGACCAGATGAAATACTTTGAAGACTTCCTGAATTCCGGCAAACCGATCCTAGGTATCCGCACGTCCACGCACGCGTTCGAGATCAAACGCAACAAGCAAAGCCGCTATTTGAAGTGGGACTGGCGCAGCAAGGAATGGCCGGGCGGCTTCGGCCAGCAAGTGCTCGGCGACACCTGGATCAGCCATCACGGCAGCCACGGCAAAGAAAGCACGCGCGGCGTCATCAATGGGGCTCTGAAGAATCACCCCATCCTCCGCGGCGTCGATGACATCTGGGGCCCGACTGACGTGTATGGCATCCTCCATCTCCCGAAGGACGCCCAGGTCCTGGTGCACGGCCAGGTGCTCGAAGGGATGAATCCGAGCGACAAACCGGTCGCGGGCGAAAAGAACGATCCCATGATGCCGCTGATCTGGATTCGGAATTATACGGCGGAGAGCGGCAAGACCTCGCGAGTGATTGGAACCACCATCGGCGCAGCACCCGACCTCGAAAGCGAGGGTTTGCGGCGTTTGCTCGTCAACGCGTGCTACTGGGGGTTGGGCCTGGAGAACAAGATCCCGGCCAAGAGCAAGGTGGATTACGTCGGCGAATTCAAGCCCACGTTCTTCGGCTTCGGAAAATTCAAGCGCGGCGTCAAGCCCTTGGATCACGAACTGAAGTAGGGCAGGCATCCTGCCTGCCCGGTCTGTCCACGAAACGCCTCGGAACACTCGTCCTCCGCAGATGAACCGCAGATAAACGCAAATGGACACAGATGAGGCGAGGTTTGCCAGCAATTCTCATTTTGGCGTAGGTGGAGCGGGGCCTTCCAGGCCGCAGCGGGCCCGGAACCCAAAAACGCTGCGAAATAGCCCGCAGCGTTCGGAATTCTCCGCGTGCTGCGCCCAGGATGGGCGCGCTCCGAGTCAAAATGAGAATTGCTGGAGGTTTTGCGGGGACCCGGGCTTTCACATTTCACTGGCGAGTGAACATTGGCTTCTGGTTTCATCCCCTTTTCCCGCTTGGTGACCCACGAAACACACGAAAAAGGAAGGCGTTGGGGAGATCAACCTGCTCGCCCAGAAGGCGAGCAGGCATATCGCTTCAGCCTTCGTGTGTTTGGTGTGTTTCGTGGGCTGAACTTCTGCTCTACTTTAGCGCTCCTTTGAACCGGAACGGCGCGCGGCCCGTGATATCCGCGCTGGTGAACGTCGGGCACCAGAATTTCTCCACGTGTTCCACCACCAGATCCGTCCCGGCAAAATGGCTGACGAAAGGCTTTTTCTCGTGATTGTACATCGTGTCGGTCATGTCGCGCATCAGAGCCACCTTCTGGCCGACCTTTACCATCTGCCGAACCCCGAACGGACGGCCCAACACGCACATGTTCAGATGAACGCCGGTCAGGATCACGTTCTCAATGCCGCGCGCTTGCAGCAAATTGTAGGTTTCCTGGCCGTTGTCCGTGATGGCATCGGCGTCGGCGATCTCGATCGTCGCGATTTGCCGTGTCCAGGCGTCGCGGATTCTGCATTTCACGGCGCAGTCGCAGCCCATGTCGGAGTCATCGATCGGTAGTTCGCCTTCATGAGCCGGGTCGGGCCAGCACCAGGTTGTTCCCCAACGTTCGGCGGTGGAAAGTGGGACGGGCGGTTTGGCGAACGGAGCCGTTTGCGCCCGCTTCCGCTGCGGAGTGTCCTGGTAGAAATTCACCACGCTGCTCGGCGCGTGAATGATGAAGACGCCCTTGGCTCGCGCCGCTTTGACCGCTTCGTTCAACGGACCCGCCAATTCCGCGACCCGTGCCGCCGCCGATTTGCACCAGTGATCGTCCCACATGTCGCAGATGATGAACGCCGTCTTCTTGGCGTCCCAGGTGGTCTTAAGTTCCGACGCGGACGACACTCCCGGCGTGTCAGTGCCTGCCACCTTGGCTGGGGACCGCAAAGTCAGGTGCAATTCGGAATCGGCGCTGCGGGTGGAGGGAATCATAATGAGGGCGGCGAAAGACATCGCGACGAGAGGACGACCGAACGGGATAGAGGCTCGTTTCATGCCTTGCTTTTAGGCCGACACCCACACACGGAAAAGCCCAAAATCCATTCCTCCTCAAACGAAAGAACCTTTAACGCTGCAATGTCCAGATTCCTCCCAGGCTGCGATCAACATTTTCACCGATTTAACGATTCAACTTTTTTAACGTTTTAACGACTTCGCCGCGCGGCCTCTTGTCTTTTTGCGGCCAATCTGTTGAAATCCGAATTCATTCCGGGTTTCAGAAGTTGGGTGAGCGTTTCATCCTGAGGAGCGGATGTGTCGTTTCGCTTTCTTGTTCAACCACAAAATCAATTCTTGGGGAGCGCACGCGCCTCGCGTGCCGTGGTCGGCGTCCCCGCCGACCACACGGATCGTCGCGGCTGGGCTGTCTGAGTCTTTCGATTGAAATTCATCGGTTCTCCCACGTTTCAGGATGAGGAACGTTGTCAACGTTCCAACGTTTGCGAGCCGTCAGACTGCGTTCCAAAAGACGCAGGCCCCGATTAAACTCGACGTGACCGTCGCAGAAAACCGTATTCAGGCCAGGGTCATGGCGGAACCGGAACTGATTGGTGATGGCGCGGACATTGTAATGATCGAAAAAACCGAGCGAATCGCCAATCTCAATCAAGTCGCTCGGCGCCATGACCTCCGATTCACGACGCGGTTGTTGGTTAGTGTTCGGTTCCCAAACCCGGCCGAGGCCGAAATGAGCGTCGCGATGGCCGGTGTCGCCAGTTCCTCTGTAGTTGTAGGCGTAGCTGCCTTCCGGGGGCGCGATGCCGCCGTTTGGAATCCGCTCGGCTGACCGGGTCCGCAACTTGTAGTTCGGACATTTGTAGAGCGCATTGGTCCAGGCTGAGTGCGTGTAAGGTTCCAGCGCGGTGCTCCAGTAATAGAACCTGCTCAAGTCATTTTCGAGGATCACCGTCCGAAACGGATAGCAGGAATCGTAGTCGGGTAGGTACAGGTTTACCGCCAAGCCAAGCTGTCGAAGATTGCCGGTGCATCGAATCCGATTGGCCTTTTCCTTCGCCGTGATCAATGATGGCAACAACCAGCTCGCCAGAATCGCGATGATCGCGATGACCACCAGCAATTCGATCAGCGTAAAGCCTCTGCACCGTTTCATCGGCATAAGAGTCTGACCACGGAGTCGCACTAATCTAGGACCGCAGTTGGATTTTTACAGGAGGAAACGGAGGGAACGGAGTTGAGAGCGATTGCGCTGAGCCGAAGGGCAGTTTGCGGTCCTCGACGCGGATGTCCATCGAGCAGCGCTCCAGGTTGTTCAAGCCTCCGTTTGCTCCGTTTGCTCGTGTTCAAGACAATCGCGGCGGTATCGTTCACGGCTTCTCCCACGTTTCCGGATGCGGTTCGTTGTCGAAATTCCAGCGGCGGCGCGGTGTTTCAGAGCGTTCAAAGAGCCGATCCGCCCGGCTGAATTCTACATGCCGTCGCAATAGACCAGATTCAACTCCAGACGTCCGCTCCGATGGCTGGGCAGATAACCACCGGTGTAACGGAACGCCTGAACCCGATACTCCTGGTCCTCATATCGCGTGGTATCGCCAATCGCAATCAGGTCGCTCGGCGCGCGGATTTCTGCTTCCTTGTGAGGTTGTTCGTTTGGACCCTGAGCAACACACCACCCGCCCAGTCCAAGGAGCGGTCTGCCAGGTCCGGGACCGATCGTATCGGTTCCTCGCGCATTGTAGGCATAGCCGCCCGCCGGATCGCTGAACAGGGTCGAGCTTGGGGCGATCGGGTAAGTCGGCCCTTTGTAACTGGGACATTTGAACAGCGCATTCGTCCAGTTGTTTTCCATGTAAGGCTCCAGCGACTTGTCCCAGGTGTAGAGAGTCGCTGAATCCAGGAACACCACTGAGTAAGGATACCGCTCCTGATCCTGCACATACATGACCAACCCCAAGCCAATCTGCCGCAGGTTGCCCCGGCAGCGCGTCTGTCGCGCCTTCTCCTTGGCCGCCGCCAGAACCGGCAACAGCAGACTCGCCAGCACCGCGATGATCGCGATGACCACCAGCAATTCGATTAAGGTGAACGCTCGCCGCTCTGCTAAGGCCCGGCTCCGACTAATGAAACTGGCGCCCGAGTTGCCCATGGGATCAGCGGAATGTTCGCAATATCTGTGCCGCAACCTTTGACTTAGTAGTCCATTTCATAAATACGCTCACGTTCGCGGCAAGGGATTTTCCGGCCAGACGAGGCGCGAGCGACGAGCATACCCGGGAGTGGGTCTGGGAGGAGCGAGCCACGAAGTCTGGCCGGAAAAGAACTG
>Ga0233424_10002146_pt1 | contig 14801 bp, 13 predicted proteins | sample Watercolumn_Towu_FD_181011 | JGI IMG/M metagenome (GOLD analysis project Ga0233424, IMG submission 181011) | Freshwater microbial communities from Lake Towuti, South Sulawesi, Indonesia - Watercolumn_Towuti2014_125_MG | ecosystem: Environmental > Aquatic > Freshwater > Lake | place: Indonesia...
ATGCACATGAGTTGGCGACCAAATGGCTTTGGACTTATAATAACGAAAGACCTCATTCAGCCATTGGCGGTGTACCACCAATGAAACTGATTGATCGTCATTTAACCCCTACTTTTAGCTGTGCCTAAATATGGGGGGATTACACCTCACTTTACTTCCTATTGCAAAGGATGATCCCAGTAAAGTGGAATGAGATGCATCCTGGGATTGTGACAACTGAAAATGTTCAATCCGAAATTGTAAAAAGTATCAATGAGAAAAAAGTGAAATATATTGTACTCTTTGATATGCCTGAGTCACGTGAGCATAATTTGAGTTCAGTGTCGTCTCGTGTCGTTTTGTTAGATGAGTTTATTGACAAAAACTTTCATACTGTATTTGTAAGGGGTGGGTATAAGGTGTTGGTGCGTAATTAATTTTTCTGCAAAAGCCAAGGCCAACTGTTATCAGCAACTGGCAATGCAGTATTCAAATTAGCCGGTTTTTTCCAGTTCGGCCAAATGATCCCCCAAGCGAAGAGCTAATTGCACAATGGTATAAGTCGGATTTGTGTGCCCACCGGTAGCAAACACTGAGGAGCCGCCAATGAATAAGTTACTCATTCCAAATACTTTGCAATTGGCATCTACGACACCTTCTGCCGGATTGGAGGCCATTCTGGTACCTCCCATGTGGTGATAACCTATTTTTTCCGGATCATCCTTTGGATATTCTAGGTTATTCGCAAGCCAAGGGCTAAGTTTTATACGTCCTAAATCTTCTTTGATTAGATAGTTACCAAATAGTTTTAATGCTATTTCGGCGGTATGTCTATCCTGAGGCTGTTTTTTCCAAAATAAATTCACCCTGGGGATACCCAAAGAATCCTTATCTTTGCCTAATTCTATGCGGTTATCAACGGAAGGGATTTGTGCCCAAGCTAGCTGTAGTGTAGTTGTGCATAGCTTAGGTGGGTTGTTTTTATCAAGCAGCTTAGAGAACAGGTTTGGTGCTACGCACATTCCATCTCTGATTAATGCTTTAGTTAAGCTTTGTTTTACTTGTACCCTTAGGCCAAAATTGTCGATGTCATACGCCCGCAGAAATTTGGCGCTTGGCGTATAAAAACGCAACGACTGATGTTTGTTACTTAGCTTGCTAAAATTGTAATGGATGCAATGCCCAACATTAAAAATCGGATGCTCCATCCAGTACTTACCTAATGTTTCGGCGTATGGCACGACTCCATTGTTATGGAGCTGATTTGACCAGAGTAATATACGGCTATTCTCTACCCCTCCAGTACATAGGCAAAAATATTTAGCGTGAATTTTTTGATTGGCGGATAGTGATGTATGGATGCTTATATGAGATATTTTTCTGTTTTCAGGAACCAAATCTATTACAGGGCTGTTAAGTAGCAAGGATATGAGTGATGAACTCCTAATCTGGCTTTCGTATCTTTTGCCAAATCTTACCGGGGGGCTGAATCGAAAGAAAGCTTCTTCGAGATTATCATCTATCGGCCTATTTGGCTGGATGGGAGGAATCTTTAAAATGGATTCCGTCATTTTGGAATATGGGTCTAGATCCTTTTTCTTAATGGGCCAGCCAGAGTTTTTAACGCCTTTGCGTAACTCAAAATCAATCTCGTCTAAAGGACGAGACCATCCTCCCCAATGGTTTGAGGTACCCCAAAATAACGAAGCCTTGCAGCTTTTAAGTCTGGGTAATCATCACCTATTACTTGCCCTCCGTAGTTATCTTGTGATTCTGCAGAGTAGGAGAAGCCGCCGGCCTCAATGATAAGACAAGGTATTTTTAGCTTTTCTAGTTGCAAAGCGAGTGAAATGCCGGCTGGACCAGAGCCAATAATGCATACCGTTGGCTTGAAGCCAGACTTTTCGTAATTATCAAAACTCTCGAAAATCATAAATCTGTTTCAGTTAATATCCAGCCATTACGCATTAATAGCTGATTTTTCGAAGTCGGCTTAAAGGGTAGGTTGCTTGCTTGTATGCCCATGAGGCAACCAAAAAGTGATAATATGAAATTTCTTCTCGTCATAAGTAACGCCTTCTTTTGTAATGGCTCCATTAAACGGCGCAGCGCTTAATTTTTTTGCTCATTATCACAATACTTTTTACATGTTCGATCGGTGCAAATATGCCAGAGTTAGGCCTATTGTATAGGCAGTCGATTTATTAGGCAACCTAGTGCCACAGGCCCAACGAAAAGCTTTAAAAACTACGTACAACCTGTTTAAGTTGCTTCTGCAGGCGGATTTTGCCTTAGCTCCGATTAGCAAATGAAACGAAGCATGGCCTTCGCCGCAATCCCACAGTCTTCTGAAATTGTACATCATCGTACTGCCTGTTTCAGCTGCTCAAGAATAGCAGGGTTATCTAGCGTGGAAATGTCAGAGGTGATTTCCTCACCTTTTGCTAGCGAACGCAACAGGCGGCGCATGATTTTGCCGCTGCGGGTTTTTGGCAGGTTGTCGCCAAAGCGAATTTCGTCCGGCTTGGCAATCGGGCCGATTTCCTTGCCGACCCAGTCGCGCAGCTCCGCGACGACCTGTTTGGCTTCGTCACCCTCTGGACGTTTACCTTTGAGGACCACGTAAGCCACCACCGCTTCGCCTTTTACATCATGTGGTTTGCCTACAACAGCAGCTTCTGCAACCAGATGATTCGCAACCAGTGCGGATTCGATCTCCATCGTGCCCAACCGATGACCAGATACGTTGAGTACGTCATCGATACGGCCCATGATGGTGAAATTGCCGGTTTTGGCGTCACGCACAGCACCGTCACCCGCCAGATAGAGCTTGCCACCCAGCTCGGCCGGGTAGTAGCTATTCTTGAATCGTTCCGGGTCGCCCCAGATGGTGCGTATCATGGATGGCCAAGGCTTCTTGATCACTAGCAAGCCACCTTGCCCCAATGGCAAGTCTTTACCTGTCTCATCGACCACGTCGATATCAATACCTGGGAAGGGCAGCGTACAGGAGCCCGGTACCAGCGCGGCTGCGCCCGGCAATGGCGTAATTACATGGCCGCCGGTTTCGGTCTGCCAGAAGGTATCGCAAATCGGGCAGCGGCTGCCGCCTACCTGCTCGTAGTACCACATCCAGGCTTCAGGGTTGATGGGTTCGCCTACAGTGCCTAGTAGGCGTAGGCTGCTGAGGTTGTAATTTCTCGGGTGTGTGGCAGGGTCTGTCTCGCCGGCTTTGATGAGTGAGCGGATCGCCGTAGGTGCCGTATAGAAGATCGACACTTTGTGTTTTTGTATCATCTGCCAGAAGCGGCCGGCATTCGGATATGTCGGAATGCCCTCGAATACGACCTGGGTTGCGCCCAGCGCCAGCGGGCCATAACACACATAGGTATGACCGGTAATCCAGCCCACATCTGCCGTGCACCAGAAAACATCGTCGGTTTTCAGGTCGAACGTCCAGCGCATGGTGTTCATGGCATGCAGCAAATAGCCCGCAGAGCTGTGCTGTACGCCTTTAGGCTTGCCGGTAGAACCAGATGTGTACAGCAGGAAAAGAGGGTATTCTGCGCCTACCATCACTGGTGCGCATTCATCGGGCTGACCAGCGATCAGGTCGCTCCACCACATGTCGCGGCTGTTCCAGGCGATTTCCTGACCGGTCTTTTTCAGCACCACGACTTTTTCCAGGCATTCACAGCCGCCCATGGCGATGCCTTCATCCACCGCCGCTTTCAGCGGCATGGTCTTGCCGCCGCGGAACTGGCCGTCGGCGGTAATGACCGCTTTCGCACCGGCATCCATGATGCGTTCGTTCAGGCTCTTGGCCGAGAATCCGCCGAAAACCACGCTGTGGGTCAAGCCGATGCGCGCGCAAGCCTGCATCGCAACAATCGCCTCTATGCCCATTGGCAGATAGATGATCACACGCTCGCCCACTTTTAGGTTCAGTGTTTTCAGTCCATTGGCGAACTGGCAGACCTGATGATAGAGCGCTTTGTACGTGACGGTCTTCACGTCACCGTTGTCCGCTTCAAAGATGATGGCAGTCTTGTTGGGGATGGTGTTGAGATGGCGATCCAGGCAATTGGCCGAGACATTCAATTCACCGTCTTCGAACCATTTGTAGAAAGGCGCGTTATCCTGATTGAGTGTTTTGGTGAAAGGTTTGTGCCAAATCAATAACTCTTTGGCCAGTTTGGCCCAAAATCCTTCGTAATCACGCTCGGCTTCTGCGCACAGCGCTTTATAGGCATCCATGCCGGAGACATTGGCTTGTTTTTTAAATGCTTCGCTAGGTTCAAACACGCGATTTTCGTGCAATACTGATTCAATAGACATGCTGGCGGTTCTCCTAATCACCTTTTGCCTGCGTTGATTGCTTTGGATGTGCGCAGGCAGGCTTATAATAAACTGGTTACTTGTTACAAATTGTAAATCGAATCATAACCGAAATTTTTTATGGAATCACTGGATAATTTGCTTTCAGAACTCCGGGCCACACCGCAGCAGGCGGCGTTTTTTAACCACGCGGTTGCATGTAGTCCATATCTGGGTCGATTGCTTCTCAAAGATAAGGATTTGCTCAAGGATTTGCTAGAAAATCATGCGATTTCCTACAACGTGGCGCGCATGCAACAATTTTTGGCTGCGCAAAATATCAGTGACGAGATTTCTCTAAAGAAAGCCTTGCGTCAGCTTCGCCAGCGTGTCATGGCTAGCATCATTTTCCGCGATTTGGCAGGCATGGCGGACTTGCAGGAGGTGATGCAAACCACCAGCGCGCTGGCGGAATGCGCGATCAAGACTGCGATCGATTATCTGGATACCTGGCAGGCGGATATCTACGGTCAGCCAGTGGATGCAGATGGTTATCCGCAAGAACTGATCGTCGTTGGTATGGGCAAGTTGGGCGGCGGTGAACTGAATGTCTCCAGCGACATCGATCTAATCTTCGCCTATGAAACAGCAGGTGAGACAAACAGCGAGCAATCCATCAGCAATCAGGAGTTCTTTACCCGCCTTGGCAAAAAGCTCATTGCCGCGCTGGATGACGTGACCGAGGATGGCTTTGTGTTTCGTGTGGACATGCGTTTGCGCCCTTACGGCAGCGAGGGTGCTTTGGTGAGCGACCTGGATGCGCTGGAAAGCTATTATCAAGTCAATGGGAGAGAATGGGAGCGTTACGCCTGGATCAAGGGCCGTGCAGTGACAGGCCCGGATGCCAATATCCATACGCTTCTCAGGCCGTTCGTTTTTCGCAAGTATCTGGACTACAACGCTTTTGCCAGTATGCGCGACTTGAAATCGCAGATCCAGCGCGATGTACTGCAGAAGGGTATGCAGGACAATATCAAGCTCGGCCGTGGCGGCATCCGGGAGATCGAGTTCATCGCGCAGGTGTTCCAGCTCATCCGTGGCGGGCGTGAGCCGGAACTGCAAATCCGGCCGACGATTTCTGTCCTGAATATCTTGAAAAGCAAGCAGCTGCTGGATGCGCAAACCGTGGATGCGTTGAGCCAAGCGTATGTGTTCTTGCGTAATCTGGAGCATCGCCTGATGTATGTGGAAGATCAGCAGACGCAGGAGCTGCCGAAGAATGAAGAAGCGCGAGCGCGCATCGCCAAAGCGATGGGTTTTGCTGATTGGCAAGCTTTTCTGCAGGTGCTGAATCAGCATCGCAATCTGGTGCAGCAGCATTTCGATGCGACTTTCCGCGAAGATGCGCATGCCGAATTGCCAGCGGAGACTGCTGTCTGGCTAGGTGTCATCGGCGCCGAGGCGGCGCAAACGCACCTTGTATCTTGTGGTTTTCAGGATGCTGCGCATGTCTGGCATTTGCTGCAGAGCATGCGCAATAGCCAGCGTTACCAGCAATTGCCGGAACAAAGCCGCCAGCGCATGGATAAGCTGATGCCGATGGTGCTGGCGCAAAGCGCTAAGGCGCCCATGCCGGACACCGCCTTGCTGCGCACGATGAACCTGCTGGAGAACATCTGCCGCCGCGCGAGTTATCTGGCCTTGCTGGCCGAATATCCGCATTCGCTCGAGCTGCTGGTCAAGCTGTGTGCAGCAAGCCCATGGCTGGCGCAATATCTGACAGCGCATCCTATCTTGCTTGACGAGCTGCTGGATACGCGCACGTTGTACGCCGCGCCTGATTTTGCTGCCATCAAGCAATCACTCATTAGCCAAATGCAGGCGTTGGCGGGTGATACCGAAGCGCAGATGGATGCGATGCGGCATTTCAAGAATAGTTATCTGATGCGTTTTGCTGCGCAGGATATCAACAATGCACTGCAGCTGGAGACTTTGTCGGACTATCTCAGCGCCTTGGCGGATGTGGTCTTGCAGGTCAGTCTCTATACGATCTGGCAGACGTTCAAGTTCAAGCACCGTGAAACCCCGCAATTCGCGGTTATCGGTTACGGCAAGCTAGGCGGCAAGGAGCTTGGCTATACCTCCGATCTGGACATCATCTTCCTGTATGACGACGAGCATCCGGATGCAGGGGATATCTATGCACGTTTCGCACAGCGCATCAACAGCTGGTTCAACAGCATGACCAACGCCGGCCAGCTCTACGAAACCGACCTGCAGCTGCGCCCTGACGGCAACAGCGGCTTGCTGGTCAGCTCGGTCGAGGCGTTCCGCGAGTATCAGGCAAACAAGGCATGGACATGGGAACACCAGGCGCTCACCCGCGCGCGCTTTGTGGCAGGCGAGTTATGCATCGGTACAGCGTTCGAAGCTATCCGCCGCGAGGTGATGATGCAGGCCCGTGATGCGGACAAGCTGAAACAAGACGTACTGGAAATGCGCGAGAAGATGCGCGAAGCGAACAAGACAAAGGCCGGCGAATTCGATGTCAAACACAGCCCGGGCGGTATTATTGATGTGGAATTTATCGTGCAGTATTTATTGCTAAACTACTCGAATAAATATCCGCAAATTACTGATAATATAGGAAATATAGCGCTGCTAAAACTGCTGGCAACGCTCGATATCATAGAGCGCCGACTTGCCGACGCTGTGGCAGATGCTTATCGCCAATACCGTAGCATTATTCACCAAAACAAGTTACAGGGAAAGGATGCGATTCTGCCTAAAGAGCGCGTTGCGCAATATGAACAACCGGTGCAGGAATTATGGCAAAAAACATTTATTTAATTGCTTTTTGATATAAATCAGCATCATTTGATGCAAATACTGTCTAATTATAATATAGGGTTAATCTATAAAAACAATAAAAATCAAATGCATATAACCATTTTTTAGATAAATGGGATATAGTTTGGATATTTAAGGTTTTCTTGTTAATAAATGGAGGTTTAGTATGAAAAACAATTACTTAGTTGCTTTGGTTGCTGCTAGTTTTGCATTAGTTGCAAGTTCAGCTAACGCTGATCATCAAGCGGGTCATTTTAAAATGCCAAAAACAAAAGTAAGCATGGAGCGTTGTCTGCAGGCGGCTTTAGCCAAGCATCCGGGTACGGTTGAGACCATGGAGATGGAATTGGACGAAGGCAAGCCGCAGTACGAGTTTGATATCAAGACTGCGGATGGCACTGAATATGAAGTAGAAGTAAGTGCGCTGACCGGTAAAGTGGTTGAAGTAGAGACTGAGGTTGCTGATGCCAATGCGCCTGCATTTAAAGCCAAAGCCAAAGTGAGCGAGGCTGATGCGGAGAAAGCTGCGCTGGCAGCCGTTCCTGGCAATATAATTGAACGGGAATATTCGATCGAAGCCGGTGGCAACCCGTCTTATGAGTTCGATATCAAAACAGCAGATGGTAAGGAAATTGAAGTGGAAGTTGATGCTGTGACAGGCAAGGTGCTTGAGCAAGAGATTGAGGTTTATCAAATTGGCGCTGTAGAATAATTTCAATCACGCGAGTAAAAAAGCGGGCTGATGCCCGCTTTTTTATTGAATTAACAGCTCCATCTGAGCGCGGGCGTATGCACCGGACTATCCCAATGCTGCTTGATTTCATCATCCAGCAGACAAACCGTAATGGATACACCGGCCATGTCGATAGCGGTCGTATAGTTGCCGACCAGACTACGGGTAATCTGGCAGCCTTGCGCGCCTAGTAAGCGTGATGCCGTGTTGTAGATGAGGTAGAGTTCCATCAATGGCGTCGCGCCTAAGCCATTGACCAGTAACAGGATTTCTCCTTTCAGCGACAGGTTTTTGGCGGTGAAATCCGCCGCAATCGCGGCAACCATGTCGCTCACAATCGCATCGGCCTCACGCAACGCCTCGCGTCTGCGGCCAGGTTCGCCGTGGATACCGACCCCCATTTCCAGTTCGGTTTCGCTGATATCAAACGTCGGTTTTCCGTTGGCGGGTACGGTGCAGCTGGTCAGAGCCACACCGATGCTGGCGGTACGCTGGTTAATCTTGTCACCCAATGCCTTGCAGGCTTGCAGGTCCGCACCTGTTTCTGCCAGGTTGCCGACACATTTTTCCACGATCATCGTGCCGGCCACGCCGCGTCGGCCGGTGGTGTAGGTGCTGTTGATGACGGCACAATCGTCAGAAGTCAGCACCGTGGCATGTTCAAATGGCAACATTTCCGCCGCCATCTCGAAATTCATCACGTCACCTGCGTAATTTTTGACGATGAACAGCACGCCTTTGCCTGCATGCACTGCTTCGGCTGCTGCCAGCATCTGGTCTGGTGTCGGGCTGGTGAACACCTGGCCGGGGCAGGCGGCATCCAGCATGCCTTTGCCAACGAAACCGGCATGCAACGGTTCATGACCGGAACCACCGCCGGAAATCAGTGCGACCTTGTTTTTTGCCTTGTTTTTACGGGTGACAAAAGTCGGCTCGAAATTGACCGAGACCAGGTCTGCATGTGCCGTGCCGAAGCCGGTGAGACTTTCAACCAGCATGTTGTCAACTTTATTCAAGAATTTTTTCATTTTATCTCCCAGTTTATAAATGCTTAGTTTGAGATGCAGTGCAAGGCGCAAGACGCGCAGCAACGAGACAGTACGCGGTTGTACGGCGAGGAAGCGAGTACCGCGCAACGCCGCAATGCGCTCAAAGTATGCATTTAATCATTCAAAATCAAGTCACAAACCGTATGTATCATCACCTGGCAGCTTTTCGCACCCGCATCCAGATGCCCGATTGCGCGTTCGCCAAGCTGGGCTGCGCGGCCTTTGGTGGCGATGAGATTACGGGTGGATTCCAGCCCGTCATCAGCGACTTGTTTCAAGGCTTGGGCGATAACCTTGGCAGTCTTGTCTTGCGTGGCCATTAGGGTGAAGGTGGTGGACACCGGAATCAGCACATCCAGCATGGTCTTCTCGCCCAGGCCGGCCTTGCCGCGCTGAATGATGGCCTGTACGCCGGCAGCGAATGCGGCGGCGGTTTGTAACAAGATTTCGTGGCCATTTTCTTTAGCCACTTTGCCAAATGCCATGAAAAAGCTGGCGAACAGCGGGCCAGAGGCGCCGCCTAGCGTACTCAGCAGTTTCATGCCGATCTTGTTGAGTACGGCGTCCACAGGCTGGCCATCCAGTTCGCCTTGCATGCTGGCAATCATCTCGGATGCGCGTTTCATGTTGGCGTAGTGATCGCCATCGCCAATCGCACGGTCGAGTGATTCTATCTCGGCCTCGTTGGCGACAATGGCGTTATGTATGGCTTGGCTGGCAGAAAGGATGAATGTGGTTTCCATAAATACGAAAGTTGCGAATAAATTTTTTACTATATTGCGTTTTGGTTAAAGTTGTTAAACTCTACACATCTCCCAACTCTATGACAACTGCATGAGCTTACGCCTACGTTTGAATTTGCTGATTACCGCCCTGATGCTACTGTTTATGCTGGCATTGGGTTGGGTGATTCTGGAAGAGACGCGGGTTTCCATCCGTGAGCGCGTCGAGGCAGCTACCCGCGTGACTGTGCAGCTGATGGATACGGTGATTGCCAGCTCTACGATGAACCCGGAATTCGGCTTTACCCACGAGGTGCTGAAAGGTTTTCTGGAGCATTTGGGCTATGTGCGCAGCAATAAGATGACGCTGACCGATTTGCAGGGCAGGTTGTTGTATGAGTCCCCGCCGTCAAAATACCGTTCAAATGTCCATCCGCCGGAATGGTTTGCCAACTGGGTGACGCCAGAACCAGAGAAAGTCGAACGGCTGGTGCGTTTTGGCAGGCTGACGATGGAGTCCAGTGCAGAAGGCTCGATTCGCGAGGCTTGGGCGAGCCTGCAGCAGATTATGTGGATAGGCTTGGGTTTTTTCATTGTGCTCAACGGCATGGTTTACTGGATGCTGGGGCATTGGCTCAAGCCGTTGCAACCGATTCTAGGCGCTATCAATCGCATGGAAAGAGGAAATCTGGATACGCGATTGCCTGAGTTCGATCTGCCTGAGTTCGAAAAAATCGGTCATAGTCTTAACCGCATGGCGGAATCGCTGGCTGCAGAGCGGCAACTGGAAGAAAATCGCCAGCTGACACATTTGATACAGAGTCATATCGAGGAAGAACGGCGAAGTCTGGCGCGTGAGCTACATGATGAGCTTGGACAGTACGTAACGGCGATCAAGACGTTTGCTGTGGCGATTGTCAACAAAAGCAAGGATAACGCGCCAGACATTGAAGCCAGTGCCAAGACAATTGTCGCAGCAGCGAATCACATATATGACGGTATGCATGACATCATTCGCAAGCTGCGGCCGGGCTCTCTGGATAATCTGGGCTTGGCGGAGACGCTTAAAGATGCGGTTAATGTGATACAGCAGCAGCATCCGGAGCTAAAAATAAACCTAATTTTGAATGGTAAGCTGGATAAATTGGGAGAAACGCTCAATATCAACATTTACCGTATCGTGCAGGAGGCGATGAACAATGCGGTCAAACATGCCGAGGCGAATGAATTGCAAATCAGGCTGTCTATGACGGAAGCCGGGGAGTTGCAACTGGCGATTCATGATAACGGTAAAGGCATGGACATCCATGCCGTTGACCAGACTAACCACTTTGGCCTGTTGGGTATGCGGGAACGGGTGCAGGCGCTGCATGGTAGTTTTAGTGTAGACTCCAAAGCCGGACAGGGTGCGACGATCGATATCAATATTCCGCAAGCGGTGAAAACATAAGGATAAAACGTGAGCAAGATAGACGTAATGCTGGTAGACGACCACGCCGTGGTACGTATGGGGTTCAAGATGCTACTGGAGGCGGATAGCGACATCAAGGTAGTAGCAGAAGCCGATAGTGGCGAGAACGCCATTAGAACCTATATGGATTGCAAACCCAACGTAGTAGTGATGGACATCACCATGCCTGGTATGGGCGGGCTAGAGGCGATTGAGCGGATTCTGGCCAAAGATTCGGCGGCAAAGATTTTGGTGCTGTCTGCGCACGAGGATTCCGTGTATCCCAAACGGGTATTGAATGCCGGTGCGATGGGTTACTTGACCAAACGTTCTGCCGCAGAAGAGCTCATCAAAGCGATACGCACCGTCGCAGGCGGCAAAAAGTATATCGAGGCGAATGTGGCGCAGCAGATGGCAATCCAGCAGCTGACGGGGGAGCAGAATCCGGTAGATGTGCTGAGTGATCGCGAGTTTGAAGTGTTCATGGCGCTGGCCAAAGGCAAAACCACCAACGAGATTGCCGAAGCGTTATTTTTAAGCCCGCGTACCGTCGGTACACACTTGTATAACATCAAACAGAAACTGAATGCCAATAACTCGGCCGAGATTGCGCTGATTGCGATGCGCAGTGGATTAATCGACCCTTAATTATTCATGGCATAACGGGCGACATTCAAGTCGCCTTTCCCCGCGAGTTCCACCATGGCTTTGGCGCCGCTGGGGAGCTTGCCAAACTGCGGCGGGATCAGGAAGGTAATCAGCTTCTGGCCATACTCGGTGCGGCCAGTGGCGACCCGCCAAAGTTTCCATTCCTGTGCTTGCGGCAAATTGAGTGCGCCCAGTAAGCGAGCCTTCTCATAGATAGCTTGCTTCTCTTCCGCGGCAAGCAGATTCAGGATTTCCACTCGCACCAGCGGGTGGGATTCTACGACGATTTCCGGTTCTTTGGCGATCTGGGCGGCAGTGTATGGCAGCGGCGCTTCCGCCTGCTCAGCTTGAATTTGTTCTACCGTTTTGAATCCAGAAGAGGCCAGCACGTACCTTTCGTTGAATTCATCCAGTTCTTCCTGGCTGGGCATGCGGGATTTGGCCGCCAGGGTTTCGATGGAAGGCAGTTGCGTTTGTGGTTGTTGTGTATTTTGCATGTAGCCAGGCGCATATGCCGACGGGTTTTGCGGCTCAGTTAAGGGGTTCTGCGAGATCGATGCGCTTTGTGCCTGGGTGTTATTGTCATTACTGCTGTGATCTTCGTCGACATCCATTGCCTGTGCCACTGCCTTGTCAGCCACGCTGGTTGCGATAGAGCGGGCAATTTGCTGTGCAACGGTACCCCCAGGCAACTGCATAGCGAAGTGCACAGGGTAACCAACAACAATCGTCTGTAAAAAACGTTTAACATTCAATCGCTAAGCTTGTATTTTTAACGTGGAAAGTTTAGATTACTGCCAGCAAAAACAAAAGTCTAGTACTTGGTGATTTTTGATGATTCCTGACACAGGATATTGTGTCTATGTTGCTTAAATACGACGACCTGCATGTAGACTAATCAGTCCACCCACGATAATGATACCAATGGAAAAATGTTCCGACATGGACAACGTCTCTTGCCATATCCATACGCCGAACAGGCTGGCGAAGACGACAGTGGTGTAGGCCAGGCTGGCCACGGTGAGCGTGTTGCCGGTGCGATAGGCACGCGTCATCGCCAATTGTGCCAGTGTGGCGGAAAAGCCCAACCCGATGATGATGGGCAAATCGCCCCACGTGACCGGGGTAAAGCGGTAGGGCAGCATCCATGCGGCCGCGCCAATGGTGGAGAGCAGTGTGAAATAAAACACGGTGCGCCAGTCCGGTTCGCCCATGTTGGCCAGTTGCTTGATGTAAATGTAAGCCCAGGCTGCACCAAAGCCAGATAGAAGGCCGAGAATACCGTACAAGGCCTCACTGCCCTGCAGACTGGGTTTCAGCAGAAGCACTACGCCAATGAATCCCAGCAGGATAGCCAGATACAACAGCTTGGTGGGTTTTTCTTTCAGAGTGAACGGCAGCAGAACCGCGACAAACAGGGGTGAGGTATAGTTGAGTGTGATGGCGGTTGCCAGTGGCAGGTGCGCCAGTGCGATGAAAAAACACACCAGGGACAGAAAACCGACAACGGCGCGGGACATCTGCTTGGTCATCACGGGGGTCTTCAGTGCGCGGCCTTGCAGTATGGCGATACCCAGGATAGTGAACAGGCCGAAAACCGAACGGTAAAAAACCAGCTCCATGCTGCTGAATTTGGCTGCTCCCGCCTTCACCAGTGCGCCCATTACGGCAAAGCCGAAGGCGGCCACCAGCATCCAAAGGCTGCCCAAGTTGGGCAGCTTCATCTTGCTTGACTCAGGTGAGGCTCCATGTTGCGGCGATACCACTCGTGGAAATGCGCCATGCCAGTTTCCATCGGGTGCTGATACGGGCCGCGCTCATCCGTGCCGAGCTTGTGCAAGGCTTTGCGGCCTTGGTGCATGCGGTCACATATCTCTCTGTCTTCAACGGCGGTCTCGATGTAAGCAGCCTGTTGTGCCGCGACATATTCGCGTTCGAACAGACCGATGTCTTCAGGATAGTAGAACTCCACGATGTTGCTGCAACTGTTGACCCCGGTGGGCACCAGGTGCGAAATAACCAGCACTTGTGGATACCACTCGATCATCAGGAACGGGTAGTAGGCAAACCATACGGCACCATACTTCGGCTTCTGCTGGCCGTGGTAGCGCGCTACGGCGTTTTGCCAGCGCTGGTAGGTGGGCGATAGGAAATGATGCGGCAAATCCTTGTAGCCAACGGTTTGCACGCTGAAATCTTTGGCAAACTGCCAGTGGAGTTTGTCGCAATCCACAAACTGGTTCAGCCCGGGATGGAATGGCCCGACGTGATAGTCTTCAAGATAGGTTTCGATGAAGGTTTTCCAGTTGAAATCATAGTGGTCTACGTGTGTGCTGTCGTAGTGATAATCAGAGAAATCGAAATCTGCTTTGCATTCGACAGTGTCTAGAACATCCGCAATGTTTTGCGGCCCTTCGAACAACATGCCGTGCCAGTTATACAGCGGCGTCTTGTTGAGGTGCAGGCAGGGGTTTTTGCTGAAGTGCGGCGAGCCGAGCAGTTTTCCGTCAAGATCATAGGTCCATCGGTGCAACGGGCAGACGATATGGCTGGTGGAGCCGCGGCCATCCAGCATCAATGCCTGGCGGTGGCGGCAAATATTGCTCACTAGCGATATTTCTCCTTCGCGGTTTACTAGCGCCTTGGCGTTGTCCATCCAGTTGATAGTGTAATAATCGTTTGGATTAGGCGCCATCAGCTGATGGCCGATATATTTAGGAGAGCGGGAGAATAAATGCGCGGTTTCCAGCGCATAAATCTCCTCGCTCACGTACCAGTCCACCGGCAGTTGCGCGGTCGATTGTCGCAAGGTTTCTTCGGTAGTTGTAATCACACTCATAGTTCAAGCAAATGCAAAAGCGTAATTTTGCCCCAAACATGGATGATTGCAAATATTACAAAAGGGTCTTAGGAAGCTAAAGCGGATTTTTTTCTTAATAATTTGAGTATTTCAAGGTACATATTAACAGCCCTATGATTAAAGCGAAACTCAGTCTCTTTCAGGTGCAAATAGAACGTATGCTTAGGCACGCCGTTGAACTTTGCCAGGCGTC
>Ga0233424_10002147_pt1 | contig 14800 bp, 10 predicted proteins | sample Watercolumn_Towu_FD_181011 | JGI IMG/M metagenome (GOLD analysis project Ga0233424, IMG submission 181011) | Freshwater microbial communities from Lake Towuti, South Sulawesi, Indonesia - Watercolumn_Towuti2014_125_MG | ecosystem: Environmental > Aquatic > Freshwater > Lake | place: Indonesia...
GCGCCTGCAGTGCCAGCTCGCCGCGCGCCATCGCGCCGAGCAGGGCATGCAGCTCCTCGCCCCGCGCGGCGTAGTCGATGTGCGGGTACTCCTTGCAGGCGATCAGCACCGCGCCGGAGTCCACCATGGCGGGGCTCAGGTTGCAGTGCAGGTCCAGCAGCGCGCCCACCGGCAGCCGCGGGCCGACGATGGCGCGCACGCGCTGCAGCAGGTCGCCCTCGCAGTCGGGGTAGCCGTCGGCCAGCATCGCGCCATGCAGCACCAGGGCGACGGCATCCAGGGGGCCCGCGTCGAGGGCGGCCTGCAGGTCGGCCAGCAGCTCGTCGCGCAGCTGCTCGTAGTCGGCGCGTGACAGCGGACCGCTGGGTTGCGCTTCGGCATACAGGCCGGGCAGCAGCGTGTCGCCCTGGCGTGCGGCTGCAGCGATGACGCCCATCAGGTTGGGCTGGGCGGCGATCTCGTGCAGCGCGCGCGGGTCGCTGCGGCGGATCAGCACGCCCTCGCGGAACGACGCGATGCTCGTGGGCAGCGGCGAGAAACTGCTGGTCTCGTGCACCAGCCCGCCGAGGAACAGTCGAAGGGGCTTCGTCATGACGGCGAGGTCAGTAGTTCTGGTTGAAGCCGATCAGGTGGTGGTGCACGCCCACGACGAGCAGCACCGCGAAGGCCAGCACCCACGTGACTGCCAGGGCCTGGGCCCAGCGGTCGCCGGCCCGGAGCACCCGGCGCGCATGGAGCGTGGCCACGGCCAGGCCGCCCACTGCTGCCACGCCCAGCACCGTCTGCGCCACCGGCAGCAGCACGGTGGTGTCGCCGAGCGCCTCCAGCACGGCCACGAGCCAGCCCCACAGGCCCAGCGCCACCAGGGCCAGCAGGCTGGCGCCGCGCACCCAGGTCACGTCCCGCGCCACGGGCACGGCCACCTGATGGCGGCGTCGCAGCACCGCGGCCACCGGCCACAGCACCACCGTCAACGTCAGCACCGCCATGGCGACGCCGAGCAGCAGCAGCACTGCGGGGCTGGCCATGAAGGGCACCGGCTCGAAGATGAAGGCGAACACGAAGGGCTCCAGCCCCCAGTGCTTGACCCGGCCGTTCTCCACCACCGCCTGCAGCCGGCGCTTGCCGTGCTCCTCTTCCCAGAAGTAGGGCTTCACCTCGCGGTACAGGCTGCGCGCGCCGGCCAGGTCGATGGCCAGCCGCCCGTCCGGCAGGGCCTCGACCTTGAGCGGGCTGAGCAGTTGCAGCACCGACAGCCAGGTCGAGTCTTCGCGCCGCGTGTTGCGGTAGGCGCCGGCCATCTGCCGGGCGTGGTCTTTGGCGGTGGCCTCGTCCACGGCGGGCTGGGTGGCCGGCCGGGTGTCGGGCAGGTAGCGGTCGGCGAAGCTTTCGAAGAGCCGGTCGCGCAGCCACTTGCCCTGGCCGTGGCCCGCCCCGTCACCAGGCGCGTTGACCGACACGTACAGGCCGATGCCGTCGTCCACGAACAGGAGCAGGTCGCTGTGGAAGAGCACCGTGTCGCCGCCGTGCGCCAGCACACGGTGGCCGTTGATGTCCTGCTGGTAGAAGCCCAGGCCGATGCCGAGCAGGTCGGGCAGGGGGCGCGTGAGCTCGCCGTGCATGCGCTTGACCGTCTCGGGCTTGAGCAGCTGCGCGTCGCCCAGCCGGCCCTGGTTCAGAAAGGCGAGCATGAAGCGGCCCATGTCGGCGCCGGAGGCCGACATGCTGCCGGCGGGCGGCATGCTGATGATCTCGAAGCCCTTGGCCGGCTCGTCCCAGCTCAGGTAGCCCTGCGACATCTGCGGCTTGAGCGCGTCCGGCAGCGGCTGGCGGAAGGTGGCGTTCTTCATGCCCAGCGGCGCGAAGACCTGCTGTTCCATGTAGTCGTCGAACGGCTTGCCGCTGACGCGCTGCACGATGTAGCCGGCCAGGGCGGTGGCGTAGTTCGAGTAGCCGGGCGTGGTGCCCGGGTCGTACACGTAGGGCGGGATGTAGCGCTTGAGCACCTGGCCCAGGTCGGGCGTTGGGGTGCCGTAGGTGAGCAGGTCGCGCGCCACTTCCTCGAAGCCGGTGGTGTGCGTCATCACATGGCGCAAGGTGAGCGCCTTGCCGTTGCGGCCCGGGATGGTGAAGTCGAGGTACTTGTTGACGTCGGCATCCAGGTCGAGCTTGCCCTGTTCGACGAGCTGCATCACCGCCGTCCAGGTGAAGAGCTTGGAGACCGAGCCGGGCCGGAACAGCGTCTTGTGCGGGTCGACCGGCAGGCGCTTGTCCCAGTCGGCATAGCCGTAGCCCTTCTGCACGAGGGGCTGGCCGTCCTTGACGATGACGACCACCGCGCCGGGCACGCGGCCGTTGCGCAGGGCGGTGGGCATCAGGCCGTCGAGCCAGGCCTCGGCATCGGCGGCGGTGAGCGGCGTGGCGGTGGGCTGGGCCCAGGCAGCCGGGGCCAGGCCGGCGCCGACAGCCAGGGCCAGCGCCACGGCGCGCAGGCGGGAGAACAAGGGCTTCATGCAGTCGCCTCGCGTCAGAAGTGGTAGGTCAGGTGGGCCCCGACGGTGCGCGGCGCCACGGTCGTGACGTTCAGCGGCAGGCCGAAGGCGGTCAGCGCGGTGTCGGCGCCCAGGATGGCGCGCTTGTCGGTCAGGTTGCGCACGAAGGTGGCCAGCTGCCAGGGGCCGAAGGCCACGCCCCATTGCGCGTCGACGAGGGTGTAGGCCGGCTGGCTGAAGTTGGGCACCGAGCTGCCCGCGGCGTCGAAGCCGGCATTGCGCTGGCCGACGTGGCGCAGGTTCAGCCCCGCGTAGCTGGCGTGGCCGGCGATGCGGTAGGCGTAGCGCGCGCCCAGCGTGGTCGCGACCCGCGCCGTGTTCGGCAGCCGCGAGCCGGCGGGGCCGAGGGCGGGGGCGTCTTCGGTCAGCTTGGGGTCGTTCCAGGCCAGGCTGGCATCGAGCTGCCAGTGGGCGTCGAGCTGGTAGCGCGCCGCGAGTTCCAGCCCGCGCACGCGCGCCTTGCCGGCGTTGACGACGATGGTGCTGGCGCCCACGGCCTTGGGCTGCTGCAGGTCCTTCCAGTCGATGTGGTAGGCCGCGGCCTCCAGGTTTAGCCGCTTGTCGAGCAGGTCGGCCTTGTAGCCCAACTCGTAGCTCCACAGCGTGTCGTGCCCGAAGGTGGTGGGCGTGCCGGGGATGACCTGGCCGTTGGCGTCGATGGCCGGCGAATTGGGGCCGCCAGGCCGGTAGCCGCTGGCGGCGCGGAAGTAGACGTTGCTCTGCTTGTCCAGCGCGTAGCGCAGCGTGGCGAGGTAGGTGCGGGCCGTGTCGTCGCTCGTGGCTGACGAGTTCAGCACGTCGTTCACGTACACGGTGTAGACCTGCTCGTTCTTGGCCACGCGCGCACCGAGGGTGAGCGACCAGGTCGGGTCGAGGTTCCAGGTCAGGTCGCCGTAGAAGGCGCGCTCGCGGTACTCGGAGGGCTGGCCGGTGGTGGTCAGCGTCATGGCCGCGCCGCCGCCGGCCCCCTGCACCCACAGCCGCTGGCCCACATGGCCGGTCTCGGTGGTGCGGTAGAAGCCGGCCAGCCACTCCAGCGCGCCGCGGGCCGAGGTCAGGCGCAGCTCCTGGGTCTGCTTGCGCAGCGTGAAGGCGTTGTCCAGCGAGACGAAGTCGAACGCCGGGCTGTTGCCGAGCAGGGCGGTGGCGTCCTGGCCGGTGGCGCTGTCCAGCCGCTGGCTGGACGCGATGGCGTTGAGCCGCGCGAAGCCGAAGTCGTATTCGACGTCGGCCGAGGTCAGCCGCGTCTTGGTCTTGTAGGGCTCGCCCACGTCCAGGTGGCGGGTGAGGTCGCCATACACCGGCTGGCCCTTGGCGGCGTCGTACTCGATGACGTTGAGACCGTTGCGCTGGATTTCCTGCTCCGTGTGGGTGAGGCGCACCTTGAGCCGGGCCATGGGCTCGATCAGCACCGAGATGCGCGCACCGCGTGTGTCGCCGTCGTTCACGTGGTCGCCCGCAGCCTTGCCCACCGCGCGGATGTAGCCGCCCTCGTGGTCGTTGAAGGCGGCCACGCGCACGGCGGCCACGTCGGTGCTCAGCGGCACGTTCAGCACGGCGTTCTCGGTGTGGCCCAGGCCGCCGCCGCGTGCGCTGCGCAGCCCCACGCCCAGCTTGCCGGAGAACTGCGAGCTGTCGGGTTCATTCGTGACGTACTTGAGCAGGCCGCCCATGGCGCCCGCGCCGTACAGCGTGCCCTGCGGCCCGCGCAGCACCTCGATGTGGCGCAGGTCCAGCAGTGACAGGTCCAGCGCCGTGTTGGCGCCGCCCACGAAGGCGCTGCTGGAGCCGAAGGCCACCTCGTCGACGTACATGCCGACGGTCGCGATCTGCTGCTCGCCCACGCTCACGCCGCGCATGGTCACGGCGCCGCGGCCGGGGCCGCCGGAGGTCTTCACGTCCACGCCCGGCAGCGTGCCGACGTAGTCGCTCAGCGAGGCGGCGCCGCCCCGGTCGAGGTTCTCGGCGCTCAGCGTCTCCACGCGCAGCGGCACGTCGCGCACCGGCTCGCGCCGGCGCGTGGCGGTCACCGTGACGACGTCGAGCTTCTCCACGTCGCGGGCCGACTCGGGCGCGGTCGTGGCCGATGCGGTCTGGGCCCACACGGGACCTGCGCACAGGGCGGCGGCGCTGGCGGCCAGCATGGTGGCGAGGGGGCGTGGGTGGCGCGGCAGGCGCTTGTGGCGCTGCGGCAGGTCGAACCGGCTCATCGCATCTCCTGGATCGGAAGGACTGGGTTGCTTGATCCAGCAAGTTTCCAATTTGGAAAATTCTTTCCCATTGGTGTAAACCTTAGATGAAATGCGGAATGCGTCTCAGGGCAAGCAGGGAGACGGTCGCGCCGGGGGTGTCCCCTAAGATGGCGCGCCAACTCTCCATATCCATGGCCAGCCCGACTTCAGCCCCCGGCGAACACATCCGCAGCGTGCGCAAGCGCCTGGGCCTGACGCTTGCGCAGGTGGGCGAACGCACCGGTCTGGCGGTGTCCACGTTGTCCAAACTGGAAAAAGGCAACGTCTCGCTGTCCTACGACAAGCTCATGCTGCTCAGTCGCGGCCTGGGCGTGGACATGGCCGAGCTGCTGCACGACGCCCAGGGCGGCGCGCGGCCCGCGCCCGCGGGTGGCGGGCGCCGTGTGGTGCACCGCGCCGGCGATGGCCAGGTCGTGGACACGCAGAGCTACAAGCAGACCTACCTGGCGTCGGAGCTGCTCAACAAGCGCTTCACGCCGCTGATCGCCGAGGTGCGTGCGCGCACGCTGGAGGAGTTCAAGGCCGAGTTCGGCGACCTGATCCGCCACCCGGGCGAGGAGTTCGCCTTCGTCATCGAGGGCGAGGTGGCCTTCCACACCGAGCTCTACGCGCCCGTGACGCTGAAGGCCGGCGACTCCATCTACTTCGATAGCGAGATGGGCCACGCCTACCTGAAGGCCTCGGAAGGCACCTGCCGCCTCGTGGCCACCTGCGCGCCGCGCAGCGGCCAGAGCGACGCGATGTCGCAGCACTTCGTGGAGGCCTCGCAGCGCCTGGCCTCGCCCGCTCCCGCGGCGCAGCCGGCCAAGGCCGGCAAGGCCAAGGCGGCCCGGCGCTAGGCGCCAGCGCGCCGCAGCAGCGGGCGCAGCGCGAACAGCGCCACGGCCGCTGCGCCGGTGATGGCGCCCAGCAGCACGAAGAAGGCCGCCGGGCCCAGCGCCGCCAACTGCCGGCCCACCACGCCCGACAGCAGGTTGCCACCGAACGACGCGAGGAACCACGCCGCGATCACCGTGGCGCCGAACCCCTTGGGCGCCATGCGCGCGAACAGGCCGAGGCCCACGGGCAGGATGTAGAGCTCGGCCAGCGTGTACACGACGAAGAAGGCCACCACCCAGGCCATGCTGACCGGCCCCGCGCCGTGCCCTGCAGCGAGTGCGGCGAGCATCAGGTAGGACAGGGCCACGCCGGCGGCGCCGAGCGACATCTTGGCCAGCGGCGAGGGCTCGCGCCCGCGCGCCGCGGCACGCCGCCAGCCGGCGACGACAAACGGCGTGAACAGAAAGACGAAGAACGGGTTGAGCGACTGCATCCAGGTCACCGGCACGGTGAGGCTGCCGAGCGAGCGGTCCACCTGCGTTTCGGCCCACACGGCCAGCGTGTTGCCGCTCTGCTCGTAGCCGCTGCGGAACACCACCACGGCCAGGCCCACCAGCAGCAGCGGCAGGAAGCTGCGTGCGGTGAAGGGCCCTCGCGCCGGTTCAGCAGCGCTGGCTTCGGGGCGCGGGCGGTCCGGCGGCAGGTGGCGGCGGCCCAGGTGGTAGACGGCCAGGCCCAGGCACATGCCCAGGCCCGCGGCGCCGAAGCCGACGTGCCAGCCGTACACCTCGCCCAGCGTGCCGCACACCAGCGGCGCCAGCAGCGCGCCCAGGTTCACGCCCACGTAATAGATGTTGTAGGAGCCGCCGCGGCGCGGGTCGTGCTCGTCGTACAGGTCGCCCACCTGGCTGGGCAGGTTGGGCAGGAACAGGCCGTTGCCCAGCGCGATGAGCAGCAGGGCCGGGAAGAACAGCGACTCCGACGCCAGCACGAAGTGGCCGAGCGCCATCAGCGAGCCGCCCGCCAGGATGGCGCGGCGCCGGCCCAGCCAGCGGTCGGCGATGTAGCCGCCGAAGATGGGCGTGAGGTACACGCCGCCCGTGTAGGCGCCGTAGATGACCGAGGCGTCGGCCTGGCTGAACTGCAGGTGCCGGATCATGTAGTAGACGAGCAGCGCCTTCATCCCGTAGAAGGAGAACTTCTCCCACATCTCGGTCAGGAACAGCACCACCAGGCCACGGGGCTGGCCGAACCACGCTGCGGGCGCGCGGGCTTGCAGGGAAGCGTCCAAAGGATCTCCTCAGAACGGCGCCAAGAGCGCCTGTGTCAACGTTGCCCAAACATTTTCTTGATGGTACATTGATTTTCCATTTTGGAAACAACGAGCCAATTCCAGTGCGCCAAGCGACAACGACCAACTCCGTGGACTGCCTCGTCATCGGTGCCGGCATAGCCGGCGCCTCGGTGGCGGCCGCGCTCGCCGGCCGCGCCAGTGTGGCGGTGCTGGAGACCGAGACGCATGCGGGTTACCACGCCACCGGGCGTTCGGCGGCGCTGTATTCGGCGCTCTACGGCAACGCCACCATCCGGGCGCTGACCCGCGCGAGCCTGGGCAACTTCCTGACGCCGCCGCAGGGCATGGTCAAGCAGGCGCTGTTGCGCGAGCGGCCCACGCTCTTCCTGGTCGGGGCGGGGCAGGCCTCGCTCGTGCGGGCGTTCACCGCAGATGCCGACGTCCGCGAGCGCACCACCGCGCTCACGGTCGACGAGGTGCTGGCCCGTGTGCCGCTGCTGCAGCGCGAGCGCATTGCCGGTGCGCTGCTGGACGCCACGTCGGCCGACATCGACGTCGACCTGCTGCACCAGGGCTTCCTGCGCGCGGCGCGCGCCGCCGGTGCCCAGCTGCGCCTGGGGGAGGCCCTGCGGGCGCTGGTGCGCGACGGCAGCCGCTGGCGCGCGCAGACAACGGCGGGCGAGATCCACGCCGGCATCGTCGTCAATGCCGCCGGGGCCTGGGCCGACGAGGTGGCCGCCATGGCCGGTGTGGCGCCCGTGCCGCTGCAGCCGCTGCGCCGCACGGCCGCGCTGATCGAGCTGCCCGAGGGCGTGGACGCCGCCGAGTGGCCGGCGGTGGTCGCCATCGACGAGAGCCAGTACTTCAAGCCCGATGCCGGCCTGCTGCTCATCTCGGCGGCGGACGAGACCCCCAGCCCGCCGTGCGACGCGCAGCCGGAGGAACTCGACGTGGCCATCGCGGTGGATCGCTTCGAGACGCTCACCGGCCGCCCGGTGCGCCGGGTGCGCCACCGCTGGGCGGGGCTGCGTGTCTTCAGCCCGGACCGGACGCCGGTGGTGGGGTTCGAGCCGGGTGTGCCGGGCTTCTTCTGGTGCGCGGGACAGGGCGGTTATGGCATCCAGACCTCACCTGCGCTCGGCCGCACCGCGGCGGCACTGGCGCTGGGTGAAGGACTGCCGGACGACGTGCTGGCCGCGGGGATCGGCGCGCGCGCGCTGTCGCCGGCGCGGTTTCGCGCGGACTGAGGGCGCGCGCAGTCTCAGGTGCCGAAGCGCCGGAGCCCCTGAAGGTCCAGCACCCGCAGGCCGCCGTACTCGATGCGGATCAACTGCGTGTCGGCCAGCCGGTGCAGCGCCTGGTTCACGCGCTGGCGCGACAAACCCACGAGATAGCCCAGCTCCTGCTGCGTGATGCGCAGCCAGTTGCCCACGCCCGGGTAGAGCGTCGGGTGGAAGAGGGCGGCGAGGTTGCGCGCGACGCGCACATCGGGGTCGTGGATGCGGTCGGTCTCGCGCGCGGCGATGAACTGGCCTAAGCGCTCGTTGAGCTGGTCCAGCACGAAGCGGTTGAAGGCGATGCTGCCGTCCAACAGCGCATGGAAGCTGTCGATGGGCAGCCCCGCCACCGTGCTCGGGCGCAGGGCCTGGATGTTGTAGCGGTAGCTCTCGCGCTTGAGCAGCGTGCCCTCGCCGAACCAGCCGCCGGGCGGCACGCCGGTGAAGGTGACGGCCTGGCCGAGGGAGTCGTCGTTGTTCATCTTCAAGAGCCCATCGACCACGCCGAACCAGAAGTTGGCCGGCCGGCCGATGCGGCACAGGCGCTCGCCCGGCTGGGCGTCGCCCACCTCCAGCGTGGCCAGGGCGCGCTCGCGCAGCGGGCCATCGAGAAGCTTCAGCCATGGGATGGCGTCCAGCTCGGCCGGTGTCGGTCGGCGCGCACGCTGGCGCAGCGGAAGCGGGGTGTCGCCAATGGTGGCCCTCGGGGATGCGGGAAAGTCTGGCCCGTGAAGACCCGTAAATTGTCGTCGCACCGACAGATGGGCGTCAAAGTACTCACCAGAATGGCTGCACAGACGGGGGCCCGAGCCCCTGCAACGGAGACAGCTTGGTGGACACCTTCCCTCGGCTCCTGCTGGATCACGCCACCCGCCGGCCGCATGCGCCGGCGCTGCGTGAGAAGGCCTACGGCGTTTGGCAGACCCTGACCTGGGCCCAGCTGGCGGCTCTCGTGCGCGACCTGGCCCTGGGCCTGTCGGCGGCCGGCCTGCGGCGTGGCGAGCACATCGTCATCGTCGGTGAGAACCGCCCCCGGCTCTACGCCAGCATGCTGGCTGCGCAGGCCCTGGGCGCGGTGCCCGTGCCGCTGTACCAGGATGCGGTGTCCGCCGAATTCGTCTTCCCGCTGAACAACGCCGAGATCGCGTTCGCGGTCGTGGAAGACCAGGAGCAGGTCGACAAGATGCTGGAGCTGCGCGAGCACTGCCCGCAGCTCAAGCGCATCTGGTTTGACGACCCCCGCGGCCTGCGCCACTACGACGAGCCCGGCCTGGCCTCGCTGGACGAGCTGCTGGCCCAGGGCCGCGCCCACGCGGCCGAACGCGGCGGCTTTTTCGATGCCGAGGTGGCGGCCGGCGCGCCGGGGGATGTGGCGGCGCTCTTCTTCACGTCCGGCACCACGGGCAACCCCAAGGGCGTCATCCACACCCACGCCACGCTGATCGACCGCGCCCGCGCAGGCCAGCGCTTCGACCAGCTCACCGAGCGCGAGGAGGTGCTGGCCTACCTGCCGCCGGCGTGGATCGGGCAGAACATCTTCAGCTTCTCGCAGTGGCTGGTGTGCGGCTATGTCGTCAACTGCCCGGAGTCGGCGTCCACGGTCAGCATCGACCTGAAGGAGGTCGGCCCGACCTACTACTTCGCGCCGCCGCGGGTGTTCGAGGGGCTGCTGACGACCGTCATGATCCGCATGGAAGACGCCTCGGCCCTCAAGCGCTGGCTCTTCGAGCGCTGCATGTCGCTGGCCCGCCTCGTGGGCCCCAAGCGCATGGACGGCGAGGCCATCGGCCTGCTCGACCGGCTGGCCTACGCCCTGGGCGACGTGCTCATCTACGGCCCGTTGCGCAACACCCTGGGCTTCTCGCGGGTGCGCGTGGCCTACACGGCCGGCGAGGCGATCGGGCCGGACCTGTTCAGCTTCTACCGCGCCATCGGCATCAACCTGAAGCAGCTCTACGGATCGACCGAGACGGCCGTGTTCGTCTGCCTGCAGCCTGACCACGAAGCGCGTGCCGACACGGTCGGCGTGCCCATCGACGGCGTGGAGATCAAGCTGAGCGAATCGGGCGAGCTGCTCGTACGCTCGCCCGGCCTGCTCAAGGGCTACTACAAGAACGAGGCCGCCACGCGCGAGGCACTCACCGACGACGGCTGGTATCACACGGGTGACGCGGGCTTCCTCACGCCCGGCGGGCACCTGAAGATCATCGACCGCGCCAAGGACGTGGGCCGCCTGATGGGCGGCGCCTTCGACGGCGCGATGTTTGCGCCCAAGTACGTGGAGAACAAGCTGAAGTTCTTCCCGCACATCAAGGAGGCGGTCTGCTTCGGCGACAAGCGCGAGAAGGTCTGCGCCTTCATCAACATCGACTTCGAGGCCGTGGGCAACTGGGCCGAGCGCCGCAACCTGCCCTACGCCGGCTATACCGACCTGGCCCAGCGCGCCGAGGTCTACCAGCTGATGCTGGAGTGCGTGGAGAAGGTCAACGCCGACCTCGCGCAGGACGAGCTGCTGGCCGGCAGCCAGATCAGCCGCTTCCTGGTGCTGCACAAGGAGCTGGATGCCGACGACGGCGAGCTGACCCGCACGCGCAAGGTACGCCGCGGCGCCATCGCGGAGAAGTACGGCGTGCTGATCGATGCGCTGTACGGAGGCAAGGTGTCCCAGTACATCGAGACGCAAGTGAAGTTCGAGGACGGCCGCACGTCGATGGTGGCGGCCGACCTGCGCATCATCGAGGCGCGCACCTTCCCGGCCGTGAAGGGAGCGGCGGCATGAGCAGCAAGAAGATCGGGGATGTCATCCTCGAGGTGAAGAACATCTCGCTGTCCTTCGGCGGCGTGAAGGCGCTGACCGACATCAGCTTCGATGTGCGCGAGCACGAGGTGCGGGCCATCATCGGCCCCAACGGTGCGGGCAAGAGCTCCATGCTCAATTGCATCAACGGCGTGTACCAGCCGCAGCAGGGCTCGGTGACGCTGCGCGGCAAGACCTACCGCGGCATGAGCCCGCGCCAGGTGGCCGAGATGGGCGTGGCGCGCACCTTCCAGAACCTGGCCTTGTTCAAGGGCATGAGCGTGCTGGACAACATCATGACCGGCCGCAACCTGCGCATGAAGCGCGGCCTGTTCTGGCAGGCCCTGCATCTCGGCCCCGCGCGGCGCGAGGAGACGGAGCAGCGCGAGGCGGTGGAGCGCATCATCGACTTCCTCGAGATCCAGGCCTACCGCAAGGTGCCGGTCGGCCGCCTGCCCTACGGCCTGCAAAAGCGCGTGGACCTGGGCCGGGCGCTGGCGATGGAGCCGAGCCTCTTGCTGCTGGACGAGCCCATGGCCGGCATGAACGTGGAGGAGAAGCAGGACATGTGCCGCTTCATCCTCGACGTCAACGACGAGTTCGGCACCACCATCGTGCTCATCGAGCACGACATGGGCGTGGTGATGGACATCTCCGACCGGGTCGTCGTGCTGGACTACGGCAAGAAAATCGGCGACGGCGCGCCCGACGAGGTGCGCCGCAATGAAGACGTGATCAAGGCCTACCTGGGCGCGGGACACTGACATGGGACCGTTCATTGAGACCCTCATCGGCGGCCTGATGTCCGGCATGCTGTATTCGCTGATCGCACTGGGCTTCGTGCTCATCTTCAAGGCCAGCGGCGTCTTCAACTTCGCCCAGGGCGCGATGGTGCTGTTCGCGGCCCTCGCCATGGCGCGCTTCGCGGAGTGGATCCCGAAGTTCACAGGCCTGGACGGCAAGGTCGTCATCAACGTGCTCGCCTTTGTCGGCGCGCTGCTCGTGATGGTGGTGGTGGCCTGGCTGGTGGAGCGGCTGGCGCTGTCCAAGCTCGTCAACCAGGAGGGCGTCACGCTCTTGATGGCCACGCTCGGCATCGCCTACCTGCTCGAAGGCGCGGGCCAGATGATCTTCGGCAACGACATCTACAAGATCGACATCGGCCTGCCCAAGGACCCGATGTTCCTGTTCGAGCAGACCTTCGAGGGCGGCATCCTCGTCAGCAAGGAAGACCTCTACGCCGCGCTCATCGCCGCCGCCCTCGTGGCGGGCCTGAGCCTGTTCTTCCAGAAGACCGCCACCGGCCGCGCGCTGCGCGCCGTGGCCGACGACCACCAGGCAGCGCAGAGCATCGGCATCCCCCTGTCGCGCATCTGGGTCATCGTCTGGAGCGTGGCGGGCTTCGTCGCGCTCGTGGCCGGGATGATCTGGGGCAGCAAGCTGGGCGTGCAGTTCTCGCTCTCGCTCGTGGCGCTCAAGGCCCTGCCGGTGGTCATCCTCGGCGGCCTCACCAGCGTGCCGGGCGCCATCGTCGGCGGGCTCCTGATCGGCGTGGGCGAGAAGCTGTCGGAGGCCTACCTCGGCAGCCTCATCGGCGGCGGCATCGAGTACTGGTTCGGCTATGTGCTCGTTCTGCTTGTGTTGCTGGTGCGGCCCCAAGGGCTGTTCGGCGAAAAGATCATCGATCGGGTCTGACCATGCTCTACCGCGAAAACGGCCAGTTCAAGACCACCTATGCGGCCGACAGCCAGATCCTGCCGATCCGGCAGGACCGCATCGGCATGGCGCTGCTGCTGGCGGTGGCCTTCGTCGTCGTGCCGCTGCTGTCCAGCGAGTACCTGCTGCGGGCCATCTTCATCCCCTTCCTCATCCTGTCGCTCGCCGCGCTGGGCCTGAATGTGCTGGTGGGCTATTGCGGGCAGATCTCGCTGGGCTCCGGCGCCTTCATGGCCGTGGGTGCCTACGTCGCCTACAACTGCCAGGCACGCATCGAGGGCCTGCCGCTGATCGTGAGCCTGCTCGCGGGCGGCCTCGGCGCCACGGTGCTGGGTGTGGCCTTCGGCCTGCCCTCGCTGCGCATCAAGGGCCTGTACCTGGCGGTGGCCACGCTCGCGGCGCAGTTCTTCGTGGACTGGGCCTGTCTGCGGCTGAAGTGGGTCACCAACGATTCGTCCTCAGGCTCGGTCAGCGTGGCGGACCTGCGCGTCTTCGGCCTGAGCGTGGATGCCCCGGCGGCGCGCTACCTGCTGTGCCTGAGCTTCGTCGTGGTGTTCGCCCTCGTGGCGAAGAACCTCGTGCGCGGCCACATCGGTCGATCCTGGATGGCGATGCGCGACATGGACGTGGCCGCCGCCGTCATCGGCATCCGGCCGGTGCAGGCCAAGCTGAGCGCCTTCGCGGTGAGCAGCTTCATCATCGGCGTGGCCGGGGCGCTCTGGGGCTTCGTGCACCTGGGTTCCTGGGAGCCGGCGGCCTTCGGCATCAACCGCAGCTTCGACCTGTTGTTCATGGTCATCATCGGCGGCCTGGGTTCCATCTCCGGCGCCTTCTTCGGCGCGGCCTTCATCGTGGTGCTGCCCATCCTGCTGGACAAGCTGCCCTACTGGACCGGCCTGCCGATGGACACCGCCACCGCCTCGCACCTGGCGCTGATGATCTTCGGCGCCCTCATCGTGTTCTTCCTCATCAAGGAGCCCCACGGCCTGGCGCGGCTGTGGGCAACCGCCAAAGAGAAGTTGCGCCTGTGGCCCTTCCCCCATTGAGTTCCCACGACAACGACAGGAGACAGCCCATGAAGACCTTCATCACATGTGCGGCGCTCGCCGCCCTGCAACTCGCCGCCCCGGTGGCCGAGGCCCAGGCCAAGGCAGCCCCCAAGGAGCAGTTCTTCCCGCTGCTGGTCTACCGCACCGGCCCCTACTCGCCCAACGGCACGCCCTGGGCCAATGGCAAGCAGGACTACATCAAGCTCATCAATGCGCGCGATGGCGGCGTCAACGGCGTGAAGCTCACCTTCGAGGAGTGCGAGACGGGCTATGCCACCGACAAGGGCGTGGAGTGCTACGAGCGCCTGAAGGGCAAGGGCGCGAGCGTCTTCGACCCGCAGGCCACCGGCATCACCTTTGCGCTGACCGACAAGGTGCCCAACGACAAGATCCCGCTGATCACGCTGGGCTATGGCCTCTCGGCCTCGGCGGACGGCGGCGTGTTCGCCTGGAACTTCCCGCTGATGGGCAGCTACTGGACGGCGGCGGATGTGCTCATCCAGCACCTGGGCAAGAAAGAAGGCGGCCTGGACAAGCTCAAGGGCAAGAAGATTGCGCTGGTCTACCACGACAGCCCCTTCGGCAAGGAGCCCATCCCGCTGCTGGAAGAGCGGCAGAAGATGCACGGCTTCGACTTCATCAAGATCCCGGTCACGGCGCCGGGCGTGGAGCAGAAGTCGGCGTGGCTCGAAGTGCGCAAGCAGCGCCCCGACTACGTGCTGCTCTGGGGCTGGGGTGTCATGAACTCCACCGCGCTGAAGGAGGCGCAAGCCACCGGCTACCCGCGCGAGAAGATGTACGGCGTGTGGTGGTCGGGTGCCGAGCCGGACGTGAAGGACGTGGGCGAGGGCGCCAAGGGCTTCAACGCGCTCAACCTCAACACCTCCGGCACATCGCCCAAGGTGATCCAGGACATCCTGAAGCTGGTGCACGAGAAGGGCCAGGGCACCGGCCCGAAGGATGAAGTCGGCTCCGTGCTCTACACCCGTGGCGTCGTCATCCAGGCGCTGGCCATCGAAGCCGTGCGGCGGGCGCAGGAGCGAT
>Ga0233424_10002149_pt1 | contig 14783 bp, 15 predicted proteins | sample Watercolumn_Towu_FD_181011 | JGI IMG/M metagenome (GOLD analysis project Ga0233424, IMG submission 181011) | Freshwater microbial communities from Lake Towuti, South Sulawesi, Indonesia - Watercolumn_Towuti2014_125_MG | ecosystem: Environmental > Aquatic > Freshwater > Lake | place: Indonesia...
GCGAGCTGTCGTGAGCGTGACGCGGATCGGGTGGCAGATTCTGAGTCAAGCGGCACGGTGGGGCGGCGAGGTCTTCTGTGACTGTCTGCGTCTCCTCGGAATGCCGTTCCCAACCGCCAGCACGTCAGTTTCCCGAAGTGTCAGGTGCTGAGCGACACCCATACGGCGCCGTGCTCCAGGCTGTGGACGGCGTATTCATCGTAGATGGGTCGGTCGTACACCCCACAATTCTGCCAGGTACTGTTGTGCGCCCCGCCCGCCGGTGAGCGCTGGGCATAGTCCAGTCGCCCAGCTTGGTGCAGCCCACCTTCATTCTTGAAGCTCTTCACGCCCTCAATTTCACCGCCGTTTTGGGCACAGGCAGCGAGCAGGACGGCGAGCGGCAGAAGACGTTTCATGGCACTCCTTTCACAGATTGACCTTGCGACGGTCGAATTGAGCGAACTGAGGTGGAGTCGGACACGAGCCTTTCCCTGAGGGCGTTCGATATCACAGCGTGGGCACCCCGATCTTTTGAAGGCCGATATTCAAGCGTTCCCGGCTCAGGCCGCCCCGGTCCACATGCTGAACCACGCCATCAGCGCTGATGAAGAAGGTCTCTGGTACGCCAGCCACCCCGTAGTTAATGCCCGTCCGCGTGCCAGGATCACGAAGGTTGGGGTAGGCCAAGCTGTACTCGCGGATAAAGTCGCGGGCGTTCTGCTCACTGGGCTCCAGATACAGCACGCCGAGGACCACAAGCCCCTCCTGACCCGTCTGACGCGTACTCAGTTCCCGGAAAAGGGGCGCTTCCTCACGGCAAGGCCCACACCAGGACGCCCAGAAATTGAGGATGACCGGCCGTCCCTGGAGTGAGACGAGGCTGATGGTAGAACCGTCGAGGGTCTGCAAGGTGAGCGGAGGCGCTGATTTCCCCACAAGAGGACCGCCATCAGTGGCGTTGCGCGCGGGACTCAGGAGGGTGGCCGCCAGAAGAGCAACCAGACCAGCAGCCAGGAGGGGGGGCAAGAGCTGGCGCCACAGGGGCGGACGTGGTGAAGCGGAGAAGAATGGTGTCATGTGTGGCTCCAGGACCACGACCATTTGGGCGTGGGCGTTTGATGCTCAGGGGGCCGGGAAAGTCCAGCAAGACAGTTGCGACGCATCTGCAGCCGGGGGTGAGGCCTTTCCGACGGTCAGACATGGCGAACACGGAGGGCCACGCCTCGATCTCTCCGCGCACGCGGTGACCTCAGCCGTCGTGCCCGACTGCTCCTTCAAGGGCGCGGCGCCATCACGTAGGCCATGCCGCCCGCATGGTTCAGCCACAGCCGTTCGAACACGGCCCGGGGGTACGTGCGTTTAACGGTCGCGTCGGACGGCGCGGCCGGGTCGTTCACGACCGGGTTCCCTCGGGCGTCAAAGCCAGCCAGGACCAGCAGATGCCCATTCGACCACGACAGGGGCGCGCCAGGGAGTTCGCCCGCTTGAAACCGAATGCTGACGGCCAACGGTATGCTGCGCTGCACGAACACCTCCGCGTCCCGCAAGCTTCCCAGGCGGGTGACATACGCCTGGAGGCCCTGTCCCCCGGCGTAAGCGGTATTAAACGACCAATTGCCATACCCGTCGTACGCCTGATCAAAGGTGGCTGCGGCGGCGACCGGCACCGGTACAGGCCGGTTCCAGAAGCCGAGCAGCATGCTGACGCTGGTGGGACTGCACCAGACCTCCCCACCACCCGGGTAGATCATCTGCGACCGGCGGGGAACGTCGAGCACGCGGTTCCAGGCATTGTGCTGGCCGGCTTTGCCCTGATCTCTCAGGCGCAGCGCGGTGTCAGACGTATTGACGGACAGCAGGTGAACTTGGAGACCCGCGCCCAGGGTCACGCGCGTCTGAAAGGCGGTGCTGCGGAAGCCCAGCGTCAGGGTGTCGGTGTTGACCGTGCCGTCAGCTGTGCGTGTGACGGGCGCGCTGCGCCGCGCGCCACTGGCCCGCCAGGTGCCGAATCCGAAGTACGGCGTCCAGCGGCCATCGGGCCTGCGCACCCGCACCTCGAGCTGCAGGGCGCTGCCCGCTGGGCCCGTCACGTTCCAGCTGGGAATCAGCTCATTGAATGGCGCGACTTCCATGACGGGGGTCTCCAGCCGGCCCCCTGCCGTGGCTGGCAGGACCTGCCAGGTGGACGGCACACTGGTCTCGGCCTGTGCCGCCTGAATCAGAGGGGAGGGAACGCCAAAACTGGTCTGCTGAGCGTAGGGTGCGGCGGCCCCCACAGACAACAGGCCTGTTCCGAACAAGGTCGTGCGTGCAAGCTTCACAGTCCTGACCTTAAGTGCGCCCTGTTTTGTTCGTGTTAAGGCAAACGTGGGGCCCGCACGCCGCCTGGGCCTCGCCAGCTTCACCCCATGTGGAAGGCACCCGCGCTGGGTGCCTTCGGCCGGTTCTTGTGGTGAGGTCTGGCCTGGACGCGGCGGATCTTATCCGCTGCTGGCCCCTCCGCCTGGGGCGCCGCGCCTTACAGGCCGCGCTTCTTGAGCCACGTGCGGTAGTCGAGCATTTCTTTCGCCTGCGCCGTGATGATGGTTTTGGCAAGGCTCAGCACACGGGCGTCCTGCCCCTGCTGCAAGGCGAGGTTGGCCATGTCGATGGCGGACGCATGGTGGGGCAGCATGCCCTGCACGAACGCCACATCCGGGGTCTTGGACTTCTTCACCATGTCGGCCATGCCGCTCATGCTGCTTTTCATCTGGTTGGCCATGGCGGTGTTCACACCGCCCATGCTTTTGAGGAGGGTGTTCATCTGGGTAATCTCGCGGGTCTGATCCTTGATCACGGCGTTCGCCCAGGCTTTCACGGTGGCGTCCTTGCTCACCGGGAGCGCGGCCTTGGCCATATCCACCGCCATCTGGTGATGGGGCACCATCATGCTCAGGAACGCGCGGTCAAAGGCTTTTCCCTCGAGTTTGGTCAGGGCGCTCAGGTCCATTTTGTCCATCTTCATGGCGCTGGACGCGTTGCCCATGCCCGGCATATTGCTGTGGTCCATCCCGGCCATGCCCTGGGCAAGGGCCGCGCCGGTCAGCAGGGCTCCTGCCGTCAGGAGGGTGATCAGGCCAGCAGGTTTGGGAGTGCGTCGTGTGGTCGTCATACCTTCACCCTAGAGAAGACATGTAAAGTTCCTGTAAAGCCCGCCCCGCGCGGTAGGCTCAGGGGGCGTATGCGCCTGTTTCCCCGACTGCTGCTCAACCACCTGGCCGTGATGGCGGTGCTCAGCGTGGTGCTGCTGGTGGCCGCAGAACTGGCGGCGCATCCGTTCATTCAGCACCACGTCAACGAGATGGTGCAGCTGCTGGGGGACGCGGGGGCCGCCATGCGCGGTGACCTGAACGAGGGCATGCGCGCCACCCTGACCCGCGCGCTGTTCAGTGCCCTGCCGCCCGCGCTGCTGGTGGCGGCCGTGACCGCGTGGGTGGCCGCGCGCCGGGTGACGGCGTCGGTGCGCACCCTGCAGGCGGGCAGCGCCGCCCTGGCCCGGGGGGAGTACCGCCGCCGCCTGCCGGAAGGCGGGCAGGATGAACTGGCGGAGCTCGCGCACAGCTTCAACACCATGGCCAGCACCCTGGCCAGCGTGGAGCAGTCGCGGGTGGAACTGATCGGGAACGTCGCGCATGAGTTGCGCGCGCCGGTCGCGGCGGTGCGCGGGTACGTGGAGGCCGCGCAGGACGGCGTGATGGCGCATGACCAGGCCTTGAGCGCCATTCAACGGGAACTGGCGGGCCTGGAGCGCCTGGCGGGGGACCTGAGTCTGGTCAGCCGGGTGGAGGCCGGGCAGGTGGAGTTGACGCTGCAGGACGTGCTGGTGGCGGCGTTGCTCGCCCAGGTGCAGGACCGGTACGCGCTGGCGTTCGAGGACAAAGGCGTGACACTCCAGGTAGACGCAGGCCGGGCAGGACTGCAGGTGCGGGCGGATCCGGCGCGATCAGTGCAGATTCTCGCGAATCTGCTGAGCAACGCGCTGCGGCACACCGCGCCGGGCGGTGCGGTGCGGGTGGGCGCGCAGGACGCCGGCGGTGGGGTGCGCCTCGTGGTGCAGGACACCGGCACCGGCATCGCGCCCGAGCACCTGCACCGGGTGTTCGAGCGCTTCTTCCGGGCGGACGCGGCCCGCACGCGGGGGGAGGGCTGTGGCGTGGGCCTGACGGTCGCGCGGGGCCTGACGCGGGCGATGGGGGGCGAGTTGAGCGTAACCTCCACGCCCGGTGTGGGGAGCGTGTTTCAGGTGGAGTTGCCGGCCAGCAGGGACCGGCTGGACCCGCCCGCCTTTACAGAAACGTAACGTCCGACCCGTACGGTGGCCGGGATGAGACGGATGGTCGGCTGGGGGGTGGGGGCGGCGCTGGTGCTGGCGCTCGTGGGGTGCGGGCGGGCGCCGAAGGCGCAGACCTTGAGTGGGGACTTTCACGCGCTGCAGGTGCTGGGCAGCGGCACGGTCCTGTACGGGGAGCATGCGGGGGTGCGCCGCAGCGTGGACGGGGGGCGGACGTGGGCCGCGCCGGACGGGGCAGGCGACGCCATGGCGCTCACCCGGACCCGGGACGGCACGGTCCTGGCAGGGCATGAGGTGCTGAAGGTCAGCCGGGATGACGGCCGGACCTGGACGGACCTGGGGTTCGGGAACCTGCCGGGCCGGGACCTGCACGGGTTCGCGGTGGACCCGGGCCGGCCGGAGGTGTGGTACGCGAACGTGATGGGGCGGGGGGTGTTCCGCACGGCAGACGGTCAGGACTGGACGCACCTGTCGGACGCCACGGCGGGCGCGTCGGTGCTCGCGGCAGGCCCGCAGCCCGCGCTGTACGCGCTGGACGCCCAGGGTCTGCTGGTGTCGCCGGACGGCGTGACCTGGACCCGGCGCCCGGACGCGCCGCGCGGCGTGCATCTGGATGTGCACCCGGACAGTGGCGTGCTGTTCCTGGCGGGGCCGGACGGCGCGTTCCGGTCCACCAATCAGGGGCGGACGTGGACGTCCCTCGCGTTGCCGGAAGGCGCGCGGCTCATCGCGGTGTCGCCTCAGAATGGGGATCAGTTGATCGCGGTGGGGCTCAGTGGCGCGGTGTACCGCTCGGCGAATGGTGGAGGCCGGTGGCAGTAAGGGAAGGGGGTGCACCGGGGTTCGTGCCTTGACCCCCGTCACGCCCTGACCTGCCGGACCGGCTCCATCACCTGTCTGACAGAAGCTTAACGAGCTTTGGTTACGGTAAGCAGCGTTCCAATCGTAAGGAGGACAGATGGATCCGGTGTTTGTGCAGATTGGCAATTTCACGATTGCCTGGTACGGCGTGCTGATCACGCTGGGGATTGTCGCGGGCGTGTGGCTGGGCACAAAGATGGCGCGGGAGCGTGGCCTGAACGTGGACCTGTTCAACGACATGATTCTGTGGATGATCGTCTGGGGCCTGGTGGGCGCCCGGCTGGTATTTGTGGCCACCTCCTGGCACCAGTTCGAGAACATTCCCTTCCCCCGGGTGCTGCTGTACATCGTCAACCTGCGCCAGGGCGGCATTTCCATTCACGGGGGCCTGATCGGCGGCATTCTGGTCATGCTGTACTACGCCCGCCGCAAAGGCATGGATTTCTACCGCTACGCCGACCTGTGCGTCCCGGGCGTGGCCTTCGGCATCATCGGTGGGCGCATCGGCAACATCATGAACGGCACCGACACCGTGGGCCGCGTGACCGGCTGGCCCGTGGGCTTCCGCTGGCCGGACAGCGCCCGCGCCTTTCACGACGGCATGTGCATCAAGAATGCCAACCCTGACATGGACCTGTCGCAGTACTGCCAGCGCATTGGCGATCAGCTCGTCATGACCGCGCCGGTGCACTTCACCCAGCTGTACGGCGTGATTATCGGCATCATCCTGTCGGTCGCCGCCTTTTTCTGGCTGCGGTCGCGCATTCCCGGCTGGGCCTTCTGGCAGTTCTGGCTGTGGTACTCGATTCTGCGCGCCGGCTGGGAAGAAACCTTCCGCCTCAACCCCCTGTCGCCCAGGGCCTACCTGAACCAGGGCCTGGACGCCCCCGGCATCGGCTTCTTTACCGACACGCACCTGATCAGCATTCCCCTGATTCTGGTCAGCATCTGGATGCTGCTGCGGTTGAGAAGAAGGACAGCGGCCGTGCTGGTGTAGCGCCTGATCCGCAGTGCTCCCATGGCCATTCTGGTGGAACCGCGCCTCCCTGTTGAGCCTGGGCCCGCCTCGGAAGGTCCTGGGGGATGAGGGTGGTCCACCGCAGTGGAAGTGAGGTGGGCGGTCTCCAGATGGTCAGCCCGGTATGGCCCGGGGCGCGTCCTCATCGCGGAAGCGGTACCCGACGCCACGCACCGTCTCCAGAAAGCGGGGGGCGTCCGGGGGATCACCGAGTTTGTGGCGCAGGGCGGTGATGTGCACGTCCACCACGCGTTCGGTGCCCGGGAAGTCCGGGCCCCAGACGCGTTCGAGCAGGCGTTCGCGGGACCAGGCCATGCCGGGGTGCTGCGCCATGGTGCTGAGCAGGTCGAACTCCAGTTTCGAGAGTTCGACCCGCACGCCGGCCAGGTGGACGTCGCGGGCGCGCAGGTTGATGGTGAGGTCGCCCAGCGTGAGGGTGTGGTGCACGCCGGCGCGGCGCAGCAGGGCGCGGATGCGGGCGGTGACTTCGCGGGGGCTGAACGGTTTGACCACGTAGTCGTCCACGCCGCCGTCCAGGCCCAGCAGTTTGTCGTCCTCTTCCCCGCGTCCGGTAAGCATCAGGATGGGCAGGCTCAGCCCGGCGGCGCGGGCGCCCCGGGCGAGCTGCACGCCGGTCATGCCGGGCAGCATCCAGTCGAGCACGGCGAGGTCCGCGCGGGGCAGCAGGGCCCAGGCGTCCGGGCCGGTCTGCGCTTCGAGCACGGTGTGCCCTTCGGCGCGCAGGTACACGCGCAGGACCTCCAGGATGGCGGGGTCGTCATCGACAATCAGGACGGTGGGCATGGCCGGCCTTCAGGGTGACAGGGTGAGGGGAGGGCGTGGTGAGGGAGAAAGGGAGCGGGCGCAGGTGCAGGGGCGCTGGGTGTGCCGGGACAGCGGCCGGTGGGCGGCGAGGACCAGGGTGGTGCGTGCCCCCGGCAGGGGGGTGGTCATGTTGGCCTGACGGCGGGCCACGGCGCTGGGTAGGCTGGCCCATGACCCCAAACACCTGGTGGGCCACGCGGCGCGTGGTCAGTTTCGCGGCCCTGTCGGTGCTGTTCCTGCTCGCCGCGCCGGCGCAGGCGCACCGGGACGGCTGTCACCGCTGGCACTCCTGCCCGAGTGACACCGGCTCGTACGTGTGCGGGGACCTGGGATACACCACGTATTGCGGGGGCACAGCCGCGCCCGCAGCAGCGCCGCGGGCCGCGTCGGCGCCGCCAGCGAGTGGGTCGAATGCGCGGTACACGACCACGGGCGTGAATTTGCGCGCTGGGCCCAGTGCGCAGACGCTGAAGCTGGCCACGCTGGCGAAAGGGGCGCGGGTCAGCCTGCTGGGCTGCGCGGCCAATTGGTGCCGCGTGACGTGGCGGGGTCAGACCGGGTACGTGGCCCAGGCGTACCTGCGGCGGTAAGGGAGCAATCGCATGCTCCGGCTCAACAGTCAGAACATTTGAAGTTTCCTGCCCAACTTAATTTGCTCATAGTCCATGAGGCTTGGTCACCCCGGCAGAACTTGGGTGCACCTAGGCTGCCCGTATGACAGATGAAACTCAGCCGTACTTCGTCTATGACCAGGAGCAGATCGCCACGCTGCGTCACCTGATTGCCGCGCACGGTCTGGAGCTGCCTGAGGACCCGAACGACGCGTCCTTCGGAGACGTGATCAACGCGCTCAAAGTGCGCGATCCGCAGCTGGCTGCCCAGGCGTCCCTGGCCCGGGTGGACGATGCCGAACTTCACTCTTCCGCTCTCCTGCAGGAACAGGCGGCGGCCCTCCAGGGTCAGGAAAATCTGATTGAGCGCCTGACCAAGCGCTTCTCCCGCAGAACCACAAACGGCGCTCCAGTCGTCGATATGCGCATGGTCGGTGCGGCCGCAGCCGGGGTGACCATTCTGGGCCTGGGCACGCTGATGTTCATTCCCCGCTCTGCCTCTGGCGCCAGCACCACGACCACGGTCCAGAAGACCGAGACTGGGTAGGACCACAGAACAGCGTGGAGAGGTGTGGAAGGGCACAGGCAGGCGATTCCGACCCTGGATGAGGCATCGAGACGCTTGGTCGTGACTTGATGCCTCAAATGCCATCCATGCTGTCCGAGACAGGCTCCACAGTGTCTCGACGCCCCGAAGTTGCGATGGGTGGAACTGGAAGCAAATGGCTCGTCTTGGTGACTTGGCACGCCCCGTTCTGATGCTCCACGCTGTCCTGCGGCGCTACCGCTCTTCTCGACACCAGTGAAATTCCCGCTTCAACGTAGGTCACACAAAAATCACATCTGAGAAGACATGAGGAAAATAATTAAGGATGAAGAAAAGATTAAGGATAGGGCTGACCACCCACCAGAACGGAGTCTGCGTGTTCTCAAGGTGCGAAATGCGCCGAACGGGTACAGTCTCCGTGATGCCTCGCTAAGGACGGCTTCTATCTTGGCGAAGGTTTCGGGGTAGATCCCAGTGTGCCAGCTGAAGCGTGTGCGGTTCAGCTGTCGGAGGCGTTCCAGACGGTTGTGGCTCACTCACGCCGGGTAGCGAGGGACTGTCGCAGGAGGTCTCCTGATCCGCATGCGGCCCGTGTCGCTGACTGCCTCCCCGCACCGCTTCAGCTGGCCTGGAGGCTCCGCAGTTCGGCGGGACGGATGAAGGGCGCCAGGGGTTGCGCGCCGTCGATGAGTTCCCCGCTGGCGCGGTCGAAGCGGAGTTCGACGTTCCCGAGCGCGACGCGCACGGAGTGTTTGGTCAGGCGGACCTTGCGGGCCATGCGGACGCGCAGGAGTTTGCCTTCGAAGACGCACACGGGGACGCCCGTGCCGAACAGGGCGGGAATGGCGAGTCTCGCCTGCCGGGCGGCCTGCTCGAAGAGGCTCAGGGTGTCTTCGTGGATGGTCACGTACCCGGTCACGGGGCCGAGCAGGGTGAGGCTGTCGGCGGCCCAGGTGCGCAGCAGCGTGCGGTCCTCGTCGGCCAGGGCCGTGAGGCGATCACGCAGCAGTCCGATCGGCATGACGGTGCGCCCGCCGAACAGGGGCCACACGCGCCGAGTGTCGCGGATGGTCAGGACGTCCGGGCTGCTGGCGGGCAGGGGCGGCAGGACCGGGCTGGACAGCACCGGGTCGGGCCGGGCGGGTGCTGGGGCGGGCGGGGTGGGGGCGGGGCGGTGGCCGGGCAGGTCCTGCCACGCGATCGTCCAGGGCGCGCGGCGGGGGGCGTCCGGAGCGGCCGGGGCAGGATCGGGGGCGGTGAAGATCTCCGGTTCCGGGTCGGGTAGGGTGCCGGGCGTGACGAACTGCTGCGCGGCCCAGGCGTCCTTGCCGTACGCGAAGCGCAGGATCTGCTGCGCGCGGGTGATGGCGACGAACTGCACGGCGCGTTCCTCGTCCGGGTCGCCTTGGCTCATGGGCATCAGTTCCGGGTAGAGGATGGTCACGCGGGGCCACTCCTTGCCCTTGGCGCGGTGCACGGACGCGAGGAGCACGTCGGCGTCCGTGTCGTCCCGGCACAGCTGCGCCAGGAGGGTCAGCGCGGCTGCTTTCAGGCCCACGCCGGTCTTGCGGGACACCACCCACGCGAGGTAGCGCAGGCAGCGGCCCAGGTCCTGCCATTCGGTGAGCGGGCGGCGGGCGCCGTCATCCCCGGCCGCGACGCGGGCTTTCAGGGGGTCCATGTGGGGCGCGAGGAACGCCTGCACCAGTTCGGTGACGGCGTCGTTCTGGAACTGGTCCGGGAACGCGGCGAGCAGTGCGTCCCGCAGGCGCTGCGCGAGGTCGCGTCCCGTGACGGCCACGCTGAGGTTGCGGCTCATCAGGTCCAGGGCGAGGCGGATCAGGGGTGCGTTCGTGCGGCACAGCACCACGTCCCCGCGCGTGTACGCGGCGTCCGCCGCGCTGACGTGCTCGACGAGTCCAGGCCGGGCGCGCGGGGCGGGCCGGATGAAGTCCGAGTGGGCGCGGGCGTAGCGGATCACGTCGCGGGGGCAGCGGAAGGACACGCTCAGGGGCAGTTCGAGGGCGTCCACGCGCTCCTTGAGGCGGGACAGCGCCAGGGGGTCCGCTCCGGCCCAGGTGTAGATGGACTGGTCGCTGTCGCCGACGAAGATCAGCCGACCGGCCTGGCCAGGGTCCAGGACGCCGTCGTGCCGGGCGGTGAGGCCCAGGAGGTGCAGGACGTACGCCTGCCGCAGGGGCGTGAGGTCCTGCGCTTCGTCCACGAGGGCCAGGGGCAGGGTGGCGTGCCCGGCGCCGAGGGCGAGGGGCAGCCAGAGGAGGTCTGTGAAGTCCGCGACGTGCTCGTGGTGCCAGGCCGCCAGGCCGAGGTCGTGCAGCTGGGGGATGAGGTGGATCAGGTCGCGGGGATCGCCGGGCCAGTCGGCGCGTGCGGCGAGGGCGTCGGCCTGTTCGGGGGTGAGGGCGTGCAGGTGGTCTTCCCGGGCGGTCGTCCAGGCCCGCGCGGCGGGGGCGTGCAGCTTCGGGCGGTCAGGCAGCAGCAGGGAGGCGAGCAGGCGGCCCTTGTCTTCGCGGATGGCCAGGGTCGTCCCGGCGCGTTCGGCGAGCAGGCGGTACCCGTGGGCGTGCAGGGTCAGGGCGCGGACGCGGTCCGGGAGGCGCGGCTGGAGGTCCGCGACGGCGTGCTTGTTGTACGCGAAGTACACGCCGCGCGACTCCAGCTGCCACGCGGCTTCGCTGAGCGTGGTGGTCTTCCCGGCGCCGGCGGTCGCCCGCAGGAACAGGTGCCGGTCCGAGTCGGTGACGGCCGTCAGGAATGCGCGCTGCTCCGGGGTGAAGTGGGCGGGAATGGACCTGGACATGCGGGGACCTCCTGCCTTCAGGGTAGGAGCGGGAGGGTTTCACGCGCTACTGATGAAGATGCGGTGAACGCCTGGGGTGCGGGCCGGGCGGGCAGGCGCACGGAGGCGCAACGCTGGCAGGGCCTCGCTCAGACTGACACCACCTGCCTCGTCGTGCGTCACCGCCGCGCCGCCCTGCTGCGCGCCGACCGCCACTGAGCGGGTCAGGGCCAGGAGGTCGGCATGGACGCCGGGGCCGCGCCGAACGCGGGGAACAGATCGGCCAGGACACCGTACCCGTCCGGAGCATGTCCGCCGGTGTCCTGGAGGCGTACCGCCCAGGTCTCCTCGCTGAACCCACTGAGGCGGCGCACCGTCACCCGGCCTGATTCCAGGCGGCGCAGGTACTCCCGCAGGAAGGTGTCGAGATCGGGGGCCAGCACGAACCGGTGCTCCTCGTCGCGGCCGGTCGTGATGACCTGCCCAACCCGCCCGGCGGGACCAGGGTTCAGGTCCAGCGCCACGTGGTTCCCGCCTCCGTCGTGCAGAAACGGTAGCCAGTCGCCCGTCGCGTACAGGGGGCGGATCGCGCCGGGCGGGTGCGACACGACGTTCTCGTCCAGGTCGGTCATGCGGTCGGCAGCGAGTTCCGCCCATGCCACCCGGTTGAATTCCAGGTGCTCCAGGCTCAGGAACTCCAGGCCGAACAGGTCGCCCCCGTCATGCCAGCGGTACAGGGCGCGCAGGGTTGGGGGCAGGGTCACGCCCTGCCGCGCCTCGAAGGCGTCCAGCGCGGCGTCCGTCACGCCGGGGCGCAGCGTGGCGTGGTGCAGGGGCACCTCACGGGCCACCCAGGCGTCCAGGCGGGCCAACAGTTCGGGCAGGTCACGGGGTTCGGGCAGGGTCACGCAGCGCACCTCCAGGGGCAGGTGAGGGGTCGAGACGGCGGCCGGGCCGGACAGGAGGGCCGGGAGGGTCAGCAGGAGCAACGGGCGCCTCACCTGCTCAGCCTGACATGCCCGCACGTCAGTACGCTGAAGGTATGCGACTCCTGCCCCTGGCAACCCTCGTACTCCTGGCTTCGTCCTCGCTGGCCGGAGCGGTGCCGCTCACGGTCACGGGCATCCCGACCGTCACGGACGGGGACACCCTCGTGATCGGGGGCGTGAAGGTGCGGCTCTTCGGGATTGACGCGCCGGAGTCCAGTCAGACCTGCACCCGCGCCGGGAAGGTGTACGGCTGCGGGCGGGAGGCGGCGTTCGCCCTGGCGGACCTCGTGCGGAACAAGACCGTCACCTGCGCCCGAAAGGACACCGACCGCTATGGGCGCATGGTCGGCGTGTGCACCGTCAGCGGGACGGAGGTGAACCGCGCGCTGGTGCAGCAGGGCTGGGCATTGCCGTACCTGCAGTACGGGGGCGGGATCTACACCAGTGCGGCGAATCAGGCGAAGAGCGCCGGGAAGGGCCTGTACGCCGGCACCTTCCAGAACCCCTGGGATTACCGCAAGAACCCGGCCAGTCCGCCCACGGCCGGAACGGCCCGGTCGAGTGCCGCGCCAGTGGCCGCTCCGGGCGTCACGTACGCGAACTGCGCCGCGGTGCGCGCCGCCGGGAAGGCGCCGCTGCTGCGTGGCCAGCCGGGGTACGCGCCGAAACTCGACCGGGACGGCGACGGGGTGGCCTGCGAGTGACGCGCCACTGGCCTGTGGGGCGCTCGCGCTGAGCGTGCTGAGCGTCGCGTGTCTCCTGGGGGCGGCGTGGGTGCTGCTCTGGGTGGCGTTCGCCGCTGTGTGGCTGCACGTGCCGGTCTGGGTGGCGCTGGCGGGCAACCGCGTGGCCGGTTGGGGTGTGGTTGCGCTCGGTGCAGGGATGGTGCTGGCCTGGCGTGCGGGCCGTGTCTGGCGGGTGTGGCGCCGCGCCCGCCTGCGCTGAGGCAGTCACAGGATCACTGGGCGGGGCACGTTACCCTGTGCTGGTGCCAGGCAAGAAAGAGGCGACGTTCAGCGGAGATCATCACATCCACATGCGGCGGTACCTTCGCGCGCTGGTGGTCGGCAACTTGCGGGACTACGTGGCGCAGGCCAGGACGCTCGATACCAACGGAGATGAGGTGTACCGCGCGATGCTGAATCTCAGTCTGGCTGCGGACGGGTACTGGGAACATGCTGTGAAAGGTGCCAAGGGTGGTGCCGCTGCTTTGCGCTCGGCAGGTTCGGACAACGTCGGGATTAACTATGAGATCACGAACGGGTTCCGGCATTACTCAACTACTCGGGGGCGTCATGTGACGGACCACACGCCCGCGCGACAACGTCATATTCGCGCAGGTGAAGGTGTCGCAAGCGTCGCAGTGGTACATCCGCAGATTCACCTGGCCGAAGGCACACTGAACTACAACGTGATGATTGCCGATACGCTTCAGCAGATCGCTGACCACGCGGCCAAGCACGACTGGATTGAGCCGGACATCCAGGAGGCAATCCGCGCCCTGTTGAACCAGTTGACCATCGAATAACCCGGCTGATCGGGCGCAGGAGAAGGTTCATGGTGCGGCTCGGCTCGTTCCAGCCCAGCGTGTACATCGCGGGCAGCACGCTCTTCCGGCCCACATGGGCGGGGTGGGGATATGCCGGGTGGAAGGACGCGCATGACCAGCAGGCCGCCGCGTACATCGTTCTGCTGCTCCTGATCGGCGTGGCGGCCGTCCTGACGGTGCTGGGCACGGCTGGAACGGTCGAGATGTTCCGATCCTGACCTCGCGCCCCGGCACCTGACGGGTGGGGGACGCGGGCACGTCCGGCCTTCACCCGCAGTGGCCTCATGGGGAAGGCCGGGCCGGTGAGTCATTCGACTTCCTAATCAGGGAGGTCTTCCTTATCCCATTTGCTGATCCATTGCCTGAGTGTCAGCTCAGGATAGTCACGCAGTACTTCGAATGTTCTTAATGACACGAATATATCGTCAGAGATCTCCTGCAATTTGTCGTGGGGAAAGCTCGATCCCAAATCACCGTCCAACTCCCTGCAAATGGTAAGCATGTGTTTCAGGATGGCCTTGAATTCATAGTATGTTTCTTTGTCGCACGACGATAAATATGCTCGAACGCTCGCTTCAAGCTGAGTCACGCAAATCCGCGATTCGAGGTTCTCCTTACTCCAGTCCAGCGTCTGCTGCCGTACCTCCGCGCTCATCGCCCAGCCGCAGTCACAGATATGCCGGGTCAATGCAGCGAGAGGAAGCACCGGATCGTTCAGGGTGGCGAAGGGACCCTTGTCCACATGCTCCAGTAAGACATTCAGATCCCTCAGGTCACCGTGCGTGACCCGCGACTCCCACCACGCTTGATAACCCCTCTCCGCTTCGTACGACGGAAGCTCGAGCAGGAACGACTCCCATCGCCCATCGCGAGTGTCCTCAATGTCCCTGGCCCGCTTCAGGTAGTACTGGGATTTCTCCTCGGATTTCCGCACGCCTTTCCCCCCGCCGTACAGGCTGCTGAGGGCCCTCGCCGCGCGCAGACTCCCGGCCAGCGCCGCCTGCTCGTACAACGACAGGGCTTTTTTCAGGTCCGGCGGCGTGAGGTCCTGACCATGGTGATACAGCACCGCCTGGTCGAACAGCTCCGTGTGCGACAGCGGCGCGACCCTGGCCGAATCGGCGGACGGATCGGCGATCAGCTCCGCGAACACCTGCCCGATCTCCCGCGCCGTCGTTGAGAAGAATTCACGGTCCCCTTGAACCCGCACGCCCAGTTGACCCAGCCGGACATGCGCGGCCGCCTCAGCCCCTTTGACGTACGGCACGTGA
>Ga0233424_10002151_pt1 | contig 14775 bp, 11 predicted proteins | sample Watercolumn_Towu_FD_181011 | JGI IMG/M metagenome (GOLD analysis project Ga0233424, IMG submission 181011) | Freshwater microbial communities from Lake Towuti, South Sulawesi, Indonesia - Watercolumn_Towuti2014_125_MG | ecosystem: Environmental > Aquatic > Freshwater > Lake | place: Indonesia...
TGGCTGGGCGCATCGCCGCCCCAGGCCTCCCAGAGTTTTGGGCGATAATTGCAGTCAAACGATACCTTGATACCGAGCGTGCGCGCCACCTGCGTGGCCTTCAACGCGCCCTGAAAGGCATTATGGCCCAATGCCGCCGTGACGCCTGAGACGTGCAGCCATTGCGAGCCCTCGAGCAACTGCGCCCAGTCAAACGCCGAGAAATCTGCGGTGGCAAAGGCCGAGCCAGCGCGGTCATACAGGATGTCTGAAGGGCGGTGAATGCCGCCGGTCGTGAGAAAATAGAGGCCCATGCGCCCCGGGGCGGTCGTGACGCGCGTGGCATCAACGCCGAAATAGCGAAGCTGCCCTGCTGCGGCCTGTCCCAGATCGTTATCCGGCACCACGCTGATCATGCGCGTCGAATGACCAAGGCGGGCCAGACCGACCGCCACATTGGCCTCAGCACCGCCTACATAGGGGGTCAGTTCCGGCAGGGTATAGAGCGGATCACGTCCGGCGGTGGACAGGCGGATCAGCAGTTCCCCGAAACAGGTAAAGGCTTTGGTCATGGCAGTCTTCCGTTGGCTTTTTCTGATTGTAGGGAAGGCTTTAGAGCCCATCCTGAAAACTGTGAAGCGGTTTTTAGCCCAATGCCCGCATTGGGTCGTGGGAGACAGATACATGCGCTTCAAAAAAAGGGCGCCGGATGACCGGCGCCCACAGTGCGGAAGCTAAAGTTTACGCTCATTCGTACTGATTCACTCGCCGTCTCAGTACTTATAACGGAAGCCCATATAGTACTGGCGTCCGGGGTGAGAATAGTCCTGAAGCAGGTTGCTGGCGGTGTTGCCCTGAGCTGTGTTGTAGGCAATGTATCGATCGTCGTACTCGTCGGTGAGGTTGATGCCTTCGAGCACCACCGTAAAGTTCTTATTGATCTTGTAGGTGATTTGCGTGTCGACGTTCAGTGTCTCGTTCTTGCCCACAAAATCTGCGCCTGAACCCGGATTGAGCTGGTTCAGATAACCCGCCCTGTAGGCCGTAGCGACACGCCCGGACAGCTTGTCATCTTCATAATAAAGGGTGACGTTCCACGACTCCGGCGACAGCCCGAGAAGGTTCTCGCGACGGTAGGTCGTAGAGGTCAGGCTCGAAGCGACGACGTAGTCGATCTTTGACTCAACGTGCGTGTAGTTGAAGATACCGCCCGTGTGCTGGAGGAAGCCCGGGAGAAACTTGAACGGCAGCTGCACGTTCAGCTCATACCCAGTGAGCTTGCCACCTGGCGTGTTGATGGGTTGGGTGACGGTGTAGAGGGTTGACCCTGTCTGTCCTGTTCCATCAAGCAGGCTCAGATCAAAACCCAGCTCCTGGAACGGAACCTGCTTGGTCAGCGTTTGGATGTAGTTTTTGATATCCTTCTGGAACAGACCAAGGCTGATCAGCGTGTCTCGATCAGCGTACCATTCGAAGCTCAGGTCCTTCGTGTTGGCGCGATAGGGATCAAGGTAGGGATTTCCGGTGGTAAAGGTTTGCGACGAGGTCGTGATAGAGCCATCGGGCGACAGGCTGGCGAGCGTCGGGCGCGCCATGGCTTTGGAGGCGGCGGCGCGAATGAAGAAGTTCTCAAACGGCGACAGGCTCACATTGATAGACGGCAGCGTGTCGGAGTAGCTGCGCTCGATTTGCGTGTAAACCGAGGTCGTCCCCCGGCCGATGTAACCGGCCACCCATTGCTTTGTGTCCGCCTTACGCACGCCGATGTTCCCACGGAATGGCATCGAACCGATAGCTGTTGAGAAATCAACCTGGACATAGGCCGTTGTGTCATCTTCTTTGGCCAGGCGGTTATTAGCCCGTGACGATGAGTTGGTGTTGTTGACCGTGAAGACCCCATACTGGTTCACGCACCGACAGTCGTAGTTGAAATCACTGCGGAACTTATCGAGGTTTGGGATCAGGTAGGTGTTGCCACCGACGCTGACGGTCTGGGCATAGCTGGCGAGGTTCGCCTGTACGGCATTGACGAGCCCGGTCGCCTGACCCGTCGTCGCATTGACGCGGTTTGCGGCTTCATCGCGGGTTTGAACGGCGGTTGTGTAACGACCAAATTCAGTGCTGGTGAAGTCATAGTGCTTGCTAGACCCGCCAAACTTTACCGTAAAGATATCGTTCAGCTCATAATTAAAGTCGATCTTGGTCGTATTGAACTTGTTTTCGACGCTTTGGGGACGGATGCGGATCAGAGAGGCATCGCCACGGCTGCCCGTGGAGCCACCTTCGGCCGCAGTTGGAGTCGCCAGGGCGTTGGGCGCATAGGACCAGTAGGCGGCCTGATCAAGGTTGGCGCCATTTGACTTGCCGTAGTTGAAGACAGGTGCCTTCATATTGGTAAAGTCGTACGAATAGCCCTGAACATCATATGCATCAAAGGTGAAGGTGGTTTGCTCAGGGTTGTCCTGAAGCGAATTTGACGCCCCCACCAACAGACGCATCTTGAGCTTGTCGGTGATGTTCTGATCCCAGGTCAGGTTCAGCTGGGAGAAGGTCGTCTTCAATTCGTCAAAGCGATGTTCCGAACGAATATCGACATTGTTAAACTTGGCCTTAACGAGCGTGCCTTCGTTATCGATGGTGTAGTCATAAACCTGCGTACGCGGCAGGCCCGCACCCGAGCGGCTGAAAGAAATGGCTTCGACTTCCCACTCGTCGCGGTTAGCGGAAAATTCGGCCAAGAGACCGTCGAGCGTAATCAGGGTGCCTTCAAACGGGCGCATCTGGAAGGAGCCGGTGATGCCAAGGCGCTTCTGGTCGGTTTCAAGACGCGCGTAACGCGGGATGCGCGGGTGAAGCGCGTTTGTGAGCTTAATGGCTTCGGGGTCAGTCAGAGTGCCAGACTGGGCAATCGAGGTGAAGCTCGTACCGCCGTTGGTCGAATATCCACCAAAGCGACCGGCGGTGCCGGGCGACGACGAGTTCTCCCAACGCGTGGTGTTAGGCCCTTCTTCGACGGCCAGACGCTCGCCGTAGGCAATCGACAAAAGGGCACCGAGCTTACCATCGGCCCAGCGATTTGAGATCAGGAAGGTGCCACGAGGCGAGGTGTCTTTTGACAGGTCGTTGTAGCCGAGCTGGCCGGAGCCGGCCATGGTAAAGCCCTTATAATCAAAGGGGCGGGCAGTGCGCAGATCAACAACGGCGCCAAGAGATCCCTCTTCGACCTCTGCGGAGATGGATTTACGGACGGTGAGTGAGTTGAAGAGCTCGGCGGCAAAGACGTTGAAGTCAAAGCCGCGACCCCGGTTAGCGCCGCCGGACACATCCTTACCGCCGGCGGTAGCCAGGGCTTCCAGGTCATTGAGACGCACGCGGGTAAATTCAGAGTTCAGACCCCGAACGGTGATCGAGCGCCCTTCCCCGCCGTCGCGGTCAATGGCCACGCCCGGAACGCGCTGCAGCGATTCCGCGAGGTTTAAGTCCGGAAACTGCGCGATATCGTCTGCCTTGATGACATCGACGATGTCGTTCGACTTCTTCTTCTCACTGATTGAAGTCTGAAGACTGTTACGGAAACCCGTCACAACGACGGTATCCACCTCGTCCTGAGCGCTTGGCGCGGCTTCCTGCGCCATTGCACCCGTGGCCATAAGGGCCAGAGCGGAGACGCCATACCAGGCGATCGCAGACGCAGTTCGGCTGTTAATTGACTTTGTTTTCATCTTGTAACTCCCCGTTCAGCCCGGTGCGTGCTCTGGCGGCGCGATACTCAGGCAATGGACGCCCTTAAGCGGGCATTTTTAGCGTTGAAATGATACCGGTGTCACAAACGCATGGTAACCGGTGTCAGTGGTCTTAGCTAGACACAACCGTGTCTAAAAGACAAGCGGCTTCCTTCAGGTTGATTAAAAGGGTGACAAATCTGCCATAGGTCTTCCTCCCGATCGACGAGCGCTCTTGCGGCGCTTGGCCCGAGTGTGGGCATTGTCTTTTAAGAAAGGCTGAACGAAGACGCCGGGGCTCTGAGGAGAGCCCCGGCGTGCCGGTCCGTAGCAATCTATCAGCCGATTTCCGGTCGGTTCTCGGTCAGGGCGACGGTCTTCAGATGAATTTCGGCGGCCGCGTGATGAGGGCCTTCATAGGAGACGACCGAGGTTTGTCCGGGAAGGATGTCATGAATGCCGGTCGTCGCACCTGACGAGATCAACTGGCCCTTTTTGAGGGGCCGTCCGCGCGCGGCCAGATGTCCGGCGAGCCACCCTATGGCCTTCAGAGGTCCGCCAGGCATGGTGAAAAGGCCGCCCGCCCCCACAATCTCGCCGTCGATCCTTGTGGTCGCGCCATAGCCCTTCACAACCGCCTCGCTCAGGTCTTCGGGCGAGCTCGTTTCATCGAAACTCGCGAGCTTCGCTCCCAAAATCAGGCCGAAATTATTGCCAAAATCGGACGCCACCACGGTCGGCCCCAGCTTGTTTATCGTCGGCAAGGGCGAGCCCGCCATCTCAACCCCGGCAAACAGGGCGTCGATCAGACGCAGTGCCTCGACCTCGGTATAGTCGGTCTTACCCGGCTCAGCATCGACGCCGATACGGAAGACAAACTCAGCCTCAACCGCCGCAAAACCGTTTTCAAAGACCGGGATTTCGACCTCGCCTTCGGAGGGTTTAAAGACGGTCTCAAAGATGGGACCGGCCAGACGCTCAGTGCCGTGTTCGGCCTGACGTTCCGGCGCCAGGCGCCCGATCTTCCAGCCGACGACCGGCCGATCCCAAAGTCTGATCGCCTCTTCCTGAATGGCGTAGGAGTCACTTAAGCCAGCCGGAATCTGGCCCGGATAATCGCTGAGCGCACGGGCCGAACGGCGGGCGGAGACAAGGTTCTGGGCAATCTCTTTGAGGCTCATTGGGTGTCCTTTGTACGTATCCCTTCGGACAGGGCCCACATCAGGGCCCCTACGCCCTTAGGATCATTGGGGGTGATTTTTTCGGAGAGGTAGTAGGCGTAAGAGCCGTCGCGATAAGGCACATTGCCAAGGCCAGCTACGCCACAAACACCGTTTAGCGCGCCAGGCGTCACAAAGCGCGCACAGACGGCTTTCAGCGACTCGACGCCGGTGCGGCCTGCACTTTGCGGCATGATGTCCAGACGCGCCGCCTTCATCAGGCCATAGGCCACCATCAAGGAGGCCGAGGCCTCCTCGTAATTGCCTTCGCGCGCGCCCTGATCGACGACCTGATACCACAGGCCGTTTTCCGACCGGAACTTCAACAACGCCTCAAGCGTGCGGCGGGTGATGTCGGCAATATCGGCGCGCAGGGCCTCGCTGAACCCTTCGGACGCCTCATAGACATCGACCAGCGCCCCGATCCACCAGCCCATGGCCCGACCCCAGACATTTAAAGACAGACCAGTCTGTTTATCGGCCCATCGCTCAGACCGGCTTTCGTCCCAGCCGTGCGCATAAAGGCCATTGTCTATCTGCAGGGTCTGATCGACAAAGCGAAACTGCGCCACCGTATCGGCAAACAGGCCTTCATCCTGCGTGATGCGGGCGTATTCGGCCTGGAAGGGCTGCGCCATAAAGAGGCCGTCAAGCCACACCTGATGCGGATAAATTTGCTTGTGCCAGTAGTTGCCGGACTGTGTGCGCGGATGGTTTTTAAGCTGAGCAAACTGCACATCCATCGCCGTGCGAAAGCGGGGCTCGCCCGTAATGGCGTAAAGCGGAAACAGAATCTTCCCGCCATTAACATTGTCGATATTATATTCCTGCGGATGGAAAGTCGGCATGGCGCCATCGGACAGGACACGGCTCTGCATCTCGGTCAGGATATAGTCGAGAAACACACGATCCTGCGTCACCTGATAGAGGTCAAGGGCCCCCTTCCAGACCACGCCGTCTTCATAGTTCCAATGCGGGCGATAGGGTTCCCAGGTGCGGAAATAGCCGGTGATGAAGGCGGGGACGGCATCGCCAAAGCGCGCCAGAGACGCGGAAGTCTGCGGCGACAGATCGAACGCGCGCTGCGTCGGTGCGATGCTGACATCGACGGGGATATTGTGTTTCAGGTCAAGCATGTGACGTTTTCCAGAGTGAGGGTTTCGCCCTTCTGGCCCTCTATGTCGAGCATGTGGGTATAAAGGTTTTTGACGTTGGCGATCAGGCCGCCCAGTCTCGCCACGGGCGCAATCGAGGCCGCCATATCAGGCTCACCGGGCTGCGCGTCCGTGTCGAAGCGCAGACGGATATGGTCGAGCGTGAGGCCCTCCACCGGCTGCTCCGGCAGGCCCAGCACATAGAGCCCGGCATGGCGTACACCTGTGGCGTCGATATGGCTCAGATGGATGTCGCCGATAGAGGGCGTACCGTTATCAACCGGGCGTGGGTTGCGATCGGCCACATAGTCCGTCTTACCGTCCGGATCGCACCAGTAGAAGCTGTTGATCACAAACGCAGTCCCAACGCCTTCCATGCGCAGATGGCGACAGTCAAAACCTCTGACCACGGCGTCGCGGCCACGGCCGCGGCGCGTTTTAAGCCGTATACCCCGGTCGGTGTTTATAAACAGACAGTTCTGTACAAAAACGTCATAGATACCGCACGCCATCTCCGATCCGATCACCACGGCCCCATGGCCGTCTTTCATACGACAGTTGGAAATGCGAACACGCCGTGTTGGACGCACGTTTCGCCTGGCCATGCTTATCTTCCCGGACTTCAGAGCGATGCAATCGTCGCCCACGGCAAAGTCGACGCCACTGATGACAATATCCGTGCTGCTTTCCGGATTGAGGCCATCCGTATTGGGGCTGTCTGACGGGGCTTCAATAGAGAGGTCAGCAAAGGTCAGGCCGCGCGAAAATAGGGGATGGACGCTCCAGGATGGACTGTTTTTCAGGGTTATACCCTGAAGTATGACCTGCTCGCATTCGACCATAAACACAAGACGTGGGCGCCAGCCTGTAAAGCGGGCCTTGGGCCTCGCCCACCATGTGTCAAAACCCGCCTGACCATCGACAACGCCTCGCCCGTAAAGCTGCACATTGTGGACGAAGAGGAGATTTAGGAGCGCGGCATGACAGGGCTCAGCCTCGCCCTCCCAGGACCCCATACACGTACGGTCAACCCCGTCGCTATCAGGCAGTAGACCCGGCAATACCGGCCAGCGTGAGATCTCGCGATGACCAAGGAGTTCTGCACCCTCACCCAGCTCGACCGCTATATCGCTCTTAAGGAACAGGGGTGCCGTAAGATAGCGACCGGCGGATATGCGCACGAGGCCACCTGGCGGGCAGGCCGAAAGGGCGGCCTGGAGAGCGGACGTATCATCGCTAATGCCGTCCCCTATGGCACCGAAGGCCCGTGGATCGAGCACGGCTTTGCAGGCGGCGGTACGGACCACCAGTCGCTCGCTCCCCACGCGGACCTCATAGACGCTGTCCGGTTTCAGGTCATAAAGCGAAAAGACATTTCTGTCTGTCTGCAAGGTGAGACGTTCGTTCACAAAGATGTCGCGCGCGGCATCGGCGGCGAAGATGCCGGCCTCATCAAGCTCAAGGCAGAGAGCTGTGGGCAGGACGGCGAGGCAGCACAACCGCGTCATCGCACGACGCGGTGCAGGATGGCGTTGATGTCGTCATAGAGGCGATCGCCCGCCTCGCGTTCGCTTAGTCGGCCATAGCCCATCGCCTCCAGAATATCCTGAAAGCCGTCGCGCACCCGCGGGTGTTCGAACCACGGGCTCTCAACCACATGGATCTGCGCTGCCGCCAGTTGCGCCTCGCTTTGCCGCTGGATGGGCGTGATCAGCCCTTCCTTGTCGAGCAGGGTGCGCGCCGCTTTGGACACCGGCACACCGCGCTTCAACCCCATGGCGCGGATGCCGTCGGGGTCATTCAGCAGAAACTCGATCAATAACGCGGATTCGTCCGGATACGGCGTTTTGGCGTTGACCGCGAACATCATGGCGGGACGATACATCATTCCGGCATCCTTCGCCCCCGGCCGCAGCAGATAGGGTGCCAGCGCCAGTGTCTGTTTTGCAGCCAGCGTATCGCTATACTTGTCGATCGAGCTGTTCCATTGGAATGTTCCGGCGAACTGGCCATTGATCCACGGTCGCATCTCCTGCTGCGCCACATTGCCATAGGAGGCGCGCACCTGCGCGCTGGGCCAGACGTGGTCGCGCGTCATGCGGGCGTAAAGACCCGCAAAGTCGTACATGTCGGCCCGTGTACAGTTGAGCGATTTCGTCTCGGCATTGATCAGAGGCTTACCCGTACCCTGGACCACATAGGTGCGCGCCAGGGCGATGAACTCCAGAAAGAGACCATCCAGCGGATAATAGCCCTGACCGAGCCTCGTCTTAAACTGCGGCCCGCGCGCAAACAACTCGTCCCAGGTCGTGGGCAAGCTGAGGCCCGCCTTCTGATAGGTGGTCTGGTTGAGATAAAACAGGCGCGCGGCGTTCGACACGGCAATGGCATTCAGGACGCCCTTATTGGTGCCCATGCTAAGCGTGCGGGCATCAAACTGGCTGAGATCGAGCGTCTCTCTGAGTTTGCTCAGATCGTAAAATCCCGTGCCGTCGCGCGAAAACAGGGTCTGCCAGTACCAGTTAATCTGCATAACATCCGGTGCCGTGCCCCCGGCGATCTGGGTCGTCAGACGTTCCAGATGCCCGGCAAAGCCCGTATATTCGCCCCGCACGCGAATACCATGCTTCTCTTCAAAGAGGCGCAAGGCCTCAAGCGTGGCCTTGTGCGCCGACGAGCCGCCCCACCAGCTCATACGGAGCTCGCGCCCCGACGTTGGGGCGGGGCGCGGTTTCGAACAGGCGGACAGCGCTGCGGCAGAGGCGCCCAGAAGAATGTAACGGCGGTGAAGTCTGTAAGCGTTCATATCCTACCCCTTCACCGCACCGGACGTGACGCCTTCAACGAAGTATTTCTGCGCCACAAAGAAAAGGATCAGCGACGGGGCGAGTGCGATGGTCGACATCGCCAGGATCTCGTTCCACGAGGTCGCTTCGGTGACATCAATCGACATCTTCAGTGCCAGAGCGACCGGATATTTTTCGACCGAAGACAGGTAGATCAGCGGCTGAAGAAAGTCGTTCATCGACCACATAAACTGAAAAAGGGCGACCGAAATAATGGCGGGGAGAATGACCGGACAAACGATCAGGGTCAGGACCTGAAATGAATTGCAGCCATCCATCACGGCCGCCTCTTCCATATCAAGCGGCAGAGAGCGCATGAACTGGATGATCATGAAGACGAAGAAGCCCTCTGTGGCGAAGGCCTGAGGCGCATAAAGGGGCAGGTAGGTATCAAGCCAGCCAAATTCGCGGAACATCAGGTATTGCGGTATCAACAGCACTGACTTCGGCAATAAGACCGTGGCCATCAGAAGGGCAAAAAGCCATTTGCGGCCGGGTATGGCAAAGCGCGCAAATCCATAGGCAACGATCACTGACGAAATAACCGTGACGATCACCTTCGGCACCACGATCTTCATGGTGTTGAGGAGGTAGGTGGCAAAGGAGTACTCGGTCGAAGTCTTCCAGCCATTGATGAAACCGTCCGTTGTCGGAGCTTTTGGAATAAAGCCAACGGAAGAGAAAATTTCCGCGTTGTTTTTGAACGCCCCCCCAATCATCCACAAGAGAGGATAGATCATAAGGAAGCCCACCAGAATTAGCAGGCCGTAGCGTACGAACGCATTGACCAGCGGCAGGTGTTTGCGCCAGCCATGATCGACAGGATTAAGCGAAGACGCCATCTCAGTGCCCTCCCTTGTCATCGCGGTCCTGCGCATAAAAGACCCAGTGCTTTTGCGACCAGAAGGCCACTGCCGTAAAGAGCGCGATGATGATGAACAGCACCCAGGACAGGGCGGAGGAATAGCCGAGATTGAAGTATTTGAAGGCTTCCTCGTAGATCATCAACGGCAGGAGATAGCTCGATTTAAGCGGCCCGCCGGCCGTGATGATGTAGGGACCGTTGAACTCCTGAAAGGCCTGCACAATCTGCATAATGAAGTTGAAGAACAAAACCGGCGTCAGAAGAGGCAGGGTGATCAGGAAGAACTGCTTGAGGCGCGACGCACCATCGAGATCAGCGGCTTCATAGAGGTCTTCGGGGATGGCCTTCAGTCCAGCCAGAAACACGACCATGGCCGAGCCAAACTGCCAAAGACGCAGGAGAACGATCGAGAACATGGCCGTGGTGGGCTCGCCCAGCCAGTTCACGCTCCCGATACCGATGCCTGAAAGGGCCTGATTGAGAAGTCCATCGCCGGCGAAGACGAAGCGCCAGACAACGGCAATGGCGACGCTGCCGCCGAGGATCGAGGGAAGATAAAAGGCGGTACGAAAAAGGCCTATGCCTTTGAGCTTAAAATTCAGCACCACGGCGATGAACAGAGCAAAGGCGAGCTTCAGTGGTACGGTGATAAAGACGTAGGCGAACGTCACGCCCAGTGACTGGCGAAAGGTCGAGTCAGCGGCCATTTCTGAATAGTTTGACAGGCCGACAAAGTTGGCCGCCCCCAGCTGGTCCTGAAGGCGGGCGTCGGTCAGGCTCAGGAGGAATGAGGCGACAAACGGAAACGCCGTAAAAAGCAGAAAGCCTATCACAAACGGGGTGACATAGAGGCTGCCGATCCATTTATTGCTATACATGGACGGACCCGTCTGTCTGATGGGCAAAATCCGGAGACACGCCGATTGCCTGACCGTCTTCAGAGAAAAGATGCGCACGGTTAAGGTCGATCTTTAGCCCCACCGCCTGGTGGTTATGCAAAGAAACCTCTCCATCAAGCTTCATGATCAGGGGATCGCCCTCTTGGTCTTTCAAGGCGACATAGGCGAAGGTTTCCCCGCCAAGACGCTCAATTAAGATCACATAGCCATTGAGGTGGGCGTCCTCGTCTTCAGTCGCCAGATGAAGGTTTTCAGGTCGCACCCCGAAGGTCACGCTGGCGCCCTGGGGCACCTCCGCGCCTTGACGCGGGACGGACAAGATGGTCTGAGGCAGATCAAGCTTCACCGCATCGTTGGACACATCCCTGACCCTGGCTTTGAGGGTATTCATACGGGGCGATCCGATGAAACCCGCTACAAACAGGTTTGCGGGCTTGCGGTAGAGGTCAAGGGGTGAGCCCACCTGTTCGATCCGCCCGGCGTTGAGCACGACGATCTTGTCGGCAAGCGTCATCGCCTCGACCTGATCATGGGTCACATAGACTGAGGTCGCATTGAGCTTGGTATGAAGGCGCGCGATCTCTACACGCATCTGACCGCGCAGCGCCGCATCGAGATTGGAGAGAGGCTCGTCGAACAAAAAGACGTCGGGCTCACGCACAATGGCGCGGCCGATGGCAACGCGCTGACGCTGACCGCCGGACAACGCCTTTGGGCGCCGCTTTAGGAGGTGCGTCAGTTGCAGCGTTTCGGCCGCGGCATTGACCTTATGCGTGATCTCGTCCTTTGGCAGGCCCTGAATTTTCAGGGCGAAGGCAATGTTATCGAAGACCGTCATATGCGGGTAGAGGGCGTAGGACTGAAAGACCATCGCTACGCCGCGCTTTGAGGGGTGCGCATAGGTTACATCGCGCCCGGATATATCAATCTGACCAGAGGTGGGGGTCTCAAGGCCCGCAATCAGGCGCAGCAGGGTCGATTTCCCGCAGCCCGACGGCCCCACGAAGACCACCAGCTCGCCTTTTTTGACCTCCAGCGAGACGCCCTTTATAACCTCATGGCCATTGAACGTCTTGCGCACATCCGTAAGTCTGACACTGTCAATCGACACGTTTCCCCACTTTTGTTCTGCTTGTTTTTGATTATCCACCTGTGTAAGGGAAACCGGTGTCATTTTCAACGGCGATTATGCATCGAGCGGAATTTCCTGCTATCGGCGGGACACCCGCCGGATAAATCAACGAGGCCTGGAACCAAAGCTCGCTTTTTAGGTCCCTCTTCGCTTAGCAGCTTGCTGCGAGGGATATAGACCGCTATTGAAGCACTCACGCGCACATTCACGCAACATCACGCAGGACACCCTTATGAAGATCGCTCTAATCAACGAAAACAGCCAGGCGGCTAAGAACGGCATCATTTTCGACGCGCTGAAGACGGTTGCGGAGCCGCTCGGCCACACGGTCTTTAACTACGGTATGTATAGCGCCGACGACCAGGCCTCGCTGACCTACGTCATGAACGGTCTTCTGGCCGGCATTCTTCTGAATTCGAAGGCTGCGGATTTCGTGGTCACCGGTTGCGGCACGGGTATGGGGGCGATGCTCGCCTGTAACGCGATGCCGGGCGTCTTCTGTGGCCTCGTCATCGACCCGACCGATGCCTTCCTTTTTGGTCAGATCAATGACGGCAATGCCATCTCCATGCCCTATGCCAAGGGCTTTGGCTGGGCGGCCGAACTGAACCTGCAGGACGTCTATCGTAAGCTCTTCGACGGCGAGCGCGGTCTGGGCTACCCCAAGGAGCGCGCGCAGATCATGGCGAAGAACCGTGGCATTCTGAAGGATCTGAAGGCGGCGTCCTGCAAGGACATGCTGACGGTTCTGAAGAGCGTTGACCAGGACCTCCTGAAAGCCGCCGTCGCCGGTGAAAAGTTCTCGGAATATTTCTTTGCCAATGCGCAGGACGAAGACATCAAGGCCTATATCAAGGGCATTGTTGGCTAAGCCGGATTGGCGGCGCCTTACAAAAAACCCCTTCCGTGCAAACGGAAGGGGTTTTTTATTTAAAGGCAGTAAGCGGGGCTTAACGCGCCAGCCAGCCCCCATCCACCGGGATGATGGCGCCGTTCACATAGTCTGACGCCGGTGCGGCGAGGAAGACGGCGGCGCCTCCGAGGTCAGACGGCTCACCCCAGCGGCCCGCCGGGATGCGGTCAAGAATGGCCTTGTTGCGCTCGGCATCGGCGCGCAGCTGGGCGGTATTGTCAGTCGCCATATAGCCAGGCGCGATCGCGTTTACCGTGATGCCCTTGCCCGCCCATTCGTTGGCCAGAAGACGGGTGATACCGGCAATACCGGACTTTGATGCCGTATAAGACGGAACGCGGATGCCGCCCTGGAAGGACAACATGGAGGCGATGTTGATGATCTTGCCATAGCCCTGAGCGATGAAGTGGCGGCCGACGGCCTGCGCCATGAAGAAGGCACCCTTAATGTTCACGTTCATGACATCGTCCCAGTCCTTTTCTGAGAAGTCGACGGCATCGGCACGGCGGATCAGGCCGGCATTGTTGACCAGGATATGCAGGCCGCCAAGCTCTCCGACCGCGGTCTTTACGACCCGTTCGATAGGCTCAAGCGTGCCGAGGTTCGCGTCGATGTTGACGAACTTGCGGCCCAGAGCCTTGACCTTCTCAGCGGTTTCATCGGCCGGCACAATGCCTGCGGCCGCGATGTCCGCACCGGCTTCGGCCAGGGCAAGCGCGATGCCCTGCCCCAGACCCGTATTGGCGCCGGTGACAAGCGCAACCTTGCCGGTCAAATCAAATGGATGGCTCATGAATATCTCCCTTCAGTCTAAATCTATCTCCCTCATAACGAACAGGAACGAGGAAGGTGGCGGGGTCTCCCGCCTGAAGGACTTCGATGCATCGGTCGCAGCAAAGCCCCGTGGAAACCGTGGTTTCACCTCACCAGGGCCTTGGCCGGCCAGGGTTCAGGCATGACCCGGAAAGGCGAGGACGCGGTCAGGCCAGCTGGCAGATGTCCAGCACGTTCATGTCCGTGTAGTCGAGGTTTTCACCGCCCATGGCCCAGATAAAGGCGTAGTTGGAGGTGCCTGCCCCCATGTGGATCGACCAGGGCGGAGACACGACGGCCTCATTATTCTGGATGACGATATGGCGCGCGGCGTCTGGTTGCCCCATAAAGTGGAAGACCCGGTCGTTTTCACCGAGGTCGAAGTAGAAATAGACCTCTGAGCGGCGATCGTGCAGGTGCGGGGGCATGGTGTTCCACACCGAACCGGGCGCCAGAATGGTCAGTCCCAGCAAGAGCTGGCAGGATTTCGCCGTGGTCGGTACGATATATTGATAGATGACGCGCTGGTTTGACTGCTCAAGCGACCCGCGCTCCAGCGGCACGGCCTGATCTATCGAGATCTTCACCGTCTCGTAGCGGGCATGGGCAGGCGTGGAGGTCAGGTAGAAGAGGGCTGGAGACTTCGCATCGTTCGACGAAAAGACCACTTCCCTGGTACCCATCGGAATATAGAGGCCGTCTTTCTGGCCAAGCTCATAGCTCACGCCATCAACGCTCACGACACCTGCGCCGCTGCCGACGTTGATAACGCCAAGCTCGCGGCGCTCCAGAAAGGCATGACCGGCCGCTGACGCCGGCTCAGTCTGGTCTGGCAGGTGCAGGCTCTGCGTCACCGGAGCGACACCGCCGACCACAAAGCGCTCGAAATGCGTGTAGTTGAGGACCACCGCGTCCGCTGCGAACAGGCCTTGCATCAGATACTTGTAACGCAGATCATCCGTATCGGCATAGGCCATCATATCCGGGTGGGTGGCGTGATAGATCTTTGCGTAAAGCGATGTCTGGCACATGGCGGCGGCTCCGGTTTTCTATATCAGCCCCGACCCAAGGCAGCGGCGCGGCTTATCCCTGCGCGACGAAATCCCGGTTTACGGGATGCTTCGCCACATAATGAGACTTCATATAGCGGCAAATGAAAAGGAAGGAAACCGGTTTCCTTCCTTTTCTGTCAAGGATTTTACTGCAGGTTGACGAAGGCCCCGCCGTCGACC
>Ga0233424_10002154_pt1 | contig 14751 bp, 15 predicted proteins | sample Watercolumn_Towu_FD_181011 | JGI IMG/M metagenome (GOLD analysis project Ga0233424, IMG submission 181011) | Freshwater microbial communities from Lake Towuti, South Sulawesi, Indonesia - Watercolumn_Towuti2014_125_MG | ecosystem: Environmental > Aquatic > Freshwater > Lake | place: Indonesia...
CTCCGGAGTCGGTGTAGGAGTGGATGTCGGTTCCGGGGTAGGTTCAGGAGCCGGGGCTGGCGTCGGGGTGGTCGGGGTCGGGGTGGTCGGGGTCGGGGTCGTCGTCCCTTCGTCCCGCAGGCAAAGCGGCCCGGAGTAGCCCGCTAGGCATTTCGAGCAATCTGGCACTGAGAAACCGGCGTTGCAGACACAATATCCTGTGTCAGTCATCGTCCCATGTCCACTGCAAGCGATGGTCGGTTCCGTTGTGACCGGAGCTTCGGTAGGACTCGGAGACGGCGTCGAGCCCGGCGCAACGGCCGAACATCCGAAACCGGTAAAAATCAATACAACTGCAGCCGCGTAAAAGCGTATAGGCATACGAAACAATCATACCAGAAACGAGACAAAAGAAAGAACCAAGGCTTTTGATACTTTGGTTCCCCGTTGCGTGGGCTGCCTGCCCAACAAAGCAACGATCGCCTCAGAGCGCTACTCAAGGCGCAATGTAAGATCCGGCGATAAACTTCGAAGAATTATTTCAAGATCAAATGCTGAAACATCGTTTCCAGATAAATCAAGTTCCTTCAGCTCTTTCAGATTTCCAAGCTCGTGAGGAAGTCCCGTTAACTGATTATTTGAAAAGTCAAGAACCTCGAGTTGGCTCAGCTGACCAATCTCTGCAGGAATACCTGTAAACGCATTGTCGCTCGCATCAAGCACCCTTAACTTTGACAGCTGACCGATCTCTGCAGGAAGCGCACCTGTCATTTGATTGTTCGAGATATCGAGTTCCTCGATATCTGTTCGCTCCAAAAGTTCCGATGGGAATCTAGACAAACCCTGGCCGCTTCGGTCGACAACGACACCTGATGCAGGCGGTGTTGCTGTTCCCTCACCACCGACATTTCTTTCTTCGGTCATTGTGCCCGCGCATCCCGCCCCGACAAGCGCCAGAGTTACGAATAAAAGCAAAATTCTCATATTTCTTGAGACTACATTAAAACTCCACTCTTGTGGAGTTTTAATGGCAGGGGTGGTAGGAATCGAACCTACGTCAGAGGTTTTGGACCCCGCCCTTCGCGAAGGGCGGGGCTACCATTGAACGACGCCGTGGAAAAATGACATTTGGCAGGGGTGGTAGGAATCGAACCTACGTCAGAGGTTTTGGAGACCTCCGTCCTACCATTGAACGACACCCCTATCAGGTGTCATTTTTCTTTGAAGTCCAAGCGTTTCAAAAGTCCTGTGTACGCCGAGCCGAATTCTTTCAATTTCCGCTCGCGTTCGTTTGCCAACCGCGCGTCGATGTACGCTTCGTAGTACACAATCTCAAGTGGTCGTCGATCTGCCGTGGAATCTACCAGACCATCATTATGTGAAGCAAGTCGCCTTTTTAGGTCATCCGATCGGCCGATGTAGAGCCCGCCGTCCTTCTGGCTTCGCAAAAGATAGACGAAGTGCATATTCGGTTGCCACGGCATTATACCGGAAAAACCGGTTTTGAAAAGACCCTTGACGACGCCGGTCGCGGGGCGTACCCTTCGCCGGTCCGAAAGGACTGGAGGACCTCATGAACAAGGGGGCGCCCTTCCCCACCGCAGCCATGGTCATCAAGCCGACGCGCGAGAACGACGGCGGTCTCAAGCCGCCGAAGCCCAAGATCGAGGTGGTACTGATCGGCACGATGTTGCGCGAAGATCGCGTGCTCATCGCTTCCTTCGCAGATCCGCAGAAGGACGGCGCGCTCGCGGTCAAGGAGACGATGCGGCTGTGCCTGCAGCGCGGGTGGCAGCTCGTCGTGTTCGCGACCGGCAACTTCGAGCAGTGGCAGTCGCTGCAGAACCGTGTCAGCGACCGAATGCCGGCGCGGACCTTCTGGGCCGTGCCGCTCGTTGAGCCCGCTCAGGTCCTGGGTGTGTTCGTCGGCGCCAGCGACCACCGCGTCGTCGAGCTGCGCAACGGCCTGTGCCTGCTGCAGCGCAACGGCGAGGACTACTACGTCGTCTCGCACTGGGCAGCGCAGGACGACGAAGACCACGACTTCATGGCGATGGATTCCTGATCCGTCGCTCTTTTATTTCCATTGATTTTCAGCGCGTTTCAGGCTAATCTTAGGGCGCTATGAAACCCATCAAACTCGTCGTTATCTTCGCCCTGGCTGTCATGATCGCAGTCGGCGGTTTCTCTATGGCCGTCGCGGCCGCGACCGGTCCGGTTGATCTTCCGGACCTCGCCATCACGCTATCCGTCGATGCGCCAACCGTCGAAGTGAGCCGCGACAGCGGCAACAGCTGGGTCTCCGCCGCAGAAGGCGAAACACTTTCAAACGGCGACATGGTGCGCACGGGCGCTACCGGCGGCGCGACGATCAATTACTACGACCAGGGCCTCACGCGCCTGGACGCGAACACGACGATCACGATCGAATCCGCCTCATGGGACGCAGACAACCCAGGGGCGTTTCAGGGAAATATTCTACTGCAGACCGGACGTCTGTGGTCGCGCCTGTTTGATTTTCTCTCGCCGGAATCCGCGTTCAACGTCGAAACCGAATCGTCCGTCGCAAGCGTGCGTGGAACCGTGTTCTCGGTGTGGACACGCGACGGAAAGGACGGCGTGTATGTGGATGAGCATCGCGTACTTGTCTCAGCACGGCACAACAAAGAAATGGTGAAACAAGGCTGGATGATGAACATTGATCCGCAGGCCGAACCCGGACAGGTCATGAGCGCCACGCAGACCATCGATGCCGACTGGTTGAACTGGATCATGCGCAACCGGCAGAAAGACCGCCAATACGACGAAGAAGTCCTGGCGCGATGGCGACCGCATTTGGAGGCTGATGCCTGGACGCAAACCGCGCGCCGCATCCGCATGTCGCTCACCGGCGGCGAAGACGCGCGCCGGGAACTGCGCGAGCGCTTCACGCTCCCTCACGAAATGCTCGAACGGCTTGAGCGTGAACCGGATCATGCGCCGCTTTCGGACGAGCCGTCCGCCGAGCCGGATACGGCGACCGAAATCGACACATCGTTTGAAATTCTCATCAATGGCGAGCCAGTCGAAGACTGGTCCCCCATCGACACGGAGCCTGTCACAGATCCTGCTCCGGAACCGGTCGCCGAACCTACGCCAGAGCCCGCAACGGAACCCGCTCCTGAGCCGGTCGTGACCGAACCGGCCGCGTATCCGGTCTCGCTAACCGTGTTCGCAAACGACTACACGCTTGGCCTCGGCGACACCACAGTCCTCCACGCAAATCTGCTGTACTCCGACGACACGTGGGTCGACGTCGCTGAAGATGTAAACTGGGACGTGTTTGCGGATCCGCAAACTGGTCAGGTGGCCGGAGACACGGTTGGTGCGACGTTCTACGCGGGCGACACGGGCGGAACAGCCCCGATCACCGGCACGTACTACGCCGGCGAAACCCGCTTTCAAGACGACATTGAAATCATCGTGACGTATCCTGCGGACAAACTGTACTGATATGCGAGCTGATCTGCGGCGGCACGCGACGTTCGCGCTTCTCGGACTTTTCCTTGCAACGCTGGTCATAGGGTTCGATGCGGCGGGATTTTTTATGCTTTCAGACGCGCGTTTGCAGGATCGCCTGCTCGAGCCGCGTCCTGCGTCCGAAGACATCGTGATCATCGCGATCGACGACAAGAGTATTCAAGAATTCGGTGTGTGGCCGTGGCCGCGGTCATACCACGCACAAATGATCGATGCGCTGACGGACGCCGGAGCGCGCGTCATCGGCTATGACGTGACGTTCTCTGAAGCCAGCAATCCGGAGGAAGACCAGGCACTTGCAGATGCGATTGCACAGAGCGGCCGCGTGGTGCTAGCCGACGAATCGGGCGTCAACCCCCTGCCGATGTTTCTGCAAGCGGCCGGCTCGCGCGTGGGAAATGCCGGGGTGCAAACCGATGCGGACGGCGTCGTGCGCACCATCATCGCGTGGGATAGCCTCGCGAATGCGACGGCGTGCCAGTGCGCCTCGGATCACGGCCGGCGCATCCCGTTTGTGGGTCCGCCGGGATCGTTTGCCACGGTTTCCTTCTCGGACGTTCTCGATACAACGGTCCCCGCCTCAACGTTTCAAGACAAAATCGTTTTCGTCGGCGCGACTGCACCCGACCTCCATGACGCCTATCTGACGCCGACAAGCGGCGCAGCGCTCATGTCAGGCGTGGAGATTCACGCCAATGCCGCCCAGGCAATTCTGGAAAACCGTGCGCTCACGACGTTTCCAAGATCACAACGAGCTATTCTCCTCCTGGCGCTCGCGGCCGTTTTGATCATCCTCTCGCTTGTCCTCCGCCTGCGATACCTCGTCTTCGCGACCATCGGTTTGCTCGTAGCGTACCTGCTCGCAGCGCTCGCGTTCGCATCCAACGACATCTTACTGTCGATCGTTGCGCCGGTGTTGCTGATCCTCGGCCTTGGCGGTACGGACGTGGCTTTTCGTTACGCTCAGGAAAAACTGCGCCGCCGGTTCATCCATCAGGCGTTTGCGCATTATCTGTCACCGCATGTTATCAACCAGCTCGTACAGGGCGAACACAAGCTCGAACTCGGCGGCGTCAAAAAAGAGCTTACCATCCTCTTCTCCGACATTCGCGGATTCACCACGCTCTCGGAAAAAACGCCGCCGGAAAAACTCGTACCGTTTCTCAACGAGTACCTCACGGCAATGACGGACGTCGTGCTCAAAACGGACGGGACCGTTGATAAGTACATCGGCGACGCGATCATGGCGTTCTGGGGCGCGCCGCTCCCGCAAGACGATCACGCGATACGCGCAGCGACGGCGGCCATCAACATGAAAAAGCGCCTCCAGGAACTCCAAAAAGAATGGCAGCGCGACGGAAAGCCGGTGATCTCGATCGGCATCGGCATCAACACGGGAGAAGTCCTCGTCGGTAACATGGGTTCAAAACAACGCTTCGATTATACTGTGATCGGTGATGCCGTGAACCTGGCGGCGCGCCTGGAAAGCCAAACGAAAGAAGCGGGCGAGATGATCATCGTGAGCGAAGCGACAAAAAATAAACTCGCGGACCGATTTACGGTCCACGATCTGGGTGAGGTTATCGTCAAAGGCAAGGTCCAACCCGTTCACATTTTTGGTTTGATCGGCTTTTCTTCTACTTCCTCGTCTACGTCGTCCACCACGCCCGAGACGACCTGAGCCTGGTCGCAGGGGCTCGCAAACCAGACGTAGATCGTGTCGTTCAAAACGGAACTGCGCGTGAACGGCAGGACCGTCGTATACGGATGGACTTCGGCCTGCAGGATGTCCAGCGTGTCCGCAACGAGCACGTACGTGGCGTTCGTCGCTGAGAGGGCGAGAACCGTTTCCGGCGAGTCCGGCGCGGCGCTCTTTGCGACGACCCTCGCATTGGCGATGTTCGGACAGGCCACGCTGCTGTCCTTGCGCGGATACAATTTCACGTGCACGAACACGACGTCCCACGGCAGAGGCATGCCCTCAATCATGCCGTCGTAAGACTCGAGCAACGCGCGAAAAAAGAACGACGCGTCCGCGGAACCCGCCGACGGATCCGCCGTGACGGTCAGGGTCGCCGTGCCTCCGGCGGCCAGTTCGCTCATTTTCCAGATGCCTGTGCGCGGAGCGTACGAACCCGAAGTCGCGTTTGCGCTGCGCAGATCCAAGTATTTGGGCACGCGCACGAGAAACACGGGATTGCTGATCGCCGTCGTTCCCGCGTTTCGAACGTTAAACGAAAACGTGGTCGCCTCTCCTTCTTTGGGTTCTTCGAGATTCGAAGAGGCGTCGATCGTTACGGCGGGGCCGAGATCCGAGAGCACCTGCACCGCGTCTATCGAAATCGCGGTGCGGAACGTGACTGTCTGCATCGTCCACGCCGCGTAGCCGCTGAAATCCGCCCGGTACGGATCTTTGTCGCCGAACTGCGAAAGTCGATCCACTCCCAGCACGGTCACGCCTCCGACGCCGCGCGTAGCGTCCGTGCGACGGACGGAAAAGCCTTCCGGTGAAACGGCGTAAATTTTTTCCCGGTCGCGCAGGACAACGGCGGCGAAATCGAGCAACCGCTCGGCCGGTGCATGATCGGGCATCACCTGGGACGATCGTCCGTCGCCCGAAGCGCTCGATGACGCGATCAAGCCCGAATCGATATCGATGTAGCGATATTCGTACACGTGTAGCGCGTGGTGGCTTTCGCGCGAAAGCCCGCCCATTTGAATATTGACGGTATCGGCTGTCTGCACTTCGCGATAATAAATCGATTGAGCCGGCGTCTCGCCATTGCTCTGCACGGCGCGAATCCACCCGTCCTGCTCAGGCGGCGCCTCTTTGCCCGTGCTTGCGAGCACCGCGATCATGACGTTGCCCGGCGTCGGTTTCTCCCGAAACGCGGCCGTGACAAGCGAGCTGTCCGTTTCCCCGAAGGCGCTTTGCACGAAAAAATTCGTCGAGCCGGAGCGCGAGACCGGGTACGAACCCATCACGTACGCGTCGATGATGCGAGCCCACAGCGCCAGCACGCCGACACAGGCGATCAAAAGGATCAACCAGTGCCCGCGACTTGTGAAAAACGAATGTGGCTGTGTGCGTCTGGCCATAGTGTGGAGACTAGTATAGCAGATATTTCGGGTCTTGAGACCTCTGACAAACTGATGGATGTTGGAGGTCTCCCTTGACTGCCTGAGCGCAGTGCGGTATGATCCGGCGCGTGTTTGCAATTCAGCAGCACGACTCCCTGAGGATTCCATGCACCACCTGTCCGCCCACGGCGGCTCCCCCCACCTGAACCGTCCTGCCGGCACCGACACCGACATCGACGCCTTCCCCCCGTCGGCCACGGTCATCCCGCTGAGCGAGGGCGGCTCTCGCATGCCAGTGGAGTCCTTCAGTGGCATCATCCCCAAGCGCGGGCTCGTCGTCGTGGCCATCTTCCACGACGTGCTGAAGAACCCGAGCGGGATGTACACGATGGATGCGTCGCAGAAGTTCCAGTGCCTGTGCGACACGCTCGAGGACGACATCCAGATCCCGACGCTGATCGCGCTGGTCCCCGACCGTGCTCTCCCGGGCGAGCACTTCCGCAAGGCGGTGATGCGCTTCGGCGGGATCAAGCCGGTCTACATTCCGGGACGCGAGCTCGCGGAGCTTCTCCAAGTCGACGACCCGGAGAACCCCGAGGGGCTGATCAACGGCCTGATCCTGATCCAGGACGGCAACGTCCTGTCGAACAACTCGGATCGTGCGAAGCCCTTCCGGCCGCACGACTTCACGACCCTGCACCGCGAGCTCATCCGGCTCGCGCAGGAGCGGGTCGCGACCGCCTGATCTTCGATCGGCGGCTCTTTTTTTGTAACACAAAACCCGCCGGCGGGCGGGGTTTGTGTTACTTCGTCTCCTTGTGCGCCGTGTGCTTGCGGCACCACTTGCAGAACTTGTTGAGCTCCAGGCGCTCCTTGATGTTCTTCTTGTTTTTCTTGCTCTGGTACCCGAGGTTCTTGCAAACCGTGCACTCGAGCTTGATCAGTGTGTCTTGAGACATAGGTGTTTTCAACGCCAGAATCTTACAGGACGGGAGGATTTATGTCAATGGAGCCGCCTGTCGGATTTGAACCGACGACCTACTGTTTACAAAACAGTTGCTCTGCCACTGAGCTAAGGCGGCATTTCGGACCCGCTTAGCGTGTCTGTCACCTCGCTCAGCTGATCAAAATGTTTCCTAAGCAAACGCTCAGCGTTTGCGATCTTATCGAAACCGAGCTGAGCTCGGTGGTGGGCAGAGTAGGATTCGAACCTACGAAGGCGTGAGCCAACAGATTTACAGTCTGTCCCGTTTGACCGCTTCGGTATCTGCCCATGTTCCGTCGAACTCAGGTCGTTTCTGTGGCCCCGCTTAGCGGGGCAATTCACCGAGCCAAGCTCGGCTCGGCCAACGCTGAGCGTTGGCCATCTCGCAGAAACCGAGCTGAGCTCGGTGGAGCCGTTGACCGGGATTGAACCGGTGACCTCATCCTTACCATGGATGTGCTCTACCAACTGAGCTACAACGGCAAAATCGTGCCGGAACGATATCAAATCCTAGACTTTTTGTGAAGAGTCCGCCGCCAGCTGCAATTTCGCTTCCCACTCGACGATCTTGGTGTTGTCCGGGTTTACCTCTTTCATGCGCGTGACAGCCTTGCGGGCGTCTTCCGCGGCGCCGACCTCGAGCGCGGTCTCAATGTACGCGTCCAGATATTTCGGATTGCTCGAACGTTTTTGCGTGGCCAGGCGCAGATGCTCAAGCGACGCCTTGAGATTGCCTTCGGCCCGCTCCAAATCGGCCATGCTCATGTGCACGCTGGCGTCGTTCGGAGACAAACGCAACGTGAACGCGAACGTTTCGCGCGCCTGACCGTACGATTTATTTTTCATGTACAGGTTGCCGAGCCCTTCGTATGCCTCAACGAGTTTGGGATTGTGGCTGATCACTTCGATGTAATGCTTTTCCGCCGGGATGTACTCCCCTTCCCGCACTAAATCGATCGCTTCATCCAAAAGCCTCCGCACGGTCTGCGGATCAAGCGCGTGCTCGTCGCCGGATGGCGCCTGCTTCAACTTCTGGTAATACTGCTCCATCTTGTACAGGCGCTGAACCGCGCGACGGCCCATCTTCGCGATCGTGTTGAATGCCACGCCTCCCGCCTTCACGAATTTCTGCACTTTCTCGGACCCCATGCGTTCCACGCGGGAACGGATGATATTCTCTTTGATCTGTTTGGAGCGTTCGGTCGGGATCGACGCGACGTCAATCGCGCGCAACTGCGGAATTTTTTTCCAGAGCACAAACAACAGCGTACAAACGCTGATGACGATCAGGGCGAGTGGGATGATCCAAAACCACATAGCTTAAGCGGACAACTGCCCTTCGATAGCGTCCATGGCGGCCGCAAGGACCTTGCTGAATTCCGAAAGATTTACGCTCGCGCCACCGACGAGCAGTCCGTTGATTTCCGGTTCGCGCAGAAATCCGTACGCGTTTTGAGCGTCCACGCTGCCGCCGTAGAGCACGGCGTACTGCATGGGCTTGATGCCTGGCAGCAGCTCCGACACGAGCGAGCGAATTTGCGCATGAACCTGCACAACACCCGCTGGCTGGGCGGCATCGCCCGTGCCAATCGCCCACACCGGTTCGTACGCAACCAGCAACTTATCCTTGTGCCGCGTATGCAGGCCGTGAAGCGCGCCGCGAAGTTGGTTTGCGATCACGTCGCCGGTTTCGCCCGCATCGCGCTGAGCCTTGCTTTCGCCCACGCACAAAATCGGCGTGAGACCTTGTGCCAGCGCGGCGATCACCTTCTTGTTGATCATGTCATCACTCTCCCCCATCGCGCGCCGCTCCGAATGCCCGATGATGACATGCGTCACGCCGAGTTCGGCAAGCATGCGCGCCGAAATTTCGCCCGTGAACGCCCCCGAGTCTTCCCAGAACACATCCTGCGCCCCGAGCGCGACGTGCGTGCGCGCCACGACCTTGCGCATCTCCGACAACGCGACGAACGGCGCACACGCGACGATCTCGGGCAGCACCTTTTTTCCGCGCAACGCCAACAGCACGCCGCGCGCCAGGGCAACCGACTCGCGCGTTCCAACGTTCATTTTCCAATTGGCGATGATGGTTTTCATAGCAGACAACGAACCGGCGATACTAAATGCCGGAAGCTTTCAAGAAGGCTTTTCCGTCCTTAAACGGCCCGACAACGCCGATGCCCATCCGTTTTTCATTGAGAATCTCGTTCGCCACCTTTTGTACCGCCTTGGGGGTCACTTTGGCAAATTCCTTCATGCGTTCCCCAAATGTCTTCACGGACCCCAAAAACAGCTCCTGTTTTCCGTACCATTCCGCCTGCTCCGACGAATCTTCGAGCTTGAGCAGCAACCGTCCGCGGATGTTCTCGCGCGCTTCCCGTAGCTCGCGCGCGGACACCCCATCTTTCTTGATACGTCGGATTTCCTCGCGGATCGTTTTCATGGCGACCGGAAGCCGTGTGCGGTCGAGTCCAGACTGAATCGCAAACACGCCGACGTCTTCGTACGCAGAATTGCCGGCACGGACGAAATAGCACAAGCCTTTACGCTCGCGCACCTGGATGAATAACCGCGAACTCATCGTTCCGCCCAGAATGTTTCCAAGCATGGAGACGGCGGGATTGCGCTTGTCGTCCATGCCGAACGAATAGAATCCCATCGCGACCTGAATCTGCTTCGTGTCTTTATTCTGAACCCTAACCGGAATGCTCGCGAACGACCGCGGCTCGAACGGAATGAATGATTCCGGCTCCTTGAGCCCGGGCTTCACCGAGCCGAACGTTTTTTTGATGAGAGGCAGAACCCCGTTCGGAATCTTGCCCGCGACGACTGCGACCATCCGCGACGGGACGTAATGCGCATCGCGGTACGCGATGACCGCGTCGCGCGTCATGCTGCGCATGGTTTGCGCGGACCCGGCGATGTCCCACCCGAGCGTGTTGCCCGGAAACAACGCCTGCTCCATCAACTCCTCCACATGCATCATCGGGTTGTCGCGGTACATGTTGATTTCTTCGATGATGACGCCGCGCTCGCGGTCCACTTCCTCCGTTTTGTACAGCGACCGGAACAGCATGTCATACAAAAGATCGACGGCGAGCGGCAGATGTTCGGCGGCAATCGTGATGTGATATCCGGTCGCGTCCTTGCCGGTGTAGGCGTTGTAATCGGCGCCCACGGCGTCGAGCATCCTCGTGATCTGCGCGGTCGAAGGACGGCGCTTCGTGCCCTTGAACATCAAATGTTCGATAAAGTGCGACGCGCCGTTGATTTCCGGATACTCGTAGCGCGACCCGACTCTGATCAGCACTAAAAACGTGACCGCCCCGGTCCCGTGGGACGGAGCGAGGTGCACGCGCAGGCCGTTGTTCAAGACGGTCGGTTTCATAGGTGGGCCGCGAGCCAGGATTCCAATTCCGCGATCTTCACGCGTTCCTGTTTCATCGAATCGCGATCGCGCACGGTGACGGCCTGGTCGGTTAGCGTGTCGAAATCGACCGTGACGCAGTACGGCGTGCCGATTTCGTCCTGGCGGCGGTAGCGTTTGCCGATCGACTGCGTTTCGTCGTACTCGGTGCGCCAGATCTTCGTGAGCTTTTCGGCGAGCGGACGCGCAACGCTGCTCAGTTCATCCTTCTTTGAAAGCGGAAGCACGGCGATTTTGACCGGCGCGAGGTGTTTGGGCAGTCGCAGGACGACGCGGGTTTCTTCCTTCCCCTCTTCGCCCGAAACGACCTCTTCGTGATAGGCGGAAAGAAGCGCCACGAGGAACGTGCGGTCAACGCCGAATGCCGGCTCGATGACATGCGGAACGTATTTTTCGTTCGTCACCGGGTCGGTATAGGCAATCTCCTTGCCGGAATGTTCTGCGTGCTTTTTCAGATCGTAATCCGTGCGATACGCCAGGCCGTACAACTCCTTGCGGCCGAACGGATAATCGAATTCGATGTCCACGGTGCGCTTGGAATAGTGCGCACGCTCTCCGTCCGGAATCTCGACGTCATGCACGCGGCTCATGTCCACGCCGCATTCCACGATCCATTCATGCATTTGCCCCAACCAATACTCGAAGTGTTTTTCCCAATCGCTCGGATGAATGAAATATTCGAACTCCATCAGGTCGAATTCGCGCTGACGGAAAATGAAGTTGCCGGGCGTGATTTCGTTGCGGAAGGCCTTGCCGCACTGCGCGATGCCGAACGGCACGCGTTTGCGGCTTGAGATCAATACCTGCGGAAAATCCACGAACATCGCCTGCGCGGTTTCCGGGCGGAAGTATGCGACCGCGGCCGCGTCTTCTTTCGGACCGATCCAGGTCTTCAGCATCAAGTTGAACGACGCAGGCTGGGTGAAGGTCCCTTTGTTGCCGCACTTCTGGCAGGCGGCCGAGAGATCGATCTGGTCCGCGCGATAGCGCTCATGGCATTGTTTGCACTCGACCAGCGGATCCGAAAACGTCGCAACGTGACCGGACGCTTCCCAGACTTTCGGGTTCATCACAAGCGCCGCGTCAATGCCGACCATGTCCAAACGCGACGTGACGAATTTCTTCCACCACGCCTGCTTGATGTTGTTTTTCAACTCGACTCCGAGCGGACCGTAATCCCACGAGTTCGCCATGCCTCCGTACATCTCGGAGCCCGGAAAGACGAACCCTCTGGCTTTGCAGAGGGCGACGAGTTTGTCCATTGATACCTCAGCCATATCAGATAAAGAATTGGTCGGGTGACGCCGGAGGCTGCCTTGCTGAATCGCCCGCAGATGACGAAGTCAGTCGAGGACGAATCCGAGCAAGGCACCGCAGGCGGCAGGACCCGACTTACACGGTCATGATCTCCTTCTCTTTCGCCTCCGAAATCTGTTCGACCAGTTCGTTAAATTCTTTAGTGAGCTTGTCGATCTCATCCAGAATCTTGAATTTGTCATCCTCGCTGAGCCCTTCCTCTTTTTCTTGTTTGCCGATCGCCTCGCGCGCCTCTTCGCGGACCTTTCGGAGCGCCACGCGGCAGTCCTCGCATTTCTCCTTCATCGTTTTCACGAGCTTCTTGCGCGTCTCCTCCGTCATCTGCGGCAATACGATGCGAATCGCCGAGCCGTCGACCGCCGGATTCACACCGAGATCCGCCTCGCGGATCGCTTTTTCGATCGCCTGCAAGAGCGACTTGTCCCACGGCTCGATGAGCAGCGTTTTCGCGTCCTGAATCTTGATCGACGCGACGCCTTTCAGTTCCATCGGCGATCCGTACGCATCCACCTTCACGTTTTCGACAAGCTGCGGCGAAGCGCGACCTGTGCGCAGGCCAGCGAGTTCGTTTTGCAGGTGATCAACCACGGCCTGGTAGGAAGGTTTTTGTTGAGAAACAAATGGATGCATATTTTTGGGACCATCTGAAAAACGGATGGATTTTCGTTGAACGGGCTGTCCAGCCCGCGAGACGTACTGACAACGTACGTTGAGCGGGTGGACGGGCGCCCGTGAGACGAAAAGCCGCCGTTTTGCAGTGGTCCTACTTTTCGACTGAGGCGACGCCGACGTACACGACATTCGGATCCTTCGGATCCACGAGCAGAACCTGCGGCTGACGCGTGGTCGGCAGGCGCTGGGTATCCCAGTTGCTGCCGCCGTCCGTTGAAATGTAGAAGGTTCCTCCGGCGGCGTAATAAATCAGGCTCGCGTTGTTCGGGTCCATGCCGACCGCGTTGATCGTGACCTGGCCCGGGGCGGTCAGCAGACTGAGCGGCGCCCATGTCGTGCCGAAATCAACGGATTTCATGATGCCGTATCCGGAAGCCGAGAGCACGGTGGTACCCGTGGCGTCCTGCACCAGCGCGTGTACTCTAGTCGCATTCTTCCAATCTTTCAACTCCTTCTCGACCTGGGTCCAGGTGACACCGCCGTCTGTGGTTTTGTAGAAGCCGTCGCTCTCAGTGGCGACCAGGACGACGCGGCTGTCGGCGTTGCTCACGATGATGCCCGTGACGTCCTTGCGGCCGCTGGTGAGCACCGTGCGCCAGGTTCCACCCCCGTTTTCACTCTTCAAAACGTCGCCGTTTGAGAGTCCGATCCAAACGACTTGCGAGTTGAACCAGTCAACCGCGATCTTCAACACCAACACGTCCGCGCGCGTCTCGACGTAAATTTCGGAATCGGCGCTCCGGAAACAATTGTCGGTTTTGTACACGCGCGCCCCGCGGGCGACGTACACCGTGCAAACGTCCTGCGGGTCGACCGTGACTGCGGGGATCGAGCCGTCCTTCAGGCCGTCGGTGCGCGGCTGCAGCCAGGCGTCGGTGGCCGTCAGAGAATAGAGCATGCCGTTCTCGCGCGTGCCCAGATAAATCGCCTGGTTGTCCTGCGGATCCATGGAAAGCGACAGGACGTTCGTTGCCGCGATGGTGCCCACGCCTTTGGAGCTGGGCACGGCGGCTACCTGTGCCCAATCCTGCCCGCCGTTCACCGATTTATAAACTCCACCGTCGGCCGTGTTGGTGGAAGAACCGCCGAAGCCGAAACAGCCGGCACCGAGAAGCACGATCGTGCATGCGAGCAATGCGAGTTTGGATGTGCGCATAGATTAGAGTGAAAGAAGAACGCGTTCTAAGGCTAATTGCGGATTCACGTTGCGGCGCAGGATTTCGCGCGTGTCGCGCAGAACCGTCAGGGTCCGCGCGAGCGGGAGAGCGTCTCCGCCCGCGGCGACCGTTTGCAGAAGCTCGTCGCGCAGCATCGTTTCCCAGGTTCCCAGCAGTACTTGCGCGACGGTCGATTTGTTCGCTTCATCCTTGGGCAGAAGTTCGGCTGCGATGCGTAAGCGCCCTGCGACGCCTTCGCGCTTGAGCGTATTGAGCGTTGACTGCGCGGCTTCGATCTGCGCGCGCGTGTCGCTTTGCTGCACCATCCGGAGCGCAAGGCCGGGTCGACCAGCGGATGCGGTCGCAATTTCCAACGCGTCGGATTTGCCCAGACCGCGCTCGACGAGCGCTGTCGCAATATCGCGTCGCGGAACCGGGTGCAGACGGATGAGTTGGCAGCGCGAGGCGATCGTCGCCGGAACCGATTCGACCGTGCTCGCGCACAGAATGATCGTCGCGTCGCCGCGCGGTTCCTCCAGCGTCTTCAAAAGACCGTTGGTTGCAGACGGATTCAAACACTCGGCTTCTTCGATAATTGCCGCTTTCCTTTCGCC
>Ga0233424_10002156_pt1 | contig 14734 bp, 13 predicted proteins | sample Watercolumn_Towu_FD_181011 | JGI IMG/M metagenome (GOLD analysis project Ga0233424, IMG submission 181011) | Freshwater microbial communities from Lake Towuti, South Sulawesi, Indonesia - Watercolumn_Towuti2014_125_MG | ecosystem: Environmental > Aquatic > Freshwater > Lake | place: Indonesia...
GCCGAGCGAGTTGTGCGTGCCGAGCGAGCCGACCTTTAGCGTCGGAATCGGGTGGCGCAGATAATCCACGGGACTGGCGGGCGAGGCGAAGTGCAGGATATTGTCGATGGCGCCGTCGATCTCGACCTGGTTCGAGATGTTGTGCCGCACGAAGGTGAAGCGCGGATTGCCTTGCAGGTGCTGGATATTGACCGGATTGCCGGTGATGAAGTTATCGAGGCAGACGACGTCGTGCCCCTCGGCCAGAAAGCGCTCGCACAAGTGGGAGCCAATAAACCCCGCGCCCCCGGTGATGAGTGTCCGCATCGGATAGGTCCTTTCCGTATTCGCTTCATTGTAGTAATTGAGCCTGTCTTGGTTTGGCTCGCCAGCTTCGTTGCGACTTGCTACATCAGATGCATCGTACGCTGTCCTGTGCCGCTCCGGAAACTTGTAACTTTTTCCTCGGAGCGAGCTCCAATAAGGGTGTGTATCGCCACTGCTCCCTTCGGGTAAGGAGAGATGTCATGAACAAAGCAGGCTTACTCGCACTGACGTTGGTCGCCGCGGTTTCCCTTGTCTGCGAGGCAGGAAGCGAAAAGGAATATGTCTACCAGCAATCCACGGGTAAGTTGCTCCTGAACGGCAATTGGTGGCGACCGGCTATGCCGGCAAAGGCGAGGGAAAGAACAACCCCGCCATGGAGAAGGAAAAGAACGTCGGCCCGATTCCCAAGGGCCTCTACAAGATCGGCAAGCCGCGCGAATGGCGGGGCATGCCCAACGTCTTTGACCTGACGCCCGACGGCCACGACGCCCTGGGCCGAACGGAGTTCCTCATCCACGGCGATTCCAAGAAGAACCCCGGCAACGCCTCGGAAGGCTGCATCATCCTCGGCCCCGACATCCGCAAACAAATCGCCGACAGCGGCATCACGCGCCTGCGCGTGGTCAAGGATTAAGCCTGGCGGCGAGATGTATTATTTACCAAATCGTCGGAATCCCAGTTTGCCGGATGCGACTGTCTTTCGTGACAAGGGGGAGGCCGAGCGCGAGGGCCGTTGCCGCAATCATTCGGTCTGGCATATCCGGCACATCGACACGAGAGATGCTGCGCAGTGAATTGGCCATTTCGAACGTGAAATTCGTGGGCTGCAAACCCGAGCCTGGCTGACGAATGAGTTGAATAATGCGGTCAAACAACGTAGGCGGCAGTTTGCCTTTTTCCGCAAGGTAGGCAATTTCCACGAGTGAAACGCTGGAAAAGAGGATCGGTTCCCCGCTCGCCACGGCAGCATGCATCGCTGCCAGTGCGCGTGCTGAAAGGAATGTCGATCCCTCAACGTACCAAACCAAAGCATGCGTATCAACAACGACGGAACTCATTCCAGGTCCTTGTCCGTGGATTCACCCCACATCTCCTGCCGGTTCTTCTTGAACTCTTCAAAAGAAAGGTCGGCTCGTGCATCGGCCAACGCACCGTGGAAGTCCACCAGCGGCTTCTTCGGCGTCGGCTCAAGATTCTCGACGAACTCCAGAACCTGTATCTGCTGCTCGTGGCTAAGCCTGTGCAACTTCAGATAGACTTGTGTCGCGATCGTCATGGCACGTACCTCCTCGTTCATTCTACCACCCCTCGGCATGCGCTCGCCAGCTTCGTTGCGACTTCCTACATCAACAGCAAACGTACGCTGTCCATCTGGAGACACAACATGCGCTGGCTTGTGACGGCTTCCGTATTTCTCACCTTGAGCGTTGCCATGGCCCATGCCCAGGCGAAGAAACCGGCCTACCCGCCGACCAAGACCGACAACGTCGTGGACGTCCTGCACGGCGTCAAGATCGTCGATCCCTACCGCTGGCTGGAAGACGGCAACAGCGACGCGACCAAGGCGTGGGTCGATGAGCAGAACAAGTTCACGCAAGAACTGCTCGGCAAAGTGCCGGCCCGCGACAAGATTCGCGAACGCCTGAGTTCGCTGCTCGAAATCGGCAGCCTCGGCACGCCGGCGCCGCGCAAGGGACGCTACTTCTACACTCGCCGCGAAGGCAAGCAGAATCAGGCCGTCCTCTACGTCCGCGACGGCGTCAACGCCAAGGAGCGCGTCCTGCTCGACATCAACGAGCTTTCGAAGGACGGCACCGTCGCCCTCGACTGGTATTTCCCCAGCCGCGACGGCAAGCTGCTCGCCTATGGCCTGTCCAAGGACGGCAGTGAGTTCTCGACGCTCCACGTCCGCAATGTCGATACCGGCAAGGACCTTCCCGACAAGATCGAGCGCACGCGTGCTTGCTCGCTCGCCTGGGAACCCGACGGCCGAGCTTTCTACTACACGCGCTACCCCGCTGTCGGCGACGTGCCCAAGGGAAAAGAAAACTACAATCGCCACGTCTTTCATCATCGACTCGGCACCGACCCGGCCAAGGACCGCAAAGTCTTCGGCGAAGGCCGCGACCCCGAGGATTGGCCCACGATCGCGTTGGCGCCCAACGGCAAATGGCTTGCGGTCAACGTCCACCAGGGTTGGGCGAAGTCCGAGGTGTATGTCGCGAACGTGTCGAACGCGCGCTCCGATCCTGGCGACGGCACGTTCCATCCCATTGCCGAGGGCGTGAAGGCGCTGTTCGACATCACCGTGCGCAACGATCGCTTTCTCGTCCATACGAATGCCGAGGCGCCGCGCTATCGGCTCTTCGAGATCGATGCCAAGACGCCTCCCGCCAAGTGGGCAGATCGCGCGGTGTGGAGGGAGATTGTGCCCGAAGGCAAGGACAAGCTCGAAGGCATCGCGGCCATCGGCGATTACCTCGTCGCCGAGTACATGCACGACGCCACCAACGAGCTGAGGCTGCTCGACAAGAACGGCAAGCTCATCGAGAACATCAAGCTCCCCGCCCTTGGGACGATCGCCGGCCTGGGGGGCGAGCCGGACGGCGACGAGCTGTTCTATGGCTTCCAGTCGTTCGCGGTGGCGCCGAGCGTGTATCGCATGGACCTCAAGTCGCGCAAGCCCGAGTTGTGGGGCCGGGTCGATACGCCGATCGTGCCGGACGATTACGTCGTCGAGCAGGTGAAGTACAAATCGAAAGATGGCACGCTGGTGCCGATGTTCCTGACGTACAAGAAGGGCCTCAAGAAAAACGGCGTCAACCCGACGCTGCTGTACGGCTACGGCGGATTCAACATCAGCCTGACGCCGACGTTCGCCACGACGCGTTTCATGTTCCTCGAAAAAGGGGGCGTCCTGGCGATCGCCAACCTGCGCGGCGGCGGCGAGTACGGCGAAGATTGGCACCGCGCCGGCATGCTCGAAAAGAAGCAGAATACCTTCGACGACTTTATCTACGCCGCCCAGTGGCTCATCGACAACAAGGTGACGAGCAAGGAGAAACTCGCGATCCAGGGTGGCTCCAACGGCGGCCTGCTCATGGGCGCCGTCACCACGCAGCGGCCCGACCTATTCAAGTGCGTCGTCTGCCAGGTGCCTCTGCTCGACATGACGCGCTATCACAAGTTCCTCATCGCCCGCCTGTGGATTCCAGAGTACGGCAATCCCGACAAGGAAGCCGACTTCAAGTGGATCTACGAGTATTCGCCGTACCAAAAGGTCAAGGAAGGCACATCGTACCCCGCGACGCTGATCACGACCGCCGCGTCGGATAGCCGCGTCGATCCGCTGCACGCCCGCAAGATGGCCGCGCGAATGCAAGCCGCGTCGAGCGGCAGCGCGCCGATCCTGTTGCGTCAGGAGACGCGCGCCGGCCACGGCGCCGGCAAACCGCGCGGCATGATCTTGGATGAGCAAACCGATATTTGGAGCTTCGTGCTGTCGCAACTCGGCGTGCCGTGAAAATGCGAAAAATGCGAAAAATGCGAATCACGAAAACACGAAAGGTTGAAAAGTTGAAAAGATGGAATCACGTGGACGTCGGCCTACCTACACCGACTGCCATTTTTCGTCCTTTCTCAATTCCGGGTTTTCGTGATTCTCTTATGTGCAGTGAAAGTCCTTCTCTTGCGAGGGTGGCACATGGAGTTTGAGCAGCTTTCGGGGCGCATCCTTGGCGCTGCTGTGGACGTGCACAAGGCTCTCGGGCCTGGGTTTCTTGAGAGCATCTATCAGCGGGCGATGGAGGTCGCACTGACAAACCGAAACATTTCCTTTTCACGGCAGAAGCAAATTCAGGTCGAATTTGAGAACGTGGACGTCGGCCTCCATATCCTTGATTTAGTCGTGGAAGAACAAATCATAGTTGAACTCAAGGCCGTGAAGGCATTTGAAGACATCCATCCATTTCGCTCAACTCCGATCGTACCTCAAGGCCACCGGCTTGCGCATCGGATTGCTCCTGAATTTCAATGCCCCGACCTTGATGATCAAACGTGTGGTTTTGTAATCACACTAACACCGCCATTTTTCGTCCTTTCACAATTCCGTGTTTTCGTGATTCTCTTATGTCCAACTGGTCACCTTTCGATCTGCCGCTCTCCGATCCGCGGCATCCGTTTCATGTCGAGCACATGAAGATGGCGCTCGACGAGGCACAGGCCGCCGCGGATGAGGATGAAGTACCGATCGGCTGCGTCATCGTCTCCACCGAGCGCGGCGTCATTGGCCGCGCGCACAACCTGCGCGAGAAGCTCAAGGACCCGACCGCCCACGCCGAGATGATCGCGATCACGCAGGCGGCCGAGGCGCTGCAATCGTGGCGGCTCGAGAACTGCATTCTCTACGTCACGCTCGAACCGTGTCCGATGTGCGCCGGCGCGATCGTGCTCGCGCGGTTGCCGATGATCGTCTACGGCGCCACCGATCCGAAGGCCGGCGCGTGCGACACGCTGTATCACATCACCAACGATCCGCGCCTCAACCATCGGTCCCAGGTTGTCGGCGGCGTTCTCAGCGACCAATGCGCGGCCATCCTGTCCGAGTTCTTCGCGGCGAAACGAAAGCTCGGCAAGGGCTGAGATCGTAGACATTACGCTCCGCGTGATGACTACTGCCAAGTGCATGGCGCCACATTCAGGGCTGCCCAACCCATCACGCGGAGCGTGATGTCTACGATCTTTCCGCATACGCCGGTTGTACTGCCTCAAGAGACGCTGTCCGCCCTTTCGCAAGAAAAAAGCTCAAGTCGCCTCTTCAAGTTGACGCGGCCGACGTGTTAGACTGAAGGTTGAATCCACGCCCGCAATCTCGAGGCTCGCCATGAAAAAACTCGGAATCGCAGCCACGTTGTTGCTACTCGCGGTCAGCATTGCAGCCTCGCAGGGGCCGATCAAGGTCTATACGAGCCCGAAGCTGCCCGCGCGCGATGTGCTCGAGCGCATGAACCTTACGACGGCGTGGCACGCGCGCGTCACGGTCGATGGGCAGCGCGACGGCATTGTCAGCTTGCAGTTGATTCCGGGCAAGCCGAACCAGATCGTCGCGCAGACCTACAAGGGCGCCGTCTTTCTCTTTGATGCGGACAACGGCGACCTCGTGTGGAAGACGCAAGTCGGCGTTCCGTACTGGGCCCCGCAAGCGGCGGCGTTCAACTCGCAATGCATCTTCGTCACCCGCCGCAACGTGCTCCACGTCATCAATCGCGTCAACGGGACGCAGCGTGTTTACTCGTACGCGCCTCCCCTCAAGTCGCCCAATTTTGGGTTCGAGCTGCAATTCGCTCCCAGCGCGGCGCCGGTGGCCGATGAAGAATTCCTTTACGTCTGCATGGCCAATCGCCTCCACGCCGTCTACGTTCCCGATTTCGAGGGATTGGAACGGGCGCGGATCGCCGCGGAGAAGTTCGAGAAGAAGGACGCCAAACCGATGGAAACGGAGGTCCCGGAAGTGAAGTCGCTCGACTCCCCGCAGCCGTTCGTTTATTGGGCCTACGCGCTGGCCGACCAGCTCATTCATTTCCCGGCCATGTTCTCGGGCGACCAGATCAGCATCCTCTCGACCGAAGGGGTGCTGACCTCGGTCGGCCGATATGAGGCGGGACCGCGTGTCGAGAGTTTCGAGTTCAAGCTCACCGGTCGATCGCCGGGCGGAGCGGCCCAGCACGGCGTCATGACCTACGTCGGCTCGGACGACCTCAATCTCTACGCCATCAACATGACGGGCGGCAAGCTCGTCTGGCGTTCGGCGTGCGGGGCGACCATCCAGCGCAAGCCCGACGTCAACGATCGCGAAGTCTTCGTTACCCTCGACAAGGTCGGCCTGCGCTCGATCGATCGTGCGAGCGGACGGGAGAACTGGACCAACCGCGACACGCACAAGTTCCTCGCGACGAATAATCAATTCACGTACGCCCAGGACAACGTCGGGCGCATGCACGTTCTCGACGCACGCCGCGGCACGACGCTGGCCAAGTATGACATGGCCGACTGGACCATCGCAATTGCCAATGAGTGGACCGATCGCATCTACCTTGCCGCCAACGATGGCCAGATCATCTGCCTGCGCAACCGCGACCTCGCCAAGCCGGTGATCATGAAGACCGTCGAAGCACCGGCGCCGCCCAAGGACAAGACGCCGAAGGACGACAAGAAGGAAGTGAAGAAAGACGACGACAAGAAAGACGAAAAGAAGGACGACGAGAAGAAGGATGACAAGAAGGACGACAAAAAGGATGACAAGAAAGACGACAAGGAGAAGGCCGCCGCCCGGGCGCGACGGCTGTCTGCCGCAGGTGATGTGCGTGAACTACGCTTGATGGCACGCGACATCCCAGGGATTCGGAGTGCCTCGCCCCTGGGCTTGGGGAGTGACGCCGCACGCCGGTGGGCAATGCCATGAACGCATTGCGTTTGATTTACGCGGCGGGCCTCTTGCTCTTCATCGCGCTGCCGCTGCTATTGCCTTTGCGTGAACTAATCCAGCCCGGCGCCTGGTCCTGGACCGAAGACGACATCGCCCGCCTCCGCGGACTGAGCTGGAACACCCTTCAACTGTGTGCGGGAACCATTACAATCGCGCTGCCGATCGGAACGGCGCTCGCGGTATTGATGTTTCGCACATCCTTTCTGGCCAGGCGCGTTTGCCTGTTCTTGAACGCGCTGCTTCTCTTCGTGCCGTTGCCGGTGATCGTATCGAGTTGGCAGGGGATGTTCGGCGCGGACGGTTGGCTGCCGCTCGAATGGCTGCGCGGCTCCGACGTTCGGCCCTGGACGACAGGCATGGGGCCGGCGATCTGGATTCATGCCGTGTCGGCGATCCCGTGGGCGGCGTTCATCGTCGGTCAGGGCCTGGCGTGGGTCGAGCCTGAGCTGGAAGAGCACGCCGGACAGCTTGCGGGGCCATGGCGAACGCTCGCGCTCGTGACCTTGCCGAGGGTGCGGGCAAGCATCATGGCTGCGGCGCTCTTTGTCGTGCTGCAAACCGCTGGCGAAATCAGCGTCACCGACATGATGCTCGTCTCGACGCTGGCGGAGGAGACGCACACGCAGTTCACGGCCGGCGACAATGCGGCACTCGCGCGAACGATGCTCATCTTCATGCCGATGCTGCTGGCGGTGTGGGCCGCGGTGATGGTCGCGATCTGGCGCATCGAAGGGGGGTTGCCGTCTCTCACGCCGCCGACCCGTGAAGCCAGGCCCCTGGAGCTGGGCACGTCGTGGCTGCGTCCGATCGTTGCGATCGTGCTGCTTGCGGTTCTATGCGCCCCGCTCGTGAGCCTTATCTGGAAGCTCGGCTTGACAGGCCAGCCGCGCCACTGGGAACTGGGAGTGGCGGAGCATTACCTGCGTGCCGAGGCGACATTGCTGGGCCGCGACCTGATCTTCACGCTGATCATCGCACTGCTGACGGGCATTTTTGTCGCAACGCAGGCGTTGATCGTTGGCTGGCTGGCGCGCGACAGCGTCTGGTTCCGCTGGTTCGCGTTCGGCGTGCTCACGTGGGCGTGGGTCATGCCGGGACCAATCGTCGGCATCGACCTGCACGAGCTGATCATGCAGATCGTGCGCGTCTTTCCGGACGGAGTGGCCGATGCGGTGCTGTATCGCGGTCCGTCGCCCGTGCCGCTGATGTGGGTGCAGACGATCCGCGTCCTGCCGATCGCCGTCGTCTTTTTGTGGCCCGTCGTCCGCATGATCCCGCGCGAGCTAATCGAGGAAGCGCGGCTGGCGGGGGCGGGGCCGATCGGCATGCTGCTCCACGTGGTGGCGCCGAGCACCTGGCGCGCGGTCGCCATCACCGCCATCGCCGCGGGCGCGTTATGCCTGGCTGAAGTGGGCGCGACGACGCGCGTCGAAACGCCGGGCTGGGAGTCCTTCACGAAGTTGATCTTCGACCGCATGCACTACGGCGTGGACCAGAACCTCGCCGCGGTCAGCGTCCTCATGCTGGCGAGCTTGCTCGTGCTCACGGCGATCGTCGCCGCCATCGGGTGGATCGCGCGACTCAGAGCCTGAAGCGTTAGCGAAGTGAAGCGCCGTTTGCAATGACTGCGACCGCGTCGAGGGCGCTTCGCTTCGCTAACGCTTCAGGCTCTGACTTAAGACAAAGTCCGTGTAGGCAACGCCCGCCTCGAACGTCGGGAACTCGATCGGAAAGCGCACATCGCCCGCTTCGATGGTGAAGATTTCCGGCAACGACAGCCATCGGGCCAGCCCGGGGCCGAGCAGGGCGCCAATGAAGCCAATGGCGATCGACATCGCGCAACCGCCGTGCGAATAGCCGCTAATTGCCATTCCCAGCGATCCGCAAACGGCCGCAACGAGCAACAAAATCAACAGGTCAAGCAGGCTCATGCAAGTACCTCCAGGGCGAATTCGCTTCTTGTTCCATACCGCAATCACTATGCCGAAAAGAGGCAAACCCGTTCTTGATCCCTGCTCGATTGTGTCTTGCGAACTATACAAGCTGTGTCGATCGCTGGAACATACGTGGAGAATTCCGATGAGACTTCTTGGCCGAATCCTCTTGGGCGTCGCGGTCGTTGCATGCACGAGTGCAACCGGCGCGGCGCAGGACAAAGCTGGCAAGCAGCCGACGCAAAACTTGCCCGGTGCGGGCGTCGGCGACCCGAACCTGAAGAAGGGAGTTTTCCCTAACGCTACCGGCGGCCTGGACGCCATCGATCTTGAATCCGGCAAATTGCTCTGGTCGGCGAAGGAAGCAAGTCATCCGCTGCTGGTCACTGCCAATCGCGTCTATGCATGGGCGCCGATTGCCGGGAAAGGGAATCAGGTGCGCGTTGCGATCTTCGATCTGGCCGACGGCAAACGCTTGCTCGAATCGCAACCCGTGGTTTTCCCCGACTGGGTGAGCGTCGGCGTCACCTATGGACGATCGTTCGGCGCAGCGGTGCGGCAAGACGACGGCGATGTTTACTTCATCTGGGAAGCGCGGGCCTGGTACGCCGGCGGAGCGAGACCGACACCCGAAATTGAAGAGGCGGCCCGCAAGAACGCATCGGGCGTTTTCCGTATCGACCTGGACACCGGTAAATCGGCAGTCGTCCCGGCGGACAAGGCGCCAGCCGTGGCCAAGGCGCCGATTCCCGGCGAGGTGCAGAATGTCAAGGTGGGCGCCATGCAGCTTCGTTTCCGCGACGATGGCGTGAAGGGCAATCCAACGCAGCGGCGCCGCACCTTGGAAGCCGTCAATGCGGCGGGAAAAATCGTTTGGGAGCGTGAAATCGGTGCGCCGCCCGTGCTGCTGCCGCCGCCGTGATCAAGCCTGGCACATCGCGCGGCCATCGGGCTGAAGGTGGTCGCGCACGCCGAAGTACTTGACGAGGCGAACTTCGTTGCCGCGATCGTTGTACGACATCTCATCGACGAGGCCGCGCGACATGAGAATTCCGAAGCCGCCTTCGCGGATGCCCAGCGCCTCCCGCACCATCGTGTGGCTCACCGGATCGTCGTCCTTGGCGGCGTGTGGCACATTCGTGGGATTGAAGCCCGGCCCCGTGTCCTTGATGTCGATCGTGATCTTCTCCGGATCGATGCGATAATCGACAGAGACGATGCGATCGGTCTGCTTGCGATGTCCCCATTCGATCGCGTTCGTCCCCAGTTCGCGCACCGCCGTGGTCAGCTGCTTGACTTGTTGCTTCGTCAGGCCGCTGAACCGGAATAGCGAGCCAAGCATGTGATTGAGTTCTTCGAGATATTGCGTATCGCTTTGCAGGTTGAAGCGAATCTCGCCTTGCGTGCCGTTGCGTTCCAGATCCTCGAGCCAATCGAACGCCCGGCGTATCGACAGATTGAGCGTGTCGGCCGTGAAAGGCTTCGGCAGGTAAGCGTTTGCCCCGACCTGCAAGCCGTGCACTTTCGCCTCGTGCTCGGCCATCGTCGTGATCATGATGATGGGAATGCGATTGGTGGCGCGATCGAGCTTGAGCGTCTCGCAGATCGAATAGCCATCGATGTCGGGCAGCATCAGGTCGAGCAGGATGACGTCGGGGCGATTGTTGGTCGCCCACTCCACGGCGGTCTTGCCCTCAAGGAGGATGTAGGGTTCAAACCCCCACTTCTTGAGATGTTCCGCCAGGATGAGACCCAGGTCGCGCTCGTCATGGACGATCAAGGCCTTGCGACTCATAGTGCACCTCGCTGGAAGACTATTGTTCCATCAAAGCGCACAGCGGTCAAGTAGCGACCTCGCAAGGATATTGAATAGGAACGGAAGGGGCGCCGCCGCAGACATCACCCTCACGCATACCCGTTAGCCCGCAGCGCCAGCAAGGAATGAAGGGCGCCTTGGGTTCCTTGCTGGCGCGGCGGGCTAACGGGTGGACGTGGTTAGCGCCTCGAGGAACTTGCGAGTAAGTTGCGGGGCGTCGCTGGGGGAGGAAGCCGTGAGCAGCCAATCGTCCTGGACGACGCTGGCGGGTTGCCATTGCCCGCCGCCAGGGAATTTCTGCTCGATCTTTTCGTGCCTGGCGACCTTGCGGTCCTTGAGAGCGCCCACGAACGCGAGCACCACAATTCCGCCGTCAATCGCGGCCACCGGCTTCTTCGCTTCCTTCATCTCCTTGACCAAATTGGCGACGATCTCGCGTCCGGGGCGGTCGTCCTTGAACTGATGGACGTACCCGCCGGGAAAGAGGACGCCCGCGAAATCGCTTCCCTTGATCGGCTCGTCGAGCAGCGACAGATCGGGAGTCACTTGGGCGATCTTGTCGAGCGCCTTGCACGGCGTCTTGGCGGTCGAGGCAACCTTGAACGACTTGCCTGCCGCCAGGATGCCGTCGCGCATCGGCTCGAAGTCGCGCGCATAGTATTCCTGCGGCACGATGATGAGTAGCGGCAACTTGTCGTTGGCGGGCGCTAACTTGGCGCCGCCGTCTTTTCCGGGATCGGTATTGAACCAACCATACACGCCCCAGATCCCGACGAGAACCGCAATCAATGCGACCGCGGCGCCGAGCGCTGCTGTCACTGCCAACCACCGGCGCGATGGTCTTGCAAGGGCAGGTTCCGGTTGCGGCTTCGGCGTCTTGGCGAGCGTCGCGAGGGCCTGCGCCAGTTCGCCCGGCGTCTGGAAGCGATCGGCAGGGTTCTTCGCCATCATCTTTACGACGATCGCAGAAATTTCGGCGGGAACGTCGCCGCCGAGGGGCTCGGGCGTCTCCTTGCAATGTTTGCGAAGCTTGTCGTAATGCGAGCCGGTCGGAAACGGCGGCTGCCCCTTGAGCAGGAAGTACATCGTGCAGCCGAGGCCGTAGATGTCGGCGCGAATATCGACTTCGCGCGAGTCCTCGATCTGCTCCGGCGCGATGTAGTCGGGCGTGCCGAGGATCGAGCCGGCCTCGGTCAAGCCGACCGCCGACGCCGGCGCCGATTTCTCGAGCTTGGTTTTGCGCGCTTTGTCCCGTTCGCGGGCCAGGCGGGCGAGGCCGAGGTCCAGCACTTTCACCTGTCCGTTTTTGGTGAGCATGAGGTTCTGCGGCTTGATGTCGCGATGAACCATGCCCTTCTCGAAGGCGTGCTGCAATCCGAGTGCGGCTTGACGGATGTAGTTGCAAACGTGAAGCACCGGCAGCGGCCCGCGCTTCTCCACGACCTGAGCGAGACTGATTCCCTCCACGTATTCCATGACGAGAAAATGCACCCCCTCCGCTTCATCCGCGTCATGGACGGCCACTATATTGGGATGACTGAGCTTGCCGGCGGCCTTGGCTTCCAGCTCGAACCGCTCGATCACGCTCGGATGATCGAGCAGGTCGCGATGAATGACTTTGAGCGCCACCGGACGCTCCATCTTGCGATGCTCGGCCTGGAAGACGACTCCCATGCCGCCTGAGCCGAGCGCCTTGATGATGCGGTAGCGCGGGTGGTCGAACAACTCGGGCGGAATTTCCAGGGAACGAGCGGGCAGCCGCGCCGGCCTGGGGGAAACGGCAGGCGTGTCGCTGTGGCGCATCCGTTCGACCAGCGTGTCGGGCGGCAACTTGGCGAGCGCCTCACAACACTGCGTGCAGGCGCCCACGTGCCGTTCGACGGTGATGCGCTCGCGTTCCGAGAGCTTGCCCGCGAGGAAATCGGATAGTTGCTCCAGCGTCGGATGCTTCTCCAGCGTCGCGGCCATGATTCGCCTCACGCCTGCCCAAGATGAACAAGTCTACTCTAAGATGGCCGGTGAGGGGGTAGACCTTTCAGGAAAAATGAATTATTCGCGATCTTTTGGAGCGCGACCGCAGTGAGCTTGGACGCAACCGCGATGGCGATAATGCTCGCTTGCGGTTTCGCGCGCAGCATCACTCGCGTTCACAGCACTTCAATCGAGCAAGCCCTCGCCATGTTGGCGCAGCAGCGTCATGACGCGCGACTTGGCGATGAAGACAGCGTTGACGGTAACGCCGAGTTCGCGGGCCACGTCGGCCGGCGCCGCGCCGTCGAGAGCGACACGCTGAAAGGCTTGCCAGGTCGTCGGCTCGAAATGGCTGCGAATCTGTTCCAGGAGATAATGCGTGACGTGGCGGGTGTGCTCGCGGTCCCAGAGCTGGCTGAGGTTGCTGTGCGGGTCCTCGAGTTGATCGAGCGTGTGCTGGAAATTCGTGTCCCCCGTGGCCGTCGGTTTGCGTTCGCACTTTCGCCAATGGTCGCGCAGGCAGTTCACCGTGACCTGCCTGAGCCAACGGCGAAACGAGCCGGTGCGCTCGCGCTCGAACCCGGCGATCTTCTTGAGCACGACGGTCAGCGTCTCCTGCACGACGTCGTCGGCGTCATTCTGCATGCCGGGAAATTGCCGCAGCCAACCGCGAATGAGCGGCGTGCACAGATCGACGAGCCGATGCCAGGCGCGTTCATCGGGATCGCGCCGCAGTTGCTCGAGCAGGCTGACGCTGGTCTCGGCCATGGCACACGCTCACTTCCCGCGGCGCTTCGCCGGCTTTTCCTCGGCGCCTTCCAGAGAGGCGACGAGCTTTTTCGGCGCGACGGCCCGGAAGCTCTCGTCGATCCACTCCTTGATCATGTCGATCGGCACCTTGTCGCCGGCGTCGAAGCGCGCCGTCACCCAGCCGCTCGGACCCAGTCCGTACCGCGTCGGCGACGCGAATGGCAGCGTCAACGCCGCCGAGCCTGAGACGGGCAACTTCACGGACAGGTTCAGGTAATTTTCCTTATCGCAGAAGTACGTGGAAAGAAAGATCTTCCCCTTCACCTTGATAGCGCTGTGCCCCCAGGGAAACTCCTCGACCGTCTGCGGATATTGAAGCGCATGCTTTTGCAGGACAGCGGCGGCTTTTTTCAAGTTGGCGGAAATCATGAGATGCCCTCAGTGGGGTCCGAGCCATCTTACAAAATTTACATCGCGCCGCCGTCGCATGAGGGTATATGCGCGTGGGAAGTTGGCCGAGAATGCCATCGAGCGCGCGAAATATTATCGTGAAGCCGAAGACTCGGCGCGGGGGGCATCGAGATCATCCCCAGCGATACAAGTGCGCGCCAAACAGCCGGAGCGGGGTTGCGTAAGCGCCCCGTGCAGCAGAATCAGCGGCAAGTGGTTCATCCCACATTCCGCATGGGGTTTTTTGGTTGCTGTCGGTTCGCACGGGGCGCTTACGCAACCCCGCTCCTCATGACGTGTGCTTTCGTGCAGGCTTGATCGGGCAGTTCTTGACAACCATCACGCCTCTGAGTTTTACAGCCCGCGCCGGAATCTCAAGAAATCCACCCAACTGACCTTCCTGTTCAATTCCCGCCGTGCTACAGTGAACATATGGACATATTGCGGCAGTCCCTGTGTTAGTCAGCAATGCGCTGGTGATCTGCAAACGGATGCCGCCGACGATTCCACCACCTGTCTGGCTTCAGCGGCTTGTGGGGTTTACGTTGGTGCGCGTCGCATGTAGAATTGAGGTTTGGCACGATGAGTCACGACCCGGTTTTTGCCAACAGCCAACGGCAAAAACCAGGTTGGCGCTCGTAGCTCAGCTGGTAGAGCACGGCACTTTTAATGCTGGGGTCTTGGGTTCGAGTCCCAACGAGCGCATTCCGCCTTTTTGCTTGCTGCATTCGTTCTAAACGGTTAACCTCCTATTCCGCACCTGCCCTCCTGCCTGCAAAACGCATTCTTTTCGAAGGACTCTCAACATGCAGCGCGCTTTTTTCTTATTCGCCGCCTTGGCGTTTGTCCCGGCTCTTGCCGCTCAGGAGAAGAAGAAACTCTATCTCGATCCGATCAACGTCAAAGTGCCGCACATCTCGACGGACAAGACGATCAAATACGACTACGACATCGTTTACGTTCGCGCCAAGCGGGCGGGGGATCAGGTCCACAAGCGGTTCTACACCGACTTATCGTCTTGTC
>Ga0233424_10002157_pt1 | contig 14720 bp, 15 predicted proteins | sample Watercolumn_Towu_FD_181011 | JGI IMG/M metagenome (GOLD analysis project Ga0233424, IMG submission 181011) | Freshwater microbial communities from Lake Towuti, South Sulawesi, Indonesia - Watercolumn_Towuti2014_125_MG | ecosystem: Environmental > Aquatic > Freshwater > Lake | place: Indonesia...
AGCTGGCACGCCTATCATTTGCTGGGGGACACGCTGAGAAAATACCCGATCGGCTCGCCGAGCTTTGCCGAAAGCGTCATGTCCCGCCTGGAGAATGAACCGGTCATTCTCGCGCCACCGTCGAAAAAACCCGCTTCCACGCCATTCCGATTTGCGTTCCCGCTGGCAGCGGCCCTCGCCGGCATGGGCGTCGTCGGATGGGTGGCGCTAACATTGAATCCGATGCAGCCGGCCACACTCGCTTCGGCGCCATCCGTCCCTCAGGAGGCGAAAGCGCCACTGCCGCCCGCACAAGGATCGACTGGAGGGCTGAAGGAATATCTCATGGCCCACCAGGCGCATTCCGCCAACAAGGGTATTCAGGGTGTCGCGCCTTACGTACGCACGGTTTCAGAGGTCAGGCAGGGCGCCAAACCATGAGGCCCTTGCTTGCCCTGGTCCTGGCCGGCAGTCTGGGTGCCACGGCGGCATCCGCTGAGCCTGGGACCGATGCCCTCGGCTGGCTGAACAAAATGACGACGGCAGCCAGGCGGCTCAGCTACACGGGCGCCTTCACATTTCAAAGTGGCGGCAATTCCGAGACTTTCCGGATTACCCACGTGGTAGATGGCTCGGGGGAACACGAAAGGCTGGAAGTCCTTGACGGCAGCCCGCGTGAAGTCGTCCGCAACAACGAGGAGGTCAAGTGCTTCCTGCCGGATGAGAAGGTCATCCTCATCGAATCCCGCGGCCAGCAGCAATCATTTCCTGCCCTGCTGCCGTCTTCATCAGCCAATCTCGGCGAGCATTACATTCTTCGCAAGGGAGAAATCGCCAGGGTAGCCGGTTATGAAAGCCAGCAGATCGTGCTGGAACCCAGGGACAGCCTGCGATATGGACATGCTTTGTGGGGGGAGCTCAACTCGGGCTTGATCCTCAAGGCGCGCACGATGAACGAGCGCAACGAAATCATCGAGCAATACGCCTTCAATCAGCTTCAGATCGGCGGCGCAATCGACAGGAATGCCCTCAAGCCGAAGTTCGGCAGGGAAGGCGAGGCATGGCGCGTCCATAATCCCCAGGCGGCGCAGACCCGGCCAGCCGGAGGGGAATGGCAGTTCAGGGCACAGCTTCCGGGATTCAGAAAGGTGGCCGGCATGAAGCGCGTGATGGCCGGCCAGAGCGGAGCGGAAATATCCCATTTTGTCTTCAGCGACGGGCTGGCTTCCATCTCGGTATTCATCGAGCCCCTGGCAGACCAGAAGGTTGAAACCACGACCTACACGGTCGGTGCGATCAACGTCTACAAGCGGGGGCAGGGGCAACATCTCCTGACTGTGCTGGGCGAAGTACCCATCGGGACGCTGAAACAACTGGGCGATGGCATTGCCCAGAAAAGAAAATGATGGAGCAGGAAGCGATTGTTGCCCGCGTGGAGGGCGAAGAGGCAATTGTCGAACTGCTCTCGAGCACGAAGGGCTGCGGGCGTTGCCATGAGGCAGGGGGCTGCCAAAGCGGCCTGATGAGCCAGTTGTTCCGCAGCAAACCGCGGCAGTATCGCCTGAGAAATTGCGTGAATGCGGCGGTGGGCGAACGAGTCGTCGTGCAGGTGGCCGAAGGAATCGCCTTGCGTGCGGCAGTGCTCGCCTATCTTGTCCCGGCCGGCCTGCTCATCGCCGGCGCGTGGGCGGGTGCCGTCCTGACCGGGGGAGATGATGCCGCCACGGCGCTCGGAGCTGCATTGGGCCTGGCAGCAGCGATCGTCTTCGCCCAACTTGCCAAGTCGTGGTACGCCGCTACGGCGGAGCATCCGGTCATCGTTCGTCGCAGTGAAAGAATCCGTTTCGAAAAGGAATCATGCCGATGATCAAACATGCATTGCTGGCTCTTGTGCTGTGCCTGCAGGTTTTCCACGCCAGAGCACAGACCAGGGAATTGCCCGACTTCACCGAACTGGCCGAGAAGCAGGGACCGGCCGTGGTCAATGTCAGCACGACGCAGACCATTCGCGGGAATCGCACGTTCCCGCAGTTTCCCGACCTCGATGAAGACGACCCGATGTTCGAGTTCTTCCGTCGCTTCATTCCGCGTCAGCCGGGAATGCCGCGCGAATTCCAGAACAAGTCGCTCGGATCCGGGTTCATCATCAGCAATGACGGCTATGTCCTGACCAATGCGCATGTCGTCGATTCGGCCGACGAGATACTGGTCAAGCTGACGGACAAGCGTGAGTTCAAGGCCAAGGTCATCGGCGCCGACAAGCGCACCGACGTGGCACTGATCAAGATCGAGGCGAACGGTCTGCCGACGGTAAAACTGGGGGATCCCTCCAGGCTCAAGGTCGGCGAATGGGTGGTGGCGATCGGATCGCCGTTCGGCTTCGAAAATACGGTGACGGCCGGCATCGTCAGTGCCAAGGGCCGCTCGCTGCCCCAGGAGAATTTCGTGCCCTTCATCCAGACCGACGTCGCCATCAACCCGGGCAATTCGGGCGGGCCGCTGTTCAACATGAAGGGCGAGGTGGTCGGCATCAACTCCCAGATCTACAGCCGTACCGGGGGCTACATGGGGCTCGCCTTCGCCATTCCGATCGATGTCGCGATGGAAGTGCAGTCCCAACTGCGCGCAAGTGGCCGCGTCAGCCGCGGCAAGATCGGTGTCGTCATTCAGGAAGTCACCAAGGAAATTGCCGAGTCGTTCGGACTGGGCAAACCGGCGGGTGCGCTGGTCAATGCGGTTGAAAAGGGTGGGCCCGCGGACAAGGCAGGCGTCGAAGCGGGAGACATCATCCAGAAGTTCGACGGCAAGGCTGTCGGCAGCTCGAGCGACCTGCCGCGGATCGTCGGCGGTACGCGGCCCGGCAGCAAGGTGCAGTTGCAGGTATGGCGCAAGGGTGCGGCAAAGGAGCTCACGGTGACGGTGGCCGAAATACCTGAGGAGAAAACGGCGCAGCGCGGGCAGAAACGCACCAAACCCGCCGAGGTCAGCGCCAATCGGCTCGGGCTCGTGCTGAGCGAGTTGAGCCCGGATCAGAAGCGGGAGCTCAAGCTTCAGCATGGTTTGCTGGTCGAGGACGTTCGTTCGAATGGTGCCCGGTCGGAACTCAGACCGGGGGATGTCATCCTGTCGCTGGTTCACAAGGGGGCAGCCTCCGAGGCGAAGAGTGTCGACCAGTTCAACAAGCTGCTCTCGCAGCTGGACAAGACGGCCACGATCACCCTGCTAGTCCGGCGGGGCGAGCAGCAAACCTACATCACCATCAAGGGTCTGGGTGAGAAATAGGCCGCGCCTGACCGTCTTCAGCCGGACCTGGTGCCATCTGTGCGACGAGTTGATGGACCAGTTGCGACCGCTCTGCGATGAATTGGGTGCGGATATCGAGCTAATCGATGTAGATGCCAAGCCCGAATTCGAGCCGTTGCATGGCGAACGGGTACCGGTTGTCGTGGGGGGAGGGCGGGAACTGTGCCATTACCGACTTGATGAAGTCGCTATCCGTGCTTATTTACTGAATTTCCGGTAAAATTTCGTTTTCCGAAGCTGAAAAAGGGTGCTCGTCGGCACCCTTTTTTCCGTAATGCAACATATCCGCAATTTCTCGATCATCGCCCACATCGATCACGGCAAGTCCACTTTGGCAGATCGCATCATCCAGCTCTGCGGTGGGTTGTCCGACCGTGAAATGGAGGAACAGGTCCTCGACTCGATGGATCTGGAGCGGGAACGCGGCATCACCATCAAGGCGCAGACGGCCGCCCTGCAGTACCGCGCGCGCGACGGCAAGTTCTACAACCTGAACCTGATCGACACGCCCGGACATGTCGATTTTTCCTATGAGGTTTCGCGCTCGCTTGCTGCCTGCGAAGGCGCCTTGCTCGTCGTCGATGCCTCGCAGGGTGTCGAGGCCCAGACGGTGGCCAACTGCTATACCGCCATCGAGCAGGGCGTGGAGGTCGTTCCGGTCCTGAACAAGATCGATCTGCCGGCGGCCGACCCCGACCGGGCGCGCGAGGAAATCGAGGACGTCATCGGCATCGATGCCACCGATGCGGTGCTGGCCAGTGCCAAGACGGGGCAGGGCGTCGAGGACATCCTCGAAGCGCTCATTGCCCGCATACCGCCGCCCAAGGGAAACCCGGAGGGCGCGCTGAAGGCGCTCATCATCGATTCCTGGTTCGACAATTATGTCGGTGTGGTCATGCTGGTGCGCGTGGTGGATGGCGCACTCAAGCCGAAGGACAGGATCCTTCTGATGTCCACAGGCGCGGAATTTCTGTGCGAGCAGGTCGGGGTGTTTACGCCCAAGTCGCAGTCCAGGCCGGCCATTTCGGCAGGCGAGGTCGGCTTCATCATCGCCGGCATCAAGGAACTCAAGGCCGCGAAGGTGGGCGACACGGTGACGCTGGCCGAGAAGCCCGCCGTATCGCCCTTGCCCGGCTTCAAGGAAATCAAGCCTCAGGTGTTTGCCGGCCTTTATCCCGTCGAGGCGAACCAGTATGACGCCTTGCGCGAGGCCCTGGAGAAGCTCCGGCTCAACGACGCTTCCCTGCAATACGAGCCGGAGGTGTCCCAGGCCCTCGGCTTTGGCTTCCGATGCGGCTTCCTCGGCCTGCTGCACATGGAAATCGTGCAGGAACGCCTCGAACGCGAATATGACATGGATCTGATCACCACGGCCCCCACCGTGGTGTACGAAGTCCTGATGCGGGATGGAACCGTCCTGTCGGTGGAAAACCCGTCGAAGTTGCCCGATCCATCGAAAGTCGAGGAAATCAGGGAGCCGATCATCACGACGACGGTGTTCGTGCCGCAGGACTACCTTGGGGCAGTGATTACCCTGTGCGAACAGAAGCGGGGTACGCAGGTCAATATGCAGTATCACGGCCGCCAGGTCATGCTGACTTACGACATGCCCATGGCCGAGGTGGTGATGGATTTCTTCGACCGGCTCAAGTCGGTGTCGCGCGGCTATGCATCGCTGGACTACGAGTTCAAGGAATATCGGTCGGCCGATGTCGTCAAGCTGGATATCCTTATCAACGGCGACCGGGTGGATGCGCTGTCGGTGATCGTGCACCGGGTCAATGCGCCTTACCGGGGCAGGGAACTGGCGGCGAAGATGCGCGAACTGATCCCGCGACAGATGTACGACGTGGCGGTGCAGGCGGCGATCGGGTCGACCATCATCGCGCGCGAAAACATCAAGGCCTTGCGCAAGAACGTGCTGGCCAAGTGCTACGGCGGCGACATCACGCGCAAGCGCAAGCTGCTGGAAAAGCAGAAGGCCGGCAAGAAGCGCATGAAGCAGGTCGGCAGCGTCGAGATACCGCAGGAGGCCTTCCTCGCCGTGCTGCGCGTGGAAAACAAATAGAAGGAATCTCTTGAATTTCGCCCTGATCCTGTTTTTGCTCACGCTGGCCACCGGTGCCATATGGCTCTTCGACGTGGCGGTGATGAAGAAGCGCCGCAAGCCGGAGGACAAGGAACCCTGGTGGGTGGAGTATGGCGCCAGCTTCTTCCCCGTCATCCTGGTTGTCTTCCTGCTTCGTTCCTTCCTGGTCGAACCGTTCAAGATCCCGTCCGGCTCGATGATTCCCACGCTGCTGGTGGGAGACTTCATCCTGGTCAACAAATACACCTACGGGATTCGCCTGCCGGTCATCAACAGGAAAGTGCTCGACCTGAATACGCCACAGCGAGGCGACGTGATGGTATTCCGCTATCCGGACGACCCGTCGCTCGACTACATCAAGCGCGTCGTCGGCCTGCCCGGCGACAAGATCGCCTACCAGAACAAGAAACTGACCATCAACGGCCAGGAAATCGAACGTACCAAGCAACCGGACTATCTGCATCCTGACCGCCTCTACTACTCCAGCCGTTACCGGGAGAAACTGGGCGCGACGGATCATGACATCCTTCTGGACGAGGATGCCCCCGCCTTCGTGACCCAGGCGACGCAGTTCCCCGGTCGTGAAAAATGCATCTACAATAGCTCCGGGGTGACGTGCGAGGTGCCCGCCGACCATTACTTCGTCATGGGCGACAACCGCGATGCCAGCAGCGACAGCCGGGTGTGGGGATTCGTGCCGGACCAGAACATCGTGGGCAAGGCCTTTCTGATCTGGTTCAACTTCGGCAACCTTCAGCGCATCGGCAGCTTCCATTAAAGGAGCCAAGAATGAAAAGAAATCAGCAGGGACTGAGCCTGGTTGGACTGATTCTGGTTAGTGCGGTTGTGATCGGGGTTGCCGTTGTAGGTATGAAGATTGCCCCTTCGGTAATTGAGTACTACACGATCAAAAAACACATTAAAACAATTTCTGGCAGCGGCGCCACAACAGTCGCTGAGGTTCGCTCAGCCTACGATCGCCAGGCAACGGTCGACGAAACGCCTAGCATCACGGGCGCTGATCTGGAGATCACCAAAGAAGGCAATCAGATCGTGGTTTCTTTCGAGTACGCAAAGAAAATACATATTGCCGGCAACGTAAGCGTCTGTATCGATTATGCCGGTAGCACTTCCGGCAGCAGGCGTGCCATTGATTGAGCCGCGAATGAATGAGCGTAGCGACGATTGAGCGGGCGATTGCCTACGCCTTCGGCAAGCCTGACACCCTGACACGGGCGCTGACGCACCGCAGCTTCGACGCCAACCATAACGAGCGTCTGGAATTTCTTGGCGACAGCATCCTCAACTGCGTGATTGCCCAAACCTTGTATGAACGTTTTTCCGGCGTACGTGAAGGCGATCTGTCCCGACTACGCGCCAACCTAGTAAGGCAGGAAACCCTGGCGGAGATCGCGCAGGGCATTCGCCTAGGGGAACATCTGCGGCTGGGGGAGGGTGAACTCAAGAGTGGCGGTTATCGCCGCCCGTCGATCCTCGCCGACGCGTTGGAAGCCCTGTTCGGTGCCGTATTCGTGGACGGCGGCTTCGAAAGCGCACGTGGCACAGTATTGAGGCTCTATGAACCTTACCTGGCCAACCTCGATCCGCGCCATACGGGCAAGGATGCGAAGACTGCCTTGCAGGAATACTTGCAAGGACGCCGCATGCCATTGCCTCAATACCATTTACGTGCAGCGCGTGGGGATGCCCATGCGCAGCAGTTCGAGGTCGAGTGTCTGGTTCCTGAACTGGGCATTTCAGCCGTAGGGCATGGTTTGAGCCGGCGAGCGGCCGAACAGGAAGCGGCCAAGATCGCGCTTGAACTTATCGGTCGAAGGTAGTTAATGCCAAACGCATTCCGTTGCGGCCACCTGGCCATCGTCGGCCGGCCGAACGTGGGCAAGTCGACCCTGCTCAACCGCCTGGTCGGACAGAAGATCAGCATCGTCTCGCGCAAGGCGCAGACGACGCGCCATCGCATCACCGGCGTGCTCACCCGGCCCGGCGAACAGTTCGTCTTCGTCGATACGCCCGGCTTCCAGATCAGGCACAAGAATGCGCTCAATCGCTTGATGAACCGCGGCGTGGCGCAGGCGCTCGCTGACGTCGATGTCGTCCTGCTGGTGATCGAGGCGGGGCGCTTCACGGAGGACGACAAGCGCATCCTGGCGATGATTCCGGAGGGCAAGACGGTGCTGCTGGTGATCAACAAGATCGACCGCCTCGCCGACAAGCAGCGCCTGCTGCCCTTCATCGCGGAAATGGCCAAGGCCCATCCCTTCGCCGAGATCGTCCCCGTGTGCGCCGCCAGCGGCATCGGCGGCGAGGAATTGCTCGATGCGGCGGCCCGCTACCTGCCCGAATCGGCGCCGCTGTTCGGCGAGGACGACCTGACCGACCGCAGCGAACGCTTCCTGGCAGCCGAATTCCTGCGTGAGAAGCTGTTCCGCCGTCTGGGCGAGGAACTGCCCTATGGCATGACGGTCGAGATCGAGCGCTTCGAGCAGGAAGGCGCACTGCGGCGGATCAACGCCGCCATCATCGTCGACAAACCGGCGCACAAGGCCATCGTCATCGGCAAGGGCGGCGAGCAGCTGAAGGCCATCGCCAGCGACGCGCGGCGCGACCTGGAGAAGCTGTTCGACGGCAAGGTGTTTCTGGAAGTCTGGGTCAAGGTGAAGGGCGGCTGGGCCGATGACGAGCGGGCGCTGAAAAGCCTGGGCTACGAATGAGCGGAACGGGAAAGGGCAGGGTGGAGGGACAGCTGGCGTATGTCCTGCATACCCATCCCTTCAAGGAAACCAGCCTGATCGTCGAGGCCTTCAGCCGCGACCATGGCCGGGTGGCGCTTGTCGCGCGTGGCGCCCGGCGTCCGCGCTCGGCGATGCGCGGGCTGCTGATGGCCTTCCAGCCGGTCGAGCTGGGCTGGTTCGGGCAGGGCGAAATGCGCACCCTGGCCAAGGTCGAGTGGCTCGGCGGACAGCCGCTGCTGCAGGCGCAGGCGCTGCTGCTCGGCTACTACATGAACGAGCTGCTGCTCAAGCTGCTGCCGCGCGAGGATGCCCATCCGGCGCTGTTCCAGGCCTATGCCGAGGCGGTGCATGCTCTGGCGCTCGGGGAACCCAGCCAGGCCTCGCTGCGACGTTTCGAGAAGACGCTGCTGAAGGAACTGGGCTATGGCCTGACGCTGGACCACGAGGTGGACAGCGGCCGGCCGGTGGACCCGCAAAAGCGCTACGCTTACCTCCTCGAGCGCGGGCCGGTGCTGCTGGGTGCGGAGGCAGGCGAAGCCGACGTGTTCTCCGGCCGGGCCCTGCTGGCCATCGCGCAGGACGATTACAGCGAGGCCGAGACGCTCGCCCAGTGCAAGCAGCTGATGCGCATGCTGATACATCATTACCTCGGCGGCCAGCGCCTGAGCTCGCGCCGCGTCTTCATGGAGTTGCAGGAACTGTGATTGAACTCGGCGTCAATATCGACCACGTCGCGACGCTGCGCCAGGCGCGCGGCACCCCCTATCCCGACCCCGTCCGCGCGGCGCTGCTGGCCGAGGAGAGCGGAGCGGACCTCATCACCCTGCACCTGCGCGAGGACCGCCGCCACATCCAGGATCGCGACGTCGAGATCCTGCGCGGGAGACTGAAGACACGCATGAACCTCGAGGCCGCCGTCACCGACGAGATGGTGGCCTTCGCCCTGCGCATCCGTCCGCACGACGTCTGCTTCGTGCCCGAGCGGCGCCAGGAGCTCACCACCGAAGGCGGCCTCGACGTGGCCGGCGGCTTCGAGCGCGTGCGGGCCGCCTGCCGGGCCGCAACCGACGCCGGCATCCGCGTCTCCCTCTTCATCGATGCCGACGCGCGCCAGATCGATGCCGCCCGCGAATGCGGCGTGCCGGCCATCGAGATCCATACCGGCCGCTATGCCGAGGCCGTGCAGCCGGCCAAAGTCCGGGAGGAGCTGGAGCGTGTTGCCAGCGCAGCGCGCTACGCCCACAAGCTCGGCTTCAAGGTGAATGCCGGCCACGGCCTGCACTACGAGAACGTCAAGCCGATGGCGGCCATTCCCGAGATTGTCGAGCTCAACATCGGCCATGCCATCGTCGCCGAGGCAATCTTCTGCGGCTGGCAGGAAGCGGTGCGCCGCATGAAGCGGCTGATGCTGGAGGCGCGGCGGTGATCCACGGCGTCGGTACCGACATCGTCGCCATCGCGCGCATCGAACGGATGCTGGCCGAGCACGGCGAGCGCGCCGCCGCCAAGCTGCTGGCGGCCACCGAGATGGAACGCTATCGCCAAGCGTCCAGGCCGGCCGCCTTTCTGGCCAAGCGCTTCGCCGCCAAGGAGGCGCTCGGCAAGGCCCTCGGCCTGGGGCTGCGCGATCCGGCGACGCTGCACAACATCGCGGTGCTGAGCGACGGCATCGGCCGCCCCGGTTTCGAGTATGCGCCGCCGCTCGATGAGTGGATGAAGGCGCGCCATCTGCGCGCCCACCTCAGCCTAAGCGACGAAAGCGACACCGCCGTGGCCTTCGTCGTCGTGGAACAGGAAGACACGCCATGACCGCCTCACTGCCGCTCGGCCCGCTCATGCTCGATTTGGCGGGGCCGCGCCTCACTGACGAGGAGCGCGAGCTCCTGCAGCATCCGCTGGTCGGCGGCGTCATCCTGTTCAAGCGCAATTTCGAATCGTCAGCCGTCCTGCAGGAACTGACTTTTCAGATTCATGCCCTGCGCCAGCCGCCGCTGCTGATCGCCATCGACCACGAGGGCGGCCGCGTGCAGCGCTTCCGCCACGGCTTCACCGTGCTGCCGCCGATGCGCGCGCTGGGCACGCTGTGGGACGCGCATCCCGCTCGCGCCCTGGAGACGGCCGAGGCGGCCGGCTACGTGCTGGCCGCCGAGTTGCGCGCCTGTGGCATCGACCTCAGCTTCACGCCGGTGCTCGACCTCGACCACGGCACCAGCGAAATCATCGGCAACCGCGCCTTCCATCGCGATCCCGCCGCAGTGACGGCGCTCGCCGGCGCCCTCATCGCCGGCCTGCGCCGCGCCGGCATGGCGAATGTCGGCAAGCATTTCCCCGGCCACGGCTTCGTCGCCGCCGATTCGCACGTGGCGATTCCGGTCGACACGCGGCCGGTGCAGGCGCTGTACCCGGACCTGGCGCCCTACCGCGACCACCGCAGGATGGGGCTGGCGGCCGTGATGCCGGCGCACGTCATCTACGAGGAACTCGATCCCGGCCCGGCCGGTTTCTCCTCCTTCTGGCTGCGCTACGTGCTGCGCGGCGAGCTCGGCTTCGACGGCGTGATCTTCAGCGACGACCTGTCGATGGAGGGCGCCAGCGTCGCCGGCGGCATCAAAGAGCGCGCCGATGCCGCCCTCGCCGCCGGCTGCGACATGGTGCTGGTGTGCAACAACCCCGACGCGGCGCGCTTGCTGCTGCGCGAGTGGCAGCCGCGGCACGACGAAGTCTCGGCGCGGCGGCTGGAGAAGCTGCTGCCGGCCGCGCGGGCGCCGTCCCTCGATGCTTTGCAAAGCGAGCCCGCCTACCGGCAGGCGCTGGCGAGGCTCGAGGCGATCAAGGAGTAGGGCATGCCGGCGACCGCGACGACGCTGCTCGAATGCCGCGCCTGCCCGCGCCTGGCGGGCTTCCTGGCGGATTGCCGTGCCACGCAGCCTGACTATTTCGCGCGGCCGGTGCCGCCGTTCGGCGATCCCAAGGCGCGTCTGCTCATCGTCGGCCTGGCGCCGGGCTACAACGGCGCCAACCGCACCGGACGCCCCTTCACCGGCGACTACGCCGGCGTGCTGTTGTACTCGACCCTGCACCGCTTCGGCTTCGCCGACCGTCCGCAGTCCGTCTCGGCGGACGACGGCCTGCAGCTTGTCGGTTGCCGCATCACCAATGCCGTGAAATGCGTGCCGCCGGAGAACAAGCCGGAAACAGCAGAGATCAGGACCTGCAACCGCTACCTGGCCGCCGAACTGGCAGCCGCGCCGGAGGCGCGCGTCATCCTCGCGCTGGGCCTGGTGGCGCACAACGCCGTGCTGCAGGCACTGACTTTGAAGCACAGCGCCTGCAAGTTCGCCCACGGCGCCCGCCATGTCCTGCCCGACGGACGCATCCTGCACGACAGCTACCACTGCAGCCGCTACAACACGCAGACGGGACGCCTGACCGAGGCGGGCTTCCACGCCGTCTTCGACGCCATCCGCAGCGACCTCTGACCATGTTCGACAGCAAGACCCTGATCCGTTCCCTGCCCGAGGAACCCGGGGTCTACCGCATGCTGGACGCGGAAGGCCGGGTACTCTATGTCGGCAAGGCCAAGGCCCTCAGGAAACGCGTCGCCTCCTACTTCCAGAAGACCAGCCTGAGCCCTCGCATCCGGCTCATGATCGGGCAGGTGGCCAAGGTCGAGGTGACCGCCACCCGTTCCGAAGCCGAGGCGCTCATCCTCGAGAATAACCTCATCAAGAGCCTGGCGCCGAAGTTCAACATCCTCTTCCGCGACGACAAGTCCTATCCCTACATCGAGCTGTCGGCCGACGCCTGTCCGCGCATCGCCTTCCACCGCGGCGCCTTCGACAAGGGCGCGCGCTACTTCGGGCCGTTTCCCAACGTGCAGGCGGTGCGCGAGAGCATCCACCTGCTGCAGCGCGTCTTCCTGCTGCGCACCTGCGAGAACCCGGTGTACCAGAACCGTTCGCGGCCCTGCCTGCTGCACCAGATCGGCCGCTGCAGCGCGCCCTGCGTCGGCCTCATCACCGAGGCCGACTATGCCGCCGACGTGCATCTCGCCGAGATGTTCCTCAAGGGCCGGCACGGCGAGGTCATCGAGCGGCTCACCGAGTCGATGCAGGCCGAAGCGGACGCGCTGCATTTCGAGAAGGCGGCGGCGCTGCGCGACCAGGTTCGCTCGCTGCAGAAGGTGCTGCACCGGCAGTACGCCGAAAGCGCGCGCGAGGAAGATGTCGACATCGTCGCCGCCGTGACGGAGCGCGGCCTGCTGGTGATCAACCACGCCATGGTGCGCGGCGGGCGGCATCTCGGCGACAAGGCGCACTTCCCCCAGAACGCGCAGGACTGCGCGCCCGAGGAAGCCCTGACGGCCTTTCTCGAGCAGCATTACGCCGACCATCCTGCACCCTCGCGCATCCTCGTCTTCCCGGATGCGGGCAGCGAGAGCGAGGCGACGATCACTGCCCTGGCCGGTCACGCCGTTGCCTTGCAACCGCCACGAAGTGAAGCGGAGCGCGCCTGGCTGGCCATGGCGGAACGCAATGCACGCCACGCCATCGAGGCGCAAACGATGCAGAAAGCCAATGCCGAAGGCCGGCTCGAACGCCTGGGCGAAGCCCTCGGCGCAGCAGAGCCTTTGCGCCGCATCGAATGCTTCGACATCAGTCATACCCTGGGCGAAGCAACGGTCGCCTCCTGCGTGGTGTGCATCGACGGCACAATGAAGAATGGCGAGTACCGGCGCTACAACATCACCGGCATCACGCCGGGCGATGACTACGCAGCCATGCGGCAGGTGCTCATGCGCCGGTACGAGAAGGTGGCGGCGGGGGAGGGGGTCCGTCCGGACCTGATCCTGATCGACGGGGGCAAGGGGCAGGTCGGCGTCGCGCGCGAAATTCTCTCGGAGCTGGGTTTGGGAGATCTTGCCATCGTGGGTGTCGCGAAGGGCGAGGAACGCAAGCCGGGGCTGGAGACACTGCTCTTGCCCGGCGCGGACACCGCGTTGCATCTGCCACCGAACGATCCGGCCCTGCATCTGATCCAGCAGATTCGCGACGAAGCCCATCGCTTCGCCATCGCCGGTCATCGGGCAAAGCGCGCCAAGGCGCGCAGCCGCTCGAGCCTGGAAGACATCCCGGGCGTCGGTCCCGCCAAGCGCAAGCGTCTGCTGGCGCAATTTGGCGGCCTGCAGGGCGTACGCGCAGCCACCGTCGAGGATCTCTGCCGAGTCGAAGGCATCGGTCTCAAACTGGCGGAAGAGATTTACAATCGCCTTCACTGATTACGCAGCCGCGCGTATGCCACTCAACATACCCAACCTGCTGACCTGGGGCCGCATCGTCCTCATTCCGCTATTTGTCGGCGTCTTCTACGCCCCGCACGAGTGGCTGACGCCGGCCGAGCAGAATCTGGCTGCCACCGTCATCTTCGTCGTGGCAGCGGTCACCGACTGGCTCGACGGCTATCTCGCCCGTACTCTGCAGCAGACATCCGCTTTCGGCGCCTTCCTCGATCCCGTGGCGGACAAATTGATGGTGGCGGCAGCGCTCATCATCCTGGTGCAACTAGATCGCACGGATGCCATCGTTGCCTTCATCATCATCGGGCGCGAAATCACGATATCCGCCCTGCGCGAGTGGATGGCCAAGATTGGTGCGGCAAGAAGCGTCGCCGTCTCGCTCTTGGGCAAGGTCAAGACATCCAGCCAGATGGTCGCGATCCCGATGCTGCTCTATCACGATCCCATCCCTTTGTTCGACCCGCAGCGCGTTGGCACATGGCTGATCTATCTCGCGGCCTTGCTCACGTTGTGGTCGATGGCGTACTACATACGGATGGCATGGCCGCACATTGCCGACAAGGGGTGAGGGCAGGGCAGGTTTGCTTGACACGGGAGGTTGCGCCGCTATAATGCACGCCTGTTCCGCGGGAATAGCTCAGTTGGTAGAGCGCAACCTTGCCAAGGTTGAGGTCGGGAGTTCGAGACTCCTTTCCCGCTCCAGACACCCGGGGAAAGCGTAGCAGGTCTGCGTTTTCCCCTTTTAGCTTCAGCCCGGTCAAGCCGCGGCGGGGTAGCAAAGTGGTTATGCAGCGGCCTGCAAAGCCGTCTACGCCGGTTCGATTCCGACCCCCGCCTCCAACCTTTCTCGTTGCAGCCTTCATCGCCCGGATGGCGAAATTGGTAGACGCAAGGGACTTAAAATCCCTCGACCGGCAACGGTCATGCCGGTTCGATTCCGGCTCCGGGCACCAGAAACCTCTAATACGGTACGTATCGAATTTATCTACTGCCGACGATATTTTACATAATACAGATTATGCGCACTTACATTGATCTGCCAATGGGCTCCATGGCTATTCCTTTGCCCCTTCTTTTCTAAGCATATCAGCGACTTCTGCATGGTTACCGAGGAGCGCCCATTTCAGTGCTGTTGCTCCCTCCGGTGTCTTGATATCCACGTCGGCATCGGCATCGATCAGGATCCTGACCACCTCAATATGGCCATTCCTGGCCGCCAGCATGAGCGCCGTGGCCAGATTGGGAGCCCTATGATCTATCTCGGCCTCCTTCTCCAGAAGGAAGCGCACCATGTCCTCTT